>Ga0299913_10000226_pt1 | contig 31775 bp, 38 predicted proteins | sample RVTome_9_FD_201360 | JGI IMG/M metagenome (GOLD analysis project Ga0299913, IMG submission 201360) | Soil microbial communities from uranium-contaminated site in the Upper Colorado River Basin, Wyoming, United States - RVT155D38 (version 2) ... | reverse complement strand
GCACCGGCTTTGTCGGGCCACACGTGATCCACGCGATCCGGGCCCAGGGCCACGACGTGCGCGCGCTCGTCCGGAAGCCGGGCTCGAAGGGCGCCCGCACGCTCGAGAGCTGGGGCTGCGAGCTCGCGCAGGGCGACATGACCGACGCGGAGAGCCTGCGCCGCGCCGTCGAGGGGTGCGAGGCGGTCGTCAACCTCGTCGCGATCCTGCTCGGGAAGCCCGAGGACTTCCGCCGGATCATGGAGCAGGGCAACCGCGCCCTCGTCGCCGCGGCGCAGGGGGCGGAGGTCACGCGCTTCGTGCTCATGAGCGCGCTCGGCACCGTGGAGGCGCACGATCTGGCGCCGTACTACGCCGCCAAGTTGGACGAGGAGCAGGCGGTCGGGGAGAGCGGGGTCGACCACGTGATCTTCCGGCCGAGCTTCATCTTCGGCCGGGACGGCGGGATCCTGCAGCCGCAGATCCGCATGGTGCGCTTCTCCCCCGTCACGCCCGTGCTCGGGCGGCACAAGCTGCAGCCGATCTGGGTAGACGACGTGGCTGCGTTCTTCGCTGCCGCGCTCACGAACGAGGCGGCGACGAACCGGACGTTCGACCTCGCCGGGCCCGACCGGATCACCTGGGCCGAGCTGCACGCGGAGATCCGCCGTGCGCTCGGCAAGCGCCGGCTCGCGTTCGGGATCCCGGCCGGGCTTCTGAAGGCGAGCGCGTCCGTCGGCCAGCTGCTCCCGCCCTTCTACGGGGCGCGGGCCGCGGTCGAGATGCTCGACTTCGGCGACAACGTCGGCGATCCGGGACCCGCGGTCGAGACGTTCGGCATCCGCCCGCTCGACCTCCGCACCCAGATCCGCCGCGCCGTCTCGTAGGCGAACGGAGGGGAGAAAGCGCAGCGGGGCCCTTTCGGGCCCCGCGCGATTAGGTCGGTCACTCGCCTGGATTCGTAGGAGCGCTCGGCCCCCTACGCTGGCTAGGCGATTCCCCTTGGGTCTCGGGGACACGCCCCTACGAGCGAGTACCTCCACTGCCCGTACTGTCAGAATTCAACGTCGGACCACCTCCTTTCCGTGGTGCGAGCATGATACGCACAGGAGGCAGACGGGCGCGAGGGGTTCTAGCGAAGAACCACGGAGAGCTCGAGGCCGCGGTCGAGCGGGACGGTTACGCTCGTGAGCGTCGGGTCGGCCTGGCGCGCCTCGCTGTACGCGCCGAGCGTCTCGACGTGCGAGAGGACGTTGTCGGCGACGACGAGCCCGCCGGGCTCGAGCCGCTGCCGCGCGAGCTCGAAGAGCCGTTCGTAGTCGCCCTTCCACGCGTCGAGGAAGACGACGTCGAAGACGTCCTCGAGCTCCGCGAGGGTCGCGAACGCGTCGCCCTCGGCGAGCTCGCACCAGTCGGCGAGGCCCGCGTCGGCGATGTTCGCGCGCCACGCCTCGGCCTTCGCCGGATCCTGCTCGAGCGAGAGCACGCGACCGCCGAGGTAGCGGACGCCCGCCCCGAGCCAGATCGTCGAGTACCCGCGTGAGCCGCCGATCTCGAGCACCTCGCAGGCGGTCTGCGGGGCGACGAGCGAGAAGAGGAAGCGACCCGTCGTCGGCTCGACCGCGAGCGAGCGCCGCTCCATCGGGAGGTCGCGGTCGCCCTCGGTTTCGTCCTCCCGCTCGAGCCGGGCGAGCACGGCGAGGACGCGCTCGTCGAGCACTACGAGCGCGGGTCGTTGTCTTCGGCGATGTCGGCCGGGACGCCGTCGCGTTTCGCCACGATCGTGAAGCCCTCGGTTCGCTCGATGACGTCCTCGACGTCCGGCACCTCGTGCCCGGGGCGCACGAAGAAGCGGGCGCCCTCCTTGCGGACCGCCTCGTACTGCGCGAGGGACATCGACACCGGCTCGACGCACTCGGCGTCACCGCACTCGCAGAGGAACTCCGACTCGCCGCTCGCCGGAGCCAGCTCGCGGATGCGCTCGTTCACCTCGCGAAAGAGCACCTCGTTCTTTGCGACGCGCGCTTCGCGGAAGGTCATTGCGTCGATCGTACTGAGTCTGTGCACGACCCGCGCCACCGCGGGAGGGCTCACGAGACGTCGACGACGACCATCCCGTCCTCCACGCGCACGGGGAACGTGTCGACCGGCAGGTAGGCGGGCAGCGTGAGCGCCTTCCCCGTGCAGATCTCGAACGTCGCGCCGTGGCGCGGGCAGATGACGACGCCGCGGTCGGGCTCCCAGTCGCCCTCGACGAGCGGCCCGTCGTCGTGCGAGCAGCGATCCTCGAGCGCGCAGAGCGCCCCGTCCACGTTGTAGACGCCGACGGAGATCTGGCCGGCCGGGACGAGCCTCATCGTCCCCGGCGGCAGCTCGTCGAGCGGGCAGACCTCGTAATCCAACGTTCTACGAGATCTGGAGCTCGTCGACGCCGGCCCACTCCTCGGGAAGCGGCGTGCCCTTCGCCTTGTGAAGCGCGACCTTGAGCACGCCGAGGCCGAGCAGCGCGCACTTGAGCCGGATGGGCGTAAGCGGGATCCCCACCTCGTCGAGCAACTCGTCGCGCGGGAGGGACGCCACCTCGGTCGCCTTCCGGCCCTTCACCATCTCGGTCAGCATCGAGGTGGCCGCCTGGCTGATCGCGCAGCCGCGGCCGCGGAACCTGACGTCCTCGATCGTCTCGCCGTCCGCGCCGAACTCGACGTAGATCGCCACCTCGTCGCCGCAGAGCGGGTTCTGCCCCTCGGCATGCGCGTCGGCGTCCTCGATCTCCCCGTGCCCGCGCGGGTTCTTGTAATGGTCGAGGATGACCTCGCGGTACATGGCGTCGAACTCGTTCACAGGGTCATCGTAGCCGCCTGACCCCTGCCCGGAACCCGTCGGCGACGAGGGTCGCCATGCGGCGACGCGCGTGCGCGAGCGCGTCTGCAAGCGCAGTCGCGGCTTCGGGGCCGTGGACTCCCTCGCCGTGGCCGACGAGGACGTGTTCCGGCTCGAGGCCGTCAAGGGCACGACGGGGCGGGAACGGCCTGAGCATCGGATGGACGCCGAGCCGCTCCCCGCCGGCGGCCATGTAGCCGAGCGTCCCCAGCGCGTCGGCGAAGACGAGCACCCGCCGCTCGGGCCACCAGAGCGCCACCTCGCGCCAGAAGCGGCTGCGGAGGATCCGGCGAATCTCGAACGGTGTCCCGGGCAGGCCGTCGAAGGGCGTCTCGTGCACCGGCACGCCGAGCCGCCCCGCGACGGCGTCCGAGTCGCGCCGGTGCCGGTCGAGCAGGACGAGGACGCCCGCCGGCTCGCCGAGTGCCCGCAGGCGCTCCTCGAGGCCGTCGACGAGCACGGGGTCGACCACCCAGACGCGGCCGTCGGCGACCAGCGCATGCGACGTGCGCGGGACCGAGCCGGACTCGTCGACCCAGCCGAAGCCGAAGTCCGTCTCGTCGACGACGCGCACTCAGGCGAACGTCTTGGTGACCCTGTGGAGGCCCTCGACGAAGCGGTCGATCTCCTCCGGCACGGTGTAGAGGTAGAAGCTCGCGCGCGTCGTCGCCGGGACGCCGAGCCGGGTCATGAGCGGCTGCGTGCAGTGGTGCCCCGCGCGGACGGCGACGCCGTCGTAGGCGAGGATCTGGGCTACGTCGTGCGGGTGGACGCCGGCGACGTCGAAGGAGACGATCCCGCCGCGGCGCTCCGCCGGCGGCCCCCAGACCTTCACCCCGGGAAGCTCCGAGAGCCGTCCGAGCGTGTAGTCGAGGAGCTCGCGCTCGTGCGCCTCGATCGCCTCGAGCCCGGCCGCCTCCAGGTAGTCGATCGCCGCGGCGAGCCCGACCGCCTGCGCGAACGGCGGCGTCCCCGCCTCGAACTTCTGCGGCAGCTCGTTCCAGGTCGTCTTCTCGACCGAGACCGAGCGGATCATGTCGCCGCCCAGCCCGAAGGGAGACATCGCCTCGAAGAGCTCGCGGCGCCCCCAGAGCACGCCGATCCCGGTCGGCGCGCACATCTTGTGGCCCGTGAACGCGACGAAGTCGGCGCCGAGCGTCTGCACGTCGATCCGCCGGTGCGGCGCCGCCTGGCAGGCGTCCACGACCGTGATCGCACCCTGCTCGCGCGCCCAGGCGGCGACCCGCTCGACCGGGTTCACCGTGCCGAGCGAGTTGTTCACATAGCCGACCGCGACCACCTTCACGCGCCCGCGTGCGGCGAGCGCGTCGAGCGCGTCGAGCTCGAGCTCGCCGTGCTCGCTCGCGCGGATCACCGCGAACTCGGCGCCCGTGCGCCCCGCGATGTACTGCCAGGGGACGAAGTTCGAGTGGTGCTCGAGCTCGGTCGACACGACGAGGTCTCCCGGGCCGAGGTTGTCGAGCCCCCAGGCGTACGCGACGAGGTTGAGCGCCTCGGTCGCACCCCGGGTGAAGACGATCTCACGCGTCGTCTCGGCGTTCAGGTAGCCGCGGACCGTCTCCCGCGCGCCCTCGTAGCCGGCCGTGGCCTTCTCCCCGAGCTCGTAGAGCGCGCGGTGCACGTTCGCATACGAGGTCTCGTAGTAGGCCCGCTCCGCGTCCATCACCTGGCGCGGCTTCTGCGAGGAGTTCGAGGAGTCGAGGTACGCGAGCGGCTTCCCGCCCATCGGCCGCTCGAGGATCGGGAAGTCCGCGCGCAACGCGCGCGCGTCGAGCGTCAGCTCCCGGGAGACGGCCACGACCTCATCGTACCGCCCGGGCGGGTCCCTACCGGTAGCGGTACACGATGCGGCCGCGGTTGAGATCGTACGGCGAGATCTCGATCTTCACGCGGTCGCCGGGGAAGATCCGGATGCGGTAGCGCCGCATCTTCCCTGCGGTGTAGCCGAGGGTCTCGTGGCCGTTGTCGAGCTGCACGCGGAACATCCGGTTCCGCAGGGCCTCGACGACCTCACCCTCCATCTCGATCTTTTCCTCTGACATGCCGCTCCCTTCCTGTGAATACGACGAGGCCGCCCGCGCGGATCCCGAGCGAGCGGCCCCGGTCGGCAAGCGGTCTAAGCGATCGTGGCGACGTCGGTCGCCTCGGGGCCCTTGGCGCCCTCACGCGCCTCGAACTGGACGCGCTCCCCCTCCTGCAGGCTCTTGAAGCCCTCGGAAGCGATGTTGCTGAAATGGACGAACAGATCCTTGGACCCGTCGTCAGGGGTGATGAACCCGTACCCCTTGTCGTTGGAGAACCACTTCACGGTTCCGGTTGCCATTGAAACACCTCCCTCACAAACACTCACGAACCGGGTAAGGAAGGGCGAAGCCGCTAACCGAACACCGTGCTCTTGATGTACCCGGAAAGGGTAGCAGGCGCGCGGTTTCGGAGGCCGGTCAGAAGGCCGAGATCTCTTCGTCTCCCTCGTCGACCTCGAGCGGCTCCTCGCCGGGCGCGCGACCGGGATCGTCCTCGATCCCGACGTCCTCGCGGCCACGTCGCTCGCGTGCGTCCTCGGTCGCGTCGGCGGCGTCTTCCTGCACCTCGCGGATGTCGTCCTCGCGTTCCACCATGGGCGCGGGCTTCCCGCCTCGCGCGCGGCGGAAACCGCCCTACGCGGAGGGGATGCGCGCCTCGAGCACCTCGCCGAGCGCCCGCCGCACCGGCTCGAGCTCGATCCGGTCGAGGATGTCGGCGAAGAACCCGCGTACGATCAGCCGCTCCGCCTCGGCGCGCGAGAGGCCGCGGGCCATGAGGTAGAAGAGCATCTCGCGATCGACCTGGCCGAGCGTCGCGCCGTGCGTGCAGCGGACGTCGTTGGCCATGATCTCGAGCCCCGGGATCGAGTCGGCATGCGCCTTGCTCGAGAGCAGGAGGTTCCGGTTCTCCTGGTAGGCGTTCGTCTTCTGGGCGTCCGGCTCCACGCGGATCATCCCGCGCCACACGGCGGTCGCGGAGTCGCGAAGCGCGCCCTTGAACGCGAAGTCGGACTCCGTGTTCGGCGCCTCGTGCTCCTGGAACGTGTCGTAGTCGAGGTGCTGGTCGCCGTCCGCGAAGTACGCGCCCGTCACACGGGAGGTCGCGCCGGGGCCGGCGAGGTCGTTCTGGATCCGCGTCTTGCCCTTCTTCGAGCCGAAGCCGCCGGCCACCCAGTCGAGCTCGGCGTCGCGCTCGACCCGTGCGTGGTGCGACGCGAAGTGCCACGTCTCGCGCGAGAGGTTCTGGATCGAGACGTACTCGAGCTTGGCCGCCTGGCCGACGAATAGCTCGACCGCGGCGTTCGTGTACGCCGGGAGGTCGGCGGACGAGGACACGTACTCCTCGACGAGCGTGAAGCGCGACTCGGGCTCGGCCTCGACGAGCAGCCGGAAGAAGAGCGATCCGCTCGGAACGCTCGACGCGATCCGGACGTAGAGCGGCTGCTCGAGCACGACGCCCTTCGGGACGCGTACGAGCAGGCCGTGCCGCCAGAGCGCGGCGTTGTGGGCGGCGAACTTCTCGTCGGGACCGACGAGCTCGTGCAGCCGGGGATGGTCGTCCGAGAGCGGCTCGAAGGTGATCCCATCGGGTGCGCGCTCGATCTCGATCCCGGCTTCGCCGACGGACGCAATGCCGGCAACCTCGAGGTCGAGGAGCGAGCCGGGCCGCTCGACCGTGGTCGCGCCGTTCCCCGTGAACGCCTCCGGGTCGAAGCCTCGAAGGTCCGTGAAGCGCCACGACTCCTGCGTCGTGTCCGGGAACGGGAGCGCCCGGTAGCGCTCGAGGACGTCGGGACGGGCGCTACTCATACGCCGCGTACCTCCGGTGGAGCATCAGGTCGTTGCCGTCGGGATCGGCGAAGAAGGCCATGTGGCAGACGCCCGTGTCGAGCGTCTCGCCGAAGAACTCGATCCCCTTCGCCTCGAGCTCGGCGCGCGCGGCCGCGACGTCGTCCACGTGCAGCGCGAGGTGCGCGTTCTTCTGCGGCGCGAACTCCCAGCCCATGCGGGCGGGCTCCCAGATGCCGAAACAGGTCTCACCCGCCCAGAACTCGAACCGTGCCTTGGGCTCCGGCCGCAGGCCGAGCGTGTCGACGTAGTACGCCCGCGAGCGCTCGGCATCGGTCGACGGCACGGCGACGAAGTCCACGCCCCGGATCACTGCGCGTACCTCCGGTGGAGCATCAGCGCGTTCCCCTCCGTGTCCTGGAAGAAGGCCATGTGGCAGACGCCCGTGTCGAGGATCTCGCCCTCGAACGCGACGCCCTGCTGCTCGAGCTTCGCGCGCGCCTCGGCGACGTCCGGCACGCGGAGCGCGATGTGCGCGGTGTGCGGCGCGAACTCCTTGCCGATCCGCTCCGGCTGGATCAGGTACAGGCTCACGTTCCCGGTCTCGAACTCCGGCCACCCGTCGTCCGGCGAGGAGTTCCGGATCCCGAGCGTCTCGGCGTAGAACCGCGTCGCCCGCTCCATGTCCCGCACCGGAACGGACATGAAGTCCGTCCGCTCCACCTCGATCAACCGACCGAGCCCTCCATCTGGAGCTGGATCAGCCGGTTCAGCTCGACCGCGTACTCGAGGGGGAGCTCCTTCGTGATCGGCTCGACGAAGCCGGAGACGATCATCGCCGACGCCTCCGCCTCGGAGAGGCCGCGCGACATGAGGTAGAAGAGCTGCTCCTCGCCGATCTTCGACACGGTCGCCTCGTGGCCGATGTCCACGTCGTTCTCGTCGATGCGGATGTACGGGTACGTGTCCGAGCGCGATTCCTCGTCGAGGATGAGCGCGTCGCAGACGACCTTCGAGCGCGCGCCGTGCGCGCCCTTGGCCACCTCGAGCAGCCCGCGGTAGCCCGCGCGGCCGCCGTTCTTCGAGATCGACTTGGAGGTGATGACCGAGGTCGTGTGCGGCGCGACGTGGACGCACTTTCCGCCCGCGTCCTGGTGCTGGCCCTCGCCCCCGAAGGCGATCGAGAGCACCTCGCCGTGGGCGCCCTCGCCCATGAGCCAGATGGCCGGGTACTTCATCGTCAGCTTCGAGCCGAGGTTCCCGTCCACCCACTCCATCGTCGCGTTCTCGTGCGCGACGGCGCGCTTCGTGACGAGGTTGTAGACGTTGTTCGACCAGTTCTGGATCGTCGTGTAGCGGCAGCGGCCGCCCTTCCTCACGACGATCTCGACGACGGCCGAGTGGAGCGAGTCGGACGAGTAGATCGGCGCCGTGCAGCCCTCGACGTAGTGCACGTAGGCGTCCTCGTCGACGATGATCAGCGTGCGCTCGAACTGGCCCATGTTCTCCGCGTTGATGCGGAAGTAGGCCTGGAGCGGCAGGTCGACCTTCACGCCCGGCGGCACGTAGATGAACGAGCCGCCCGACCACACGGCCGAGTTCAGGGCGGCGAACTTGTTGTCGTTCTGCGGGATGATCGTCCCGATGTGCTCGCGGACGATGTCCTCGTGCTCGCGGAGCCCCGAGTCCATGTCGAGGAAGAGCACGCCCTGGCTCGTCAGCTCCTCCTTGAGCTTGTGGTAGACGACCTCGGACTCGTACTGGGCGCCGACGCCGGCGAGGTACTTCTTCTCCGCCTCCGGGATCCCGAGCTTGTCCCAGGTGTCCTTGATGTCGGCCGGGAGGTCCTCCCAGGTGTTCGCCTGCTTCTCGGTCGGGCGGATGTAGTAGTAGATGTTCTCGAAGTCGATCCCGGAGAGGTCGCCGCCCCACTCGGGCATCGGACGAGCGTAGAAGTAGTCGAGGCTCTGGTGCCGGAACTTCCGCATCCAGTCGGGCTCGTCCTTGTGCGACGAGATCGCGTCGACGAGCTCGTGCGAGAGCCCGCGGCCGCTCTTGAAGAAGTAGTCCTCCGCGACGTGGAACCCGTACTTGACCTCGTAGTCGGAGCCGATTCCCTGGACGACCTCTGTCTCGGTGACGGCCACTACGACTCACCTCCCGCAAGCGCCTCGGCCGGGACGAACGCCTCGTAGCCCTCCGCCTCGAGCCTGTGCGCGAGCTCCGGGCCGCCCTCGGCAACGATCTTCCCGCCGACGAAGACGTGGACGTAGTCCGGCGTGATGTAGTTGAGAATCCGCTGGTAGTGCGTGATCACGAGCGCGCCCATCGTCTCGCCGACGAGGCCCTTCACGCCGCCCGCGACGACGCGCAGCGCGTCGATGTCGAGCCCCGAGTCGGTCTCGTCGAGCACCGCGATCCGCGGGTCGAGCATCGCCATCTGGAGGATCTCGATCCGCTTCTTCTCGCCGCCCGAGAACCCCTCGTTCAGATAGCGACCGGCCATCTCCTTCGAGACGCCGAGCTCGTCCATCGCGGCCATGAGCCTCTTGCGGAACTCCGGCACGGGGACGGGGTCGTCGGCGCCGCCGTTCCGCGCCTTGCGCACCGCGTTCACGGCCGAGCGCAGGAAGCTCGCGACGGTCACGCCCGGGACGGCGTACGGGTACTGGAACGCGAGGAAGAGGCCGCGCTGGGCGCGCTCGTCGGCCCCGAGCTCCACGAGATCCTCGCCGTCCAGGAAGATCTCGCCTTCGGTGATCTCGTAGGCCGGATGGCCCATGAGCGCGTACGCGAGCGTGCTCTTGCCCGACCCGTTTGGGCCCATGACGGCATGCACCTCGTTCGTGTCGATCGCTAGGTCGACGCCCTTGACGATCTCGGTGCCGTCTTCGAGCGCGACGTGCAGGTTCTTGATCTCCAGCAAAGCCAAGTTCGTGACAGCCCTTCGCTCGAAGTTCCAGGGCGAGCCGGGGAGGCTCGTGACGCATCCAGTGTAGCGGCTCGGCCATGGCCTTCCGCAGGCGGCGGGCGACCTAACAGTGTCGGAGGAGAGCCGCGGTGCTATCCTCGGTGCATGCCTGGAAGCATCGGCTGGCAGGGCCTCGTCGTCATCCTCCTAATCCTTCTGCTCGTCTTCGGGCCGAAGCGCCTACCTGAGATGGGCCGGTCGCTCGGGCGCGGGATGCGCGAGTTCAAGGACTCGATCACCGGCAATGATGTCGACGACGAGCCCGAGCACACCGAGCTCGTCCCGCCGGCGTCCGAGCCGGGCGACCGGACGACCGCGCCGAAGAAGCCCGAGAGCGAGCGCGTCGGCTAAGGGAGGGTTCGGTCGGTGCCGCGGCTTCCGCGTCGCCTGAAGCACGGCGAGAGCGCGACCCTCGTCGAGCACCTCGAGGAGCTGCGGACGCGGCTCATCGTCTCGCTCCTCGCCGTCGTCGTCTTCTTCATCCCGACGTACGCGTTCCGCAAGACCCTCATCGACTGGCTGCAGGGGCCTGTGCCCGAAGGGTTCGAGCTGACGACGCTCTCACCGGGCGAGCCGTTCATGACGTCGTTCACCGTCGCGCTCTACGCAGCGGTCGCGCTCGCCGTGCCCGTCGTCGTCTGGCAGATCTGGGCCTTCCTCGCGCCGGCACTCCCGGAGCGGAGCCAGCTCGTCGTCGTCCGCCTGATCGCGGCGGCCACGGTGCTCCTCTTCTGCGGGATGGCGTTCGCGTACTGGGTCGTCCTCCCGAACGCGATCGGGTTCCTGCTCGAGTTCGACTCGGAGATCTACGCGACGCAGCTCCGGGCGCGGGAGTACCTCTCGTTCGCCGCGCTGCTGCTCGTCGGGCTCGGGGTGATGTTCCAGCTTCCGATCTTCGTCCTCGGGCTCGTTCGTCTCGGGATCCTCTCCTCGGCGCGCCTGCGCAGGAACCGGCGGATCGGCTACGGGTTCGCGCTCCTCGCGGTCGTCTTCCTCCCGGGCGTCGAGTTCGTCTCGATGGCGCTCCAGGCGGCGCCGGTGATCCTGCTCTTCGAGGCGTCGATCTGGCTCTCGGTCTTCTTCGAGCGGCGCTGGGAGGCCTCTGGCGCCCTGCCCGAGCCGCGCTTCGGCACCGGCGACTCGTGAGCCGCGTCCTCTCGGCCGACTGGGTCCTTCCGATCGAGGGGCCGCCGATCGAGGACGGCGCGGTCCTGCTCGAGGACGGGCGAATCGCCGCAGTCGGCACGCGAGCCGAGCTCGGCGACGGCGAGCGCTTCGAGGGTGCCGCGCTGCTCCCCGGGCTCGTGAACGCCCACACGCACCTGGAGTACGCCGTGTACGCGGGCTTCGGCGACGGGCTCCACTTCGGCCCGTGGCTCGCGCTCCACATCGAGCGGAAGGCGCGGATCGGCTGGAACGAGTTCCTCGCGATCGCGCGGCTCGGTGCGGCCGAGTGCCTGCGCTCCGGCGTGACGACGGTCGCGGATGCGAGCTACAGCGGCGCAGGCGCGGTCGCGGCGTCCGAGCTCGGCCTGAGAGCGCTCGTCGGCCTCGAGGTCTTCGGCGCCGATCCGGCCCGCCTCCATGACGTGGAGGAGCGGCGCCGGGAGCTCGCGGCGCAGCTCGACGGGGACGTGGAGCTCGGAATCTCGCCGCATGCGCCGTACTCCGTCTCTCCCGACCTCTACCGGGCCGTGCTCGCGGGCGGCGGCCTGGCGATCACCCACGTGGCCGAGTCGGACGACGAGCTCGCCTACCTCCTCCGCGGCGAGGGGCCGATCGCAGCCGTGAGCGACATCCCTCCGCCCGGGATGACCCCGGTCCGCCACCTCGCCGCGGAGGGCCTGCTCGGCCCGTCGCTCCTCGCCGCGCACTGCGTGAAGGTCGACGCGGAGGAGATCGTGCTCCTCGCCGAGCACGACGTGCCGGTTGCGCACTGCCCGCGCTCGAACGCCGTCCTCGGTTGCGGGATCGCCCCGCTCGCGGAGCTTCGCGCCGCAGGGCTCCGCGTCGGCCTCGGTACGGATAGCCCGGCGTCGACCCCCTCCTTCGACATGTTCGAGGAGCTCCGCGCGGCCGTCTTCGTCGCGCGCGCACGCGGGGCTTCGCCGGACGCGTTATCGGCGAGGGACGCGCTCGAACTCGCTACCCTTGGCTCGGCGAGCGCGCTCGGGCTCGACGCCGAGACCGGGTCGCTCGCTCCGGGGAAGCGCGCCGACCTCACGGTCGTCTCGCTCGCCGGGTCCCCGTATCTTCCCTGGGAAGACCCCGCCGCGGCGGTCGTCTTCGGAGGGTCTCCCGAACGAGTAGAGCTAACCCTCGTCGCAGGCGAGGAGCGGTACAGGAAAGGAACCACGGCATGGCGCGATCTTCGACGAAGAGCAGAAAGCGCGCGACTCCGCCTGCTCGGCGCCCTGCCTCCAGCGCCGAAGACCTGATGTTCTTCCCGAAGCTTCGCCGCAAGGCGAAGTGGGTGTTCGCGTTCATCGCGCTCGCCTTCGGGCTCTCGTTCGTCGTCGCGGGCGTCGGGAGCGGCTTCGGGTCGGGGATCGGGGACTACCTCTCGGAGCTCTTCAACCGCCAGCCGGGCACCGGCGTGAGCGCCTCGATCGAGGACGCGCGCGAACGGGTCGAGGAGAACCCGAACGACACCCAGGCGCAGATGGACCTCGCGAACGCGCTCACGGCGGACGGCCAGACGGCCGAGGCGATCACCGCGCTCGAGGCTTACGTCGAGCTCGACGCCTCGAACGAGGACGTGCTCCAGCAGCTCGCCGGCCTGTACCTGATCGAGGCGAACGAGGCCGACCAGCGCGCCGAGCGCGCACGGGCGGCGAGCGGCGTCGCGTTCTTCAACGTCGAGCTCTACGGCAACACGCTCAGCCAGGCCTTCGGAAGCGGGCCGTTCGCCGAGCTTCAGCAGCAGCGCACCTCCGAGGCGTACTCGAACGCCGCGCTCGCCGCCCAGAACTTCCATGCGCAGGAGGCCGAGGTGTGGGAGAAGCTCGTCGCCCTGCGGCCCGAGGACCCGTCCTACCTCCTCGAGCTCGGCCGCTCGAAGCAGCAGGCGAACGAGATCGACGGGGCGATCGAGGCGTACGAGAGCTATCTCGAGGTCGCGCCGGAGGACGATCCGACCGCCGAGCAGGTCGAGCAGTTGATCGAGCAGCTGCGGGCGAGCCAGGCCGCGTCCAACCCGGAGGCGAACCCCGGCGCGGGCGGATAGCCGCTCCGTTAGGGTACGGCCTCACCCGGCAACGAAGACGAGGGCGGATGAACTTCGAGATCAACACCGAGAAGCTCAAGGACGACGCGTACGTGATCTCGCTGGGAGGCGAGGTCGACCTCTACACGGCGCCCGAGTTCAAGCAGCAGCTGCTCGAGGTGATCGGCGAGGGCGCGACGCACGTCGTCGTCGACCTCACGAAGACGACGTTCATCGACTCGACCACGCTCGGCGTGCTCGTCGGCGGCGTGAAGCGCCTGCGTCCTGCCGGCGGCCAGCTGTCGCTCGTCTGCAGCGACCGGAACATCACGAAGATCTTCGAGATCACCGGTCTCGACAAGGTCTTTCCGATCCACGAGACGCGCTCCGAGGCCGTTGAGACGATCGACTCGCGCGAACCGGCCGCGTAGGCTCGCCCTCTCCGCACTTCTCGCGGCCGCGGCGCTAGCCTCGGCCGGCTGCGGCGCGACGACGGCCGACCGGAGCGCCGCCGACCCGGTCGGCGGCAAGGAGCTCTTCGTGCAGAAGTGCGGCGGCTGCCACACGCTGGCCGACGCCGGCACGCTCGGCCAGACGGGGCCCAACCTCGACGACGGCTTCGGCTTCGCGCGCGAGCAGGGGTTCGACGAGAGCACGTTCTTCGAGCTCACGCTCGAGAAGATGCAGCACCCCGGCTACGGCTCCGTCATGCCGGACTTCGACGACCCTGACGACCCGGACAACTACCTCGAGGAGAGCGAGCTCATCAGCGTCGCGGACTACGTCGCGTCGCTCGCCGGCACCGGCGCCGAGTCGGCCACCGCGGACGCCGACGACCCGGAGAGCCTCTTCGCGACCTCCTGCGGAAGCTGCCACGTCTTCTCGCCGGCCGGCACGTCCGGCACGACGGGGCCCAGCCTGGACGAGACGACGCTCAGCGTCGACGAGGCGGCACGCCAGATCGCCCAGGGGGGCGGCGGGATGCCTCCCTTCGAGGGCCAGCTCACCGACGAGCAGATCCAGGCGCTCGCCGAGTACATCACCGCGCGACGCTAGGCGGGCGCCGGCGGAGCCTCGAGATCGACCACGACGTGCGTGATCGGGCACGGCCAGCGCTCGCGGGCGTTCTCGACGAGACCGTGCTCGAGCCAGTTCGAGCGCCCGGGCGGGTGCGTAGAGAGGACGATCTCGTCCGCGGGGAAGGCGCGGAGCGCGTCCTCGATCGCCTGGAGCGGGTCGTCGTCGCCGACCTGACCGCGTGCGTCGACCCCGGCATCCCGAAGCGCGGCCAGCGATGCGTCGAGCCGCGTCTGCGCCTCCCCGCGCGCGCGATCCTCGTCGGACGTCCAGTGGCGCAGCCGTGAGTTCAGCGCGGGCGTGACGACGAGCACCTCGGCGTCTCCGGCCGCACGGCGCACGACCTCGTAGCGGAGCTCGGTCCCGGCCACGGTCTCGTTCGCGACGACGAGGATCCGCTTGCGCCCGTCCGCCGGGCGGCGCTCCCAGATCGCAGGCTCGCGCTCCTTCGGCTCGCTGCGGAGGTAGATCCCGGCCGCGACGCCCAGCGCGAGCGCCCCGAAGACGGCGAGCGCGACCACGGCGCCGCCGAACACCGCCGCGAGCGCGACCGCGAGGAAGAGCACGCCCACGACGAGCACGAAGCTGAACGCCTCGGCCTCGGTACGTAGCGGGTTGCGCATCGCGCCTCCCTTCTGTCGCGGCAGCGGCCTACAGGACGTACACGGTGACGTACACGATGATCCACATTACGTCGACGAAGTGCCAGTAGATCCCGGGGATCTCCACGCCGAGGTGGTCGTGGGCGTCTGGACCGAAATGGCCGCGGATCGCGCGGACGAGCGCGAACGCGAGGAGCGTCAGGCCGATGAAGACGTGCGCGCCGTGCAGGCCCGTCAGCCCGAAGAAGGTCGACGCGAACGCGTGGTCGCCGGGCCCGAAGCCGATCCGCGAGTATTCGCGCGCCTGGATCAGGAGGAACGTGAGGCCGAGCAGGAACGTGAGCGTCAGGCCCGCGATGAGGCCCGCGCGATAGTTGCGCTTCACGGACTGGAGGGCCCAGTGCATCGTGAAGCTCGAGGTCACGAGGATGACCGTGTTCACGAGCGCGAGGTAGACCGGGAGGTGGAAGCCCTCCGGCGGCCACACGTCGGCGCCGACGATGACGCGCGCGAAGAAGAGAGCGGTGAAGAAGGACCCGAAGAGCATGATCTCCGAGGCGATGAAGATGTAGATGCCGAGTAGCCGCGAGTCGACCCGCGAGCTCACGTTCGCGGGCGGCGGCCCGTGATGGTCGTGCCCGTGCGTGTCCGCGTGCGCGACCGCGCTCACGACGTCACCTCCGCCGCCTGGGCCTCGGGCACCTCGACGTGGTAGACCGGGAGCTTCGTGCCCTTGCGGATGCGCCCGACGACGTCGCGCCGGAGCCAGCCCGACGTCTCGCGCGGGAACGTCGAGACGATGATCTCGTCCACGCGCTCGTCGTGCGCGGCGTTCATCGCCGCCGCGACGGGATCGGGATCGCCGACGTGGCCGGTCGCCTCGATTCCCGCGGCCTTGAGCTGCGCGAGCGCCCGGCGAACGCGCTCCTCGGCGCCGGGCGGATCGGCCGGCACGACGACCGTAAACTCGGCGGGCGAGGCCGCCGCGCGCTTCCTGACCTCCTCGAGCACCCGCTCGCCGACGACGGTCTGGCTCCCGAGCACGAGCACGTGCGCCCGCTCGCGCGGCTCCTCGAGATCGACGACGACATGCTCGAGCGGCAGGTCGCCGGCCACCTTGCGCGCCCGGTCGATCAGGTTGCCGCGCAGCCAGCCCGACCGCTGCTCCGGATGGGTCGAGACGATGATCTCGTCGGGCTCGAACTCGGCGATCCCGTCGCGGAGCGCCTGGAGCGGATCCGGGTCGACGACGGCGCCGCGGGCCGCGATGCCGGCCTCGTGCAGCAGGTCGAGCGTCTTGTGGAGCCGACGCTCGGCGGCCGAGCGGCGCTCGTCCTGGTAGACGACGAGCCCGCCGTGCGGCGCGTTCTGCGGCGCGAGCACCGTGACCCGGATCGGCCCCTCCGCGGCGCGTGCGCGTACGGCGTCGAGGAGCGAGCGACCGGCCACCGTCTCGTTCGCGAGCACGAGCACCTGGCGGACGTAGCTCTCCGGCGCCGAGGTCACGGCACCGTCTCCTCCATCGGCGCCGCCTCGCGGCCCTCCTGGACCGGCTTCCCGTTCAGGATGGCGTGCCGGGCGCCGCGCACGCCGTACTCGTACGGCGAGCCGACCACCTGCGGGATCTCGTCGAAGTTGAAGATGGGCGGCGGCGAGGACACCTGCCACTCGAGCGTAAGCGCCCGCCACGGGTTCCCGGGCGCGGGCTCGCCGCGCCGCCAGCTCACGATCATGTTGTAGAGGAAGACGAGCGTCGAGGCCCCGAGCGCGAACGATGCGATCGAGATGGCGAGATTCCAGTTTCCGAACATCGGGTCGTAGTCCGCGACCCGGCGCGGCATGCCCCTCGTCCCGATCCAGTGCATGGGGAAGAACGTCGCGTTGAAGCCGACGAACGTGAGCCAGAAGTGGAGCTTTCCGAGCGTCTCGTTGTACATCCGGCCGGTCATCTTCGGGAACCAGTAGTAGAAGCCGGCGTAGATCGTGAAGAGCGAGCCGCCGAAGAGCACGTAGTGGATGTGGGCGACGACGAAGTACGTGTCGCTCACGTGGATGTCGATCGGAACCGAGCCGAGGTACACGCCGGAGAGCCCGCCGATCACGAACATCGACACGAAGCCGAGCGCGAACAGCATCGGCGTCTTGAAGTGGATGCGCCCCTCCCAGAGCGTGGCGAGCCAGGAGAAGACCTTGATCCCCGTAGGGACGGCGATCACCATCGTCGTCACCATCATCGGGACGCGGAGCCAGTCGGCCATGCCGCTCACGAACATGTGGTGCGCCCAGACGGAGAACCCGAGGATGAGGATGGCCATGAGCGACAGGGCCATCAGCCGGTAGCCGAAGATCGGCTTCCGCGCGAAGACGGAGATCACCTCCGAGGCGATCCCGAACCCGGGCAACATCATGATGTAGACCGCGGGGTGTGAGTAGAACCAGAAGATGTGCTGGTAGGCGATGACGTACCCCCCGCCGCCGGGGTCGAAGAAGTTCGTGTGCAGGACGCGGTCGAAGAGGATGAAGAACTGCGACCCGGCGATGAAGGGCGTCGCAATCACGACGAGCGTCGAGGTCGCGAAGTTCGCCCACACGAGGAGCGGCATGCGCCAGAACGTCATCCCCGGCGCGCGCATCGTGATGATCGTGACAAGGAAGTTGAGCGCCGTCATGATCGACGACGCGCCCGCCCACTGGACGCCCATCTGGAACATGAGGTTGCCGTCCGGCTGCTGCACGGCGAGCGGCACGTAGTTCGTCCAGCCAGCCCCGAACGCGCCGATGAAGTAGCTCGAGAGCATCATCAGGCCGGCGATCGGGAGGAGCCAGAACGAGAGCGCGTTCAGGCGCGGGAACGCCATGTCCGGCGCGCCGATCATGAGCGGGATCACGTAGTTCCCGAGACCCGCGAACGCCGGGATGATGAAGAGGAAGATCATCAGCGACGCATGGACGCTGAAGAGGCCGTTGTAGGCCTGCGGGTCGACGTACTGCATCCCCGGCTCGGCGAGCTCGGCGCGCATGAACATCGCCAGCAGCCCGCCGGCGATGAAGAAGACGACCGTCGTCACCACGTACTGGGTGCCGATCACCTTGTGGTCGGTGTTGACCTTGAAGTAGTCCTTCCAGGAGTGCGCGCCGTGGTTCGCGTGGTCGTCCGGGATCGTCGGGCGGCCCGACACGTACCGCACCCAGTAGTCGAACGCCCCGATCCCGGCGAGGAAGCCGAGCGGTACGAGCACCATGAGCGTCGTGATGTAGGGCTGCTGGGCGAGGAGCGGCTCGTAGCCGAGCGCGGCCCGGGCGCCGGCGACGAGGCCGGTGGCGAGGAGGAAGGCAAGCGGCGTCGTCCAGAGCGCGCGCAGCCAGCCGCCCGCCGTCCAGCGGCGGATCCCGGTCCGGCGCGGGGCCGGCGCGTGCACGGTCGCGCTCACCGGCTCGCTCCGGCGGTCTCGACGAGGTAGGCGACGAGCGCGTCGAGCTCGGCCTCGGACAGGCGGTCCTCGTAGTCCGGCGGCATGACGTCCGGCTGGTACCCCTCGCTGATCTCGGCGTTCGGGTCGACGATCGAGGTCAGGATGGACTCCTCGTCACGGCCGTCGAGGACACTATCGAGATCGGGCCCGATCTCGGCCTCGGTCCCGGCGTCGGCGAGCGCATGGCAGCTTCCGCATCCGGCGCTCGCGAAGACCTCGGCGCCGGTGGCCTCGCCGCCCTCCTCGCCGCCGCCTTCGGCCCCCTCCTCGCCCTCGGCCACCCACGCCTCGTAGTCCTCGACCGAGAGGACGCGTACGCCGGCCCGCATGACCGCGTGCCCGGCCCCGCAGAGCTCCGTGCAGATCACGTCGTACGACCCCTCCTTCGTCGGCGTGATCACGGTACGCGTCTGGATGCCGGGAACCGCGTCCTGCTTCATCCGAAACTCCGGTACCCAGAAGGCGTGGATGACGTCGTTCGCCGTCAGGAGGAGCTCGACCGGCTCGTTCACGCGGAGGACGAGCTCGCCCTCCGTCCGCTCGAGCTCGGGGTACGTGAAGCTCCACGCGAACTGCGCCGCCGTCACCTCGATCGTCGTGTACTCGTCCGGGTCGTCCGGGAGCGTCTCGGCGCGGGCGAGCGCGACCGCGCTCCAGACGGCCATGGCGACGACGAGCACGGTCGGGATCGCCGTCCACCAGATCTCGAGCCCGGTGTGGCCGTGGATGGGCGAGCCGTCGTCCATGTCGTCGGCCGGCGCGCGGAACTTCCAGCCGGCGTAGATCGAGACCCCGGCGACGAGCGCGAAGATGATCGCGCAGATGATCGCGACGAACCAGTAGACCTCGTCGATGTCCTCGGCCTGCGTCGAGGCCTGGTCGGGGAGCCACGGGATGAAGTAGGCGACCCCGCCGGTCACGATGCCGGCGAGGAGGCCGATCACGATCATCTGGATGACCGCGCGTCTTCTCATTCGCAAAAAGGGCGGGGCGTCGCGCCCGGCCCGCGAGAAATCTAACCGACGCGGGAGCGGGCCGGAGACTTGACCGGAAGCGCCCTCGGAGTGCGTTTCGATGGTCACAGATCGAGGGACAACCGAGACCGTGCCGCGTGCGATCTGGTCGGGGAGCATCACCTTCGGGCTCGTGAACGTCCCGGTGCGCATGCTGAGCGCGATCGAGGAGAAGAAGCTCCACTTCCACTACGTCCACGCGCCCGACTCGAGCCGCATCGGCTACGAGAAGATCTGCAAGGCGGAGGGCAAGCCCGTGCCGGAGGACGAGATCGTCAAGGCCTTCGAGTACGAGAAGGGCGAGTACGTCTACATGACGGACGAGGACTTCGAGGCGGCCGCGGCGGAGAGCACGAAGACGATCGAGATCCGGGACTTCGTCCCCGCCGAGGAGATCGACCCGATCTACTTCGAGCGGACGTACTACCTCGCGCCCCAGGAGGGCGCCGAGAAGGTCTACGCCCTCCTCGTGCAGGCGCTGGAGCGGTCGGGGCTCGTGGCGATCGCGAAGTACGTCATGCGCGATCGGCAGAACCTCGGCGCGCTGCGCGTCCGCGACGGCGTGATCGCGCTGGAGCGGATGTATTTCGCCGACGAGATCCGGCCCGCCGAGGACATCGCGCCGGACGGCGTCGAGGTGGACGAGCGCGAGCTCGAGATGGCCGGGCAGCTGATCGAGAGCTTCACGGGCGAGTTCGACCCGTCCCGCTACGAGGACACGTACCGCGACGCGCTCTGCGAGATCATCCGCGCGAAGCGCAAGGGCGAAGAGGTGCACGTCCCGGAGGAGCCCGAGCGCGAGGAGGCAGCGCCCGACCTCCTCTCGGCGCTGCGGGCGAGCGTCGAGGCGGCGCAGCGGCGGCGGGGCGGCGGGAAGGCGCGGGCGAACGGCGGCACGGACGGCGGCCTTGCCGAGCTCTCGAAGGCGGAGCTGTACGAGCGGGCGAAGAAGCTCGACGTGAAGGGCCGCGCCGACATGTCGAAGGAGGAGCTCCTGGAGGCGCTCGAGGCCGCGGCGTAGCGAGCGGCAAGCCCCCGGACCGAGCAGACGCCCAGGGCCCGAGGTTCAGCTCGAGACGAGCGGCAGCGGCTTCACGATGCCGACGCCCTGCTCGCGGCGTGTGGCGGTGACCGCCTCCGCAAGCTCGAGGATCGCGCGAGCGGCCTCGCTCTCGGGCTCCGCGAGGACGATCGGCTCCCCCTGGTCCCCGAGCCGGCCGAGCTGCGGGTCGAACGGGATGCGCGCGAGGAGTGGAGCCTCGATCTCGGCCGCGAGCGCCTCGCCGCCGCCAGAGCCGAAGAGCTCCTCGCCCGAGCCGGTCAGGTACGCCATGTTCTCGACGACGCCGAGCAGGCGCATGTTCGTCTTGCGCGCCATCTGTGCGGCACGGACGGCGACCTGCTGGGCGGCGCGGTGCGGCGTCGTGACGACGAGCGCCTCGGCACGCGGCAGGAGCTGGCCGAGCGAGATCGCGACGTCGCCGGTGCCGGGCGGCATGTCCACGACGAGGACGTCGAGCTCGCCCCAGTGGACGTCCGAGAGGAACTGCTCGAGCGCACGGTGGAGCATCGGCCCGCGCCACATGACCGGCGAGTTCTCGTCGAGGAAGAAGCCGATCGACATCACCTTGAGGTCGCCGCGGACGGGCGGGACGATCATCTGGTCGACCGCGACCGGCCGCTGGTCGATCCCGAGCATGTGCGGGATCGAGTAGCCGTAGATGTCCGCGTCGAGGATCCCCGTCTTCTGGCCGAGGGAGGAGAACGCGGCCGCGAGGTTCGCGGCGAGCGACGACTTCCCGACGCCGCCCTTACCGCTCGCGACGGCGATCACGCGCGTCCCGGCGCTGACCGAGATGCCGGGCGTCCGCTCGGCGACGCCGCCGCGGAGCATCGTCGTGAGCGCCGCCTTCTCCTCGGGCGTCATGACGGTGAAGTCGAGCGCGACCGCCTCCACGCCCTCGAGCGGGAGGAGCGCGCGGTCGACCTGCTCCTGGAAGCTCGCACGGAGCGGGCAGCCGGGCACGGTCAGCGCGAGCAGCACGCGGACATGGCCGCCGTCGATCTCGACGTCGCGGATCATGTCCAGGTCGATGACCGAACGCTTCAGCTCGGGATCGATCACGGCCCGGAGGGCATCCTGCACGGCGGTGCGCGAGACGGGCATCTCGTCTACCCTAGCACCGGCTCTGCGGCCCAAAAGCCCTGCTAACAGGGGATCGGGGGAACGTGAACATCCAGGCAGTCGCCACGCGCACCGGCGTACCCGCCGCCACCCTGCGAAAGTGGGAGCAGCGCTACGGCGTGCTCGCCCCGGACCGGACGGTGGGCGCGCATCGCCGCTACTCCGAGGCGGACGTCCTCCGGGTCGAATGGCTCAAGGCGCGGCTCGCCGAGGGGTACCGGATCGGCGAGGCCGCGCGCCTGCTCGGGGCCGGTGACACCGGGGAGCCGGCCGTCGCCCCGGACAAGCTCGCGAACGAGCTCGTCGACGCGACCGCGTCGAGCGATGCGGCCCGCGTCGAGCGCCTCGTCGAGCAGGCGCTCGTGCTGCTCGAGCCGGAGCAGGCGCTCGAGAACGTGCTCGGCCCCGCGCTCGTCGAGATCGGCGAATGCTGGGCCCGCGGCGACGTCGGGGTGGGGCAGGAGCACGCGACGAGCGAGATCGTCCGGGCCCGGCTCCGAGCGCTCCTCGACCCACGCGCCGCCGGGACGAGCGGGCGCGCCGTGCTCTGCTGCGTGTCGGGCGAGCGGCACGAGATCGGCCTGCTCGGACTCGGCGTCCTGCTCCAGGGAGCGGGCTGGGGGATCGTCTACCTCGGAGCGGACACGCCCCTGCCGGAGGCGGTCGCGATTGCGATCGCCCAGAGCGCCTCGCTCCTCTGCGTGAGCGCGAGCGCGGCGGCGCTCGCGACGGCTGCGGAGCCGGAGCTCGAAGAGATCTCCACCGTGAACGGCTTCCGTGTGCTGCGGGGCGGGCGCGGGTTCGGCGGCGAGCCGGCCTCGGCCGCCGTGCGCTCGCTCGGCCGGGTCGCGGTGGCGTAGGTGCACGTCGCGCCCGTCCGGCTCGAGGGGCGGCTGGTCGTCCTCGAGCCGCTGGCGGAACGGCACGCGGACGGGCTCTGGGAGGCGGCGCAGGACGCGGAGGTCTGGCGCTGGACGCACGCCGACGTCGGCGGGAGCCGGGCAGCGTTCGACGCCTGGCTCGCACAGACGCTCGAGGAGGCAGGCGAGGGCGTCTCGGTCCCGTTCGCACAGCTCGCGCCGGAGGGCGACCCGCTCGGAAGCACGCGGTACATGGCCATCCGCCCCGAGCACCGCGGGCTCGAGATCGGGCACACGTGGCTCTCGTCGCGGGCGTGGGGAACCGGGATGAACGCGGAAGCGAAGCTCCTGCTCCTCCGGCACGCGTTCGAGGAGCTCGGCGCGATGCGCGTCGAGTTCAAGACCGACGCGCGGAACGAGCGCTCCCGCGCGGCGCTCGCCGCGCTTCCGGCCCGGTTCGAGGGCGTGTTCGAGAAGCACATGCTCGTCCGCGGAGGCGAGGTGCGCGACTCGGCCTGGTATGCGGTCACTGACGACGAGTGGCCGGCCGTGCGCGTGGCGCTCGAGGCGCGCGTCGACGCGTTTCTCTCCGGCTGAGCTCGCGCGTACGCTCTGCCCGTGGACGAGCGCGTGCTTCTCGTCGAGGACGACCCGTCCATCCGGGAGGTGACCGCACTCGGGCTCGAAGGCGCCGGCTTCCGCGTGACGACCGCCGCGGACGGGCGCGAGGGGCTCGCGCGCTTCCGCGAGGGGTCGTTCGCGCTCGTCGTCCTCGACGTGATGCTTCCCGAGCTCGACGGGCTCGAGGTCTGCCGGGCGATCCGGGCCGAGAGCCGCGTGCCGATCGTCATGCTCTCGGCGCGCGCGGACACCGTGGACGTCGTCGTCGGGCTCGAGCTCGGCGCGGACGACTACGTCACGAAGCCGTTCGAGCTGCCCGAGCTCGTCGCGCGGCTGCGCGCGGCGCTCCGCCGCTCGGCGGCGCCGGACGAGCCCGTCCTCCGGGTCGGCGGGCTCGAGATCGAGCCGGGCGCGTTCGCCGTTCGCCGCGGCGGCGAAGAGATCGCGCTCACGGCAACCGAGTTCAGGCTCCTGCTCGAGCTCGCGCGCCGGCCGCGGCAGGTCTTCACGCGCGAGCTGCTCCTCCAGCGGGTGTGGGGCTACGACTTCCTGGGCGACTCCCGCCTCGTCGACGTCGCCGTGCAGCGGCTGCGTGGGAAGATCGAAGCGGATCCGAAGGAGCCGCGCATCGTCACCACCGTGCGTGGCGTCGGCTACCGGCTCGGGAGCGGCTGATGGGCGCGCCGGTCGCACCCGCCCGCCTGCGGCGCCGGCTCACGATCGCGTTCACGCTCGTGGCGGGCATCGCGGCGCTCGCGCTCGCGGCCGGCTCGTACCTCGTCGTCCGCGACGCGCGGCTCGGCGACTCGGTCGACCGGGCCCTGGAGCAGACGCGCTTCAACCTCGTCTTCGCGGGCGACGTCCTGCGCGGGCGGACGAGCGAGGAGGCGACGGACGAGCTGCTCGAGGCGTTCGAGCGCCGCGGCGACTTCGTCACCGTGGGCCTCGCCGGCGAGCGAACGTTCTCGTCCAGCCTCTCGGTCGGGCTCGACGCGGTTCCGGACGACCTGCGGGCACTCGTCGAGGCGGGCGATCTCGCCTACCGGCGGGCGGAGACCGCGGACGAGCCGAGCCTCATCACCGGCGGCCGGGCAGCCGGCGCGCCGGTCGATCTCTACTTCGTGTTCTCGGAGGAGTCGCTCCACGCGGACCTCCGGGAGCTCCTCACCGTCCTCGCGGCCGGTGTGCTCCTGCTCGCCCTGCTGGCCGGTCTCGTGGGCGCCGCGCTCGCGCGGCGGACGCTCGCTCCCGTCGGGCGCGCGAGCGCCGCGGCCCGCTCGCTCGCGGAGGGGCTGCTCGAGACGCGGCTTCCGGTCGAGCGCGAGGACGAGTTCGGCGCGTGGGCGACGTCCTTCAACGAGATGGCCGAGGCGCTGCAGGGGAAGATCGCCGCGCTCTCGGCCGCGCAGGAGCGGGAGCGGCGCTTCACGTCGAACGTCGCGCACGAGCTGCGCACTCCGTTGACCGCGCTCGTGGGCGAAGCCGCGCTCCTCGCGGAGCACCTCGACGGGATGCCGGCGGAGGCGCGGCGCCCGGCGGAGCTCCTCGTGGCCGACGTCGCCCGGCTCCGCCGGCTGGTCGACGACCTGCTCGAGATCTCGCGCCTCGACGCCGGCGTGGAGACGGTCCGCGCGGAGCCGTTCGACCTCGGCGCCCTCGTCCGCTCGTGCCTGCGGGCACGCGGCTGGGAGGGGCGCGTACGCGTCGAGGACGGAGCGGCTCCGGTCGTGTCCGATCCGCGCCGGGCGGAGCGCGTCGTGGCGAATCTCGTCGAGAACGCGCTCGCGCACGGCGGAGGCGACGTGACCGTCCGCGTCGCGGCCGACGGGGACACCGTCACGGTGGACGTGATCGATCGCGGGCCCGGGATCCCGCCGGACGAGCTCCCCCGGCTCTTCGAGCGCTTCGCCAAGGGCGACCCGGCGCGCTCGGGGCCGGGGACCGGCCTCGGCCTCGCGATCGCGCGGGAGAACGCCCGGCTCCTGGGCGGCGACGTGGAGGCGGCGAGCGAGCCGGGCGCCGGGAGCCGCTTCACGCTCCGGCTGCCCGTTACCTGATCGTTACGCGGCCGCGACCGGGCGGTTGCGCGCGTGGCCGAGGATGAGAAGCGTCACTCGAACCGAAAGGAAACGCCATGACGCGCCGCTTCCTCGCTTCCGCAGCAGCCCTGCTCCTCCTCGTGCTCGCGGCGACCGCCTGCGGGGGCGAGGACGCCACGTCGGTCGGCCCGAGCCCGACCGAGACGGAGACGACCGAGACCTCGCCGGGGACGGAGAACCCGCCGACGGACACCGAGACGACCCCGACCGAGACGGCGCCCGCGACCCCCGTGACCTTCCAGGTTTGGTTCGCGAAGCCGGACCTCGACGAGAGGCTGAACGGCGGGGGCGACCCGAAGCTCTTCGCCGTCCAGCGCTCCGCCCAGACCGTCGCCGTCGGCCGCGCCGCGCTCGAGGAGCTGATCTCCGGCCCGGAGGGCGCCGACGGCGAGGGCGTCTCGAGCGCCGTGCCGGCCGGCACGCGCCTGCTCGGCCTGAACATCGAGGACGGCCTCGCCACCGTCGACCTGAGCTCGGAGTTCGAGTCCGGCGGCGGGTCGCTCTCCATGCAGATGCGCCTTGCGCAGGTCGTCTTCACGCTCACGCAGTTCCCGACCGTCGACCGCGTCGAATTCCGGCTGGACGGTGAGCCGGTCGACGTCTTCTCGGGCGAGGGGATCGTCCTCGACGGGCCCGTCGACCGGGAAGACTACGCCGACCTCATGCCGGCGATCGTCGTGGACCGGCCGACGCCCGGCGCACAGATCTCCAGCCCGGTCACGGTGAGCGGCTCCGCGAACGTCTTCGAGGCAAACGTGACCGTCCGCATCCTGGACGCCTCCGGGAAGGAGCTGAAGCGGACGTTCACGACCGCCACGTGCGGCAGCGGCTGCCGCGGCGACTTCTCGGTCGCGGTCCCGTTCCCGGCGCAGCCGGCGGGCTCCGAAGGCTTCGTCGTGGTCGAGGACGACGACGCGGCCGGGATGGGCTTCCCTCCGCACCAGGTGCGGATCCCGATCGTGTTCGGCTAGCCGGTTCCGGACAGGCGGGCCCAGAGCTCGGCCGCGATCTCCGGCGATCCCGCAGCCACGCAGCGGGAGCGCGGGACGAGGTCGAGCCGGGCCCGCCCGAAGGGCGCGTCCTCGGGAAGGTCGATCGCGAGGCCGCGCTCGAGGACGAGAAGCTGGGCGGCGGCGATGTCGACGCTGCGGGCCGGCTTCAGCGAGCAGGCCGCGTCCACCCGCCCGGCGGCGAGATGGCAGAGCGAGAGCGCGAGCGATCCGAAGACCCTGGTGCGGTAGGCAAAGCCGACGAACGCGCCCACCGCCTCCGCGAGGAGGTCCGTGCGGGTCGCCTCGATCACGCAGAGCTCGACCTCGTCCTTCGGCCCCGGCCCGGCGAGCGGCTCGCCGTTCAGGCGGGCGCCCTCGCCGCGCGTCGCGGTCCACTCCTCGCCCGTGCCGTAGTCGAGGACGTACGCAAAGAAAACGTCCTCCATCCCCGGCCCGTCGGCAACCGCGAGCGAGAGGGCGAAGAGCGGAAAGCCGCGCTTCGCGTTCAGGCTCCCGTCGATCGGGTCGCAGACGACGCGCAGGCCGTCCCCGCCGTCGCCGAAGACGCGCTCCCCGAGCTCCTCCGAGACGAGTGTGAAGCCCTCGGAGACCTCCTCTTCGAGCACGCGCACGACCGCCGCCTCGGCGGCGGCGTCGACCGCGGTCGTCTCGTCGCCGCCCATGCCCGTGCCGACCTCGACCTCGCGCTCGGCGCGCGTCGGCAGCCCGGCCAGCGCCGCGGCGACCCCGTCCCCGCAGCTCCGGCAGACCGCGAGCCAGTCGGTCATTCGTCGAAGGGCGCGAAGAGGAGGCCGCTCGTCAGCTTCGGGAAGAAGTACGTCGACTTCTGCGGCATCGTCTCGCCCGCGAGCGCGACCGCTTCGACCTGCGCAACCGTCGGCGCGCGGACGAGGAAGGCGGCCGCGGCCTCGCCCGAGGCGACTGCGTGCTCGGCCTCCTCGGCGCTCGGCGTGAAGCGGACGTCGTCGAGCCCGAGCCCGTCGAGGACGGCCGTGTCGAGCTCGCCCGCAGGCCCGTCGGCGACGGGCTCGCTCTCGGCCAGCGTGGCGCCGCTCGGGCGCAGGAGCACGAACGCGGGCCGGTCGCGCGGCAGCTCGCGGAGGCGGGCAAGGGCGTCCGCGGCGCCGCCACCGAGCTCCGTCAGCCGGAAGCGGCCGTTCGGCTCCGGCACCGGGGCGCCGGACAGGCGATGCGTCGGGAAGATCTCGAGCCCCGGGTCGTCGTGCGCGACGAGCACCCCGAACACGTACGCGGTCTCCTCCGTCCCCTCCTCCTCGTGGAAGCGCAGCGCGGTCTCGTAGCGGTGATGGCCGTCGGCGATGATGAGCGGACCGCGCACCGCGCCGAGCGCGGCCTTGACGGCGGCCTGGTCGGTCACGCGCCAGAGGCGGCTCGTCACGCCGTCGAACGCCACCTCGAGGTCGGGCGCGCCTCGGGGGTCGCCCGGTGTCGAGCCCTCGTGGAGGAAGAAGACCGGGGAGAGTTTTGTGCGCGTCGCGCGCAGGAGCTCGAGCCGTACCTGCTTCTGGCGGCGGAACGTCCGCTCGTGCGGGAACACCTCGCCCTCGCCGTAGCGCGACATCCGCACCCGGGCGACGAGGCTGCGGCGCGTCCGCTCGGCGCCGTCGGGGCCGGTGTAGGTCTCCTCGAGGATCCAGACGGCGGGCTCGGTCTCGCGGACGAGGACGCCCTCGTCGACCCAGGATTGGAACAGCCGGCCGGCCTCGGCGGGATCGTCGGGGCGCGTGAGTCGGATCGCGTTGTACGGGCTCGCCTCGTGCAGGAGCTCGCGCTGGCCCGGCCGGACGACGTCGTGCGGCGGGGCGACGACGCCCGCGAGAGGCCCGGCGCGCTCCGGGTCGTAGCGCAGCGCGCGGAAGGGCTTCACGAGGGCCACGGGCTGAGGCTACCGCACCTTCCGGGCAGGCCGGGAGCGTCCGTCCCGGGGCGTACACTCGGAGTGGTGAGCGTCGCGCTCCAGCACGTCGTGGCTCCCGGGAGCAAGGCCTCGCGCGCGACGATCGCCGAGCTCGTCGAGGACCGCATCGTCGAGGGCGTCTTCGCCGTCTCCCGCAAGCGGCGGCTCTCGACCCGCGCAGGGCGGCCGTATATCGCGGTCGAGCTCGTGGACGCGACCGGACAGATCGAGGGACGCGTGTGGAGCGACGTCGAGCTTCTCGACCGGCGCTTTCGAGAGGGCGACGCGGTCCGCGTACTCGCCCGCGTGGAGCGGTTCAAGGAGCGGCTCCAGCTCGACGTCCGCTCGCTCGAGCCCGTTCAGGCCGACCCGGCGTCGCTCGTCCCCGAGGCGCGGCGAGACCTCGAGGAGCTGGACGGCTTCCTCGAGTTCATCGCCGAGGAGCTCTCGCACCCCGGCCTGCGCCGGGTCGTGGACTCGCTCATCGGGGACTCCGCGTTCCGCGAGCGGCTGCGGACGCTGCCGGCGACCCCGGGGGGCCATCACGGCTACTCCGGCGGCCTGCTCGAGCACACCGTCGCGGTGACGACGCTCTGCCGCGACGCGGCCGACCTGCACAAGCGGCTCCGGCGCGACCTCCTCCTTGCCGCGGCGCTGCTCCACGACGCGGGTCGCACCCTTGAGCTCGACCGCGGCCCGCTCGCACGGCCGACGCCGGAGGGACGCCTGCTCGGCCACGTGCACCTCGGCCTGCGGCTGATCGAGGAGCGGTCGGCGGAGCTCGAGGCGGAGGTGCGCGCCGAGCTTCTGCACGCCGTCGCGTGCCACCACGAGCCGCGCGCCGCCCGGACGGCCGAGGCGCTCGTCCTCTACCACGCGAACCAGCTCGACGCAGTCGCCGCGACCCGCCCGGTCGAGGGCGAGTAGCAACCCGGTACTGTCCGCTCCGTGCCGGACGAGCGGCTCCTCGGGATCTACCTCAACGACCATCTCGCGCTCGCCACCGCCGCCGAACGGCTCGCGCGGCGAATGTGCAAGGCGAACGCCGACACGGATCTCGGACGCACGCTCGAGCGGCTGGCCGCCGAGCTCGCCGAGGAGCGCGTCGTCGTCACCCGCGTGATCGAGGCCCTCGGCCACCGCCGCTCGCGGGTGAAGCCGGTTGCGGCGGCCGCCGGTGAGCGGCTGGGGCTCCTGAAGCTGAACGGGCGGCTGACGAGCTACTCGCCGCTCAGCCGCGTCCTCGAGCTCGAGGGGCTGGGCGCGCTGCTCGGCTTCAACTCGAGCCTCTGGCGCACGCTCCAGGAGACGGAGCCGCTCGCGGCCCGCCTCGACGGCGTCGTCGACCTCGACCGGCTCACGGAACGGGCGGACGAACGGCGCGCACAGGTCGAGCGCTTCCGTCCGAAGGCGGCCCGCACCGCGTTCGTCGGCTGACCGGCGGCCAGTACAGTCCCGCGATGGCCGTCCCGCAGGAGCAGCTCGACGCCTACGCGGAGCTCGTCGTCGGCGTCGGCGTGAACGTCGAGCCCGGCCAGGTGCTCGGCGTCACCGCCTTCGTGGAGCATGCCCCGTTCGTCCGCGCCATGACGCGCGCCGCGTACGCGGCGGGCGCCCGGTACGTGGACGTGCGCTACGTCGACGAGAGCGTCCGGAAGGCCGAGGTGGAGCTCGCGCCGGAAGACTCGCTCGGCTGGTCTCCTCCGTGGCTGCTCGACCGGCGCGAGAGCTACGGCGACCGCGGCGCCTACCTGCTCGTGCGCGGCCACCCGGACCCGCGCATGTTCGAAGACGTGGACGGCGCCCGCCTCGCCGCGTCGCGCAAGCACGCCGAGGACGCGGTCTGGCTCCGCCAGGTGAGCGAGCGGCTGGTCAACTGGTCGCTCGTGTCGTATCCGACGGAGGGCTGGGCCGCGACCGTGTTCGGCGAGCCCGACGTCGACCGGCTGTGGGCGGCGATCGCACGAACCGTCCGGCTCGACGAGGCCGCCCCCGTCGCCGCCTGGGACGAGCACATCCGGCGGCTCGACGAACGCGCCGCGGCGCTGAACGAGCGGGGCTTCGACGCGATCCGCTTCCGCGGCCCGGGCACCGACCTGACCGTCGGCCTGCACGCGGGCTCGCGCTGGCAGAGCGCGGGCGAGAAGACCGGCTGGGGCCGGCGCCACGTGCCGAACCTCCCCACCGAGGAGGTGTTCACGACGCCGCATCGCGCGCGCACGGAGGGGCACGTGCGCTCGACCCGCCCGCTCGTGTGCCAGGGGAAGATCGTCCGCGGGCTCGAGGTCGAGTTCCGCGGGGGGCGAGTGGTCGGGGTCCGGGCCGAGGAAGGCGCGGAGGTCGTGCGTGCGCAGATCGCGACCGACGCCGGCGCGGCCGAGCTCGGCGAGATCGCGCTCGTGGACGGCGACTCGCGGGTCGGGCGGGAGGCCCTCACGTTCTTCGACACGCTCCTCGACGAGAACGCGACCTCGCACGTCGCCTACGGCCAGGGGTTCGCGGGATGTGTCGAGGGCGCCGCGGGGCTGCCGGCCGAGGAGCAGTGGGAGCGCGGGATCTCCCAGTCCTCGCTCCACACGGACTTCATGGTCGGGGGCCCGGAGATCGAGATCGACGGGCTGACCGAGTCCGGGGAAGCGACGCCCGTCGTCCGGGGCGACGCCTGGCAGCTGTAGCGGCGCGGAGCGACGCCGACTGACCGGAGCAGTGTCGGCCAGGGCGGCTCTCGGTCGAGCTCGCGAGCCGCCGTCGCGTCCGTCGCCGTGCGGCAAGACGGGCGTGTCCCCCTCCACCCGCCCAACACCCAACCCCACCCCACCCCCGGGGGGTTGGGCGGCAACGCTACCGGCCGAAAGCGCGCGAATCGGTGGCGAACGTGCCGACGTCGTGACAGAGCCGGGCGGATTCCCGCACAGCGACGCCTTTCGCCGCGCCGTCAGACGTTGAAGCGGATGTTCAGGACGTCGCCGTCCTCGACCACGTAGGTCTTGCCTTCGAGCCGCTGGAGGCCGCGTCTCGCCGCCTCGGAGGCAGACCCGCACTCGACGAGATCCGCCCAGCGGATCACCTCGCACCGGATGAACCCGCGCGCGATGTCCGTGTGGATCTCCGCCGCCGCGTCGAGCGCCGTCCGGCCGCGCGCGAGCGTCCAGGCGCGCGTCTCCTTCTCGCCCGCGGTGAAGAAGCCGATCAGGTCGAGGGCCTCGAAGAGCCGCGCCGCGATCTCGCCGAGCGCCGACGGCCCCTCGCGGAACGCCTCCGCCTCCTCCTCGGGCAGCTCCGCGAGCTCCGCCTCGAGCTTCAGGTCGATCCCGCCCGGCCCGTTCACGACCGGGACGATCGGCTTCGTGGTCAGCGGCTCGAGCGCCTCCGGGAGCCCGCCCGGATGGTCGCGGAGCGCCCCGCCCGCGTCGAGGTGCGCGAGCAGCCGCCGTAGCGCCTCGACCTCCTGCCGGAGCGCCGCCTCGCCCGACTTCGCCTGCTTCTCGACGCGCTCGAGGCGCCGCTCGACGTGCTCGCGGTCGGCAAGGAGCAACTCGAGCTCGATCGTCTCGAGATCAGCGTCGGGGTCGGAATCCGGCCCGAAGCCGTTCAGGACGGCGACGAGCGCGTCGACCTCGCGCAGCCCCCCGAGCAGCTGCCGTCCGCTGCCCGGCACGTCCACGACGCGCACGGCCGCCGGGGTCACCTTCCGGGCGGCCACGACCGCCGCGACCTTCTCCAGCCGCCCGTCCGCGATCGGAGCCATGCCGACGTTGGCCTTGTCCGAGACGGTCGCGTACGCGGTGATCTCCGCTCCCGCGCGCGTGAGCGCGTTGAAGAGCGTCGTCTTGCCCGCGTTCGGCAAGCCCACGATGCCGGCCTGGAGCGCCACGGCCGGAGGCTAACGAGCGGGAGCGCCTAGGCGGGAGCGAGGCGCCGCTGGAGCGAGCCGATCGCGCGGTGCTGGAGCTGCTTGATCGCGTTCTCGTTCCTGCCCATGATCTCGGCCGCCTCGCCGTTCGAGAAGTCGAAGACGTAGCGCAGCGTGAGGACCTGCTGCTGGT
>Ga0299913_10000225_pt1 | contig 31796 bp, 27 predicted proteins | sample RVTome_9_FD_201360 | JGI IMG/M metagenome (GOLD analysis project Ga0299913, IMG submission 201360) | Soil microbial communities from uranium-contaminated site in the Upper Colorado River Basin, Wyoming, United States - RVT155D38 (version 2) ... | reverse complement strand
TCCACCGGGAGCACGAGGCGATCACGCGGGAGTTCGTGCCGAGCTCGGACCTGGTGCTGTTCGTCACCTCGGCGGACCGGCCGTTCACCGAGAGCGAGCGGGCGTTTCTCGAGCAGATCCGCGGGTGGGGGAAAAAGGTCGTCGTCGTCCTCAACAAGATCGACACGGTCCTCCGCGCCGAGGACGTGGAGCGGATCGAGAGCTACATCGTCGCGAGCTTCGAGAAGCTCCTCGGCGTCGTCCCCGCCGTCTTTCCGGTGTCTGCCCGGCAGGCGCTGGCGGCGAAGGCGGCCGACGACCCGGACGAGCGGGACCGGCTGTGGGCGGCGAGCCGGTTCGAGGCGCTCGAGGGCTACGTCGCCCGCACCCTCGACGAAGCGGAGCGGGTGCGGCTCAAGCTCCTCTCCCCGCTCGGGGTGGGCGAGAACCTGGTCGGCCGCTACCTCGAGGTCGTCTCCGGGCGGATCGACCTGCTCAAGGACGACTTCGCGGCGCTCGAGGACATCGAGCGGCAGCTCGCCGTCTACCGGGAGGACCTGGCGCGCGAGTTCCGCTACCGGCTGGCCGACGTCGAGAAGGTGCTGCACGAGGTCGAGGTGCGAGGGCTCGGGTTCTTCGACGACACGGTGCGGCTCGGGCGGTTCTTCGATCTCCTCAACCGAGAGCGGATCAAGAGCGAGTACGAGCGGAAGGTCCTGGCCGACGCGCCGCAGGAGGTCGAGCGCCGGGTCGAGGAGATCATCGACTGGCTGGTGGCGAGCGAGCTCCGCCAGTGGCAGGCGGTGATGGACCATCTCGCGCGCCGCAAGCTCGAGCACTCGGACCGCATCGTCGGGCAGGCCGGCGGCTCGTTCGACTACGACCGCACGCGTCTGCTCGACAAGGTGGGCGGCGTCGCCCGCCACACGGTCGAGAGCTTCGACCGCGAGCGCGAGGCCTCGCGGCTCGCCGAGTCGGTCCAGGCGACGGTGGCCGGCACGGCGGTGCTGGAGGTCGGCGCGATCGGCCTCGGCGCCGCGGTCGCCGCGATCGCCACCTCGACGGTCGCCGACGTCACCGGCATCCTCGCCGCCACCACGATGGTCGTCGTCGGGCTGGCGATCATCCCCGCCCGCCGCAAGCGCGCCAAGGTCGAGCTCGCCGAGAAGCTCGAGGCGATGCGCCAGGAGCTGGTCCGCGCCCTCACCCGCCAGTTCGACGAGGAGCTCGACCGCTCCCTCGGCCGCATCCGCGAGGCGATCGCCCCCTACACCCGCTTCGTCCGCGCCGAACGCGACCGCCTGACCGAGCAGCGCGACGAAATCGCGCGGCTGAAGGGAGAGCTGGCGGCGCTCCGAGACCGGATCGAGGCGCTCGACTAGTCGCGCGCGCGAGCTCTACTCGGTCCGGGGGCCGGCAGCCGCCGGGCCTCCGCCGTCGCCCTCCTCGAGCAGGGCGAGGAGCTCGGGGCGCTTCGTGAGCCCCTCGCGGACCGCGACGACCCGGCCGTCGCGGTCGAGCAGCACGAGGGCGGGGAGCTCGCCGACGTCGAGCCGGGCGCCGAGCGTCTGGAGGGGGTCGAGGACGACCGGGAAGCGGCTCGGGTTCGCGGCCACGAACTCCCGCACCAGCTTCTCCCGCTCACCCTGGTTGACCGCGAGCACCTCGACCGAGCGGGCGGTGAGCTCGTCGGCCGCCTCGTGGACGATGCGGGCCTGGTCGCGGCACGGCAGGCACCAGGTGGCCCACAGGTCGAGCAGCACCGGCCGGCCGCGCAGCTCGGAGAGGCGCAGCCGCCCGCCCTCGAGGCGCTCGAGCTTCGCGTCGATCGGCCGGGCGGGCAGCGAGGCCGCGTCGCGGAGGCCCGCGGGAGCGCCGCCGGCCGGCGCGATGCTGAGGGCGGCGACGCTCCCGAAGGCCACGATCGCGACGGCGGCGGCTCGTCCGGGCCGCGCCATCAGAAGCGGTACGACCAGTTGGTGAGGACCAGGTAGTCCGGGAACGCGGCGTCGCCGTGGCCGCCGTCGGCGAGGTCGGCGACGCTGCGCTGGCGGTTGCGCTCGACGGCGTAGGGGAAGGCGAGCGAGATCGACTGGGCGCCGCGCGACCAGGAGACCGTCGGCTCGACGGAGAGCATGTACCCGGGCCGCCGCCGCCCGTAGCTCGAGCCGAACGCGTCGTGCACCGGGACCCCTTCGACCCGCCCGCCGAGGCCGAGGCTCAAGCCGCGCCAGGAGCGGGGGCCGAGCTGCAGGCCGAGCCGCGCGACGTACTGGTCGGCCGCCGAGACGAACTCCTCGCCCGGGTTGTCGCCCAGCCGGACCCCGTTCGTCGTCTCGGGCTCGGCGACGTAGGTGCCGCTGCCATAGAGGGCGAGCGAGCCGGCCTGGTTCAGCACGCGGTAGCCGCTCAGCCCGACGATGATCCCCCAGGCGCCGTCGCCGGGCTGCACCGAGTAGTCGGCGACGCTGACCGAGGACTCGACCTCGCCGTCGCCGTTCATCGACAGCCGGGTCTGCTGCTGGGTGTGGTCGCCGGTCGGGAACTTGACGCCGAGGCCGGCGGAGAGGTTGCCCCGCTGGTGGGTGGCCGGGTCCCACAGCAAGCGGTTGGCGACCAGCGAGACGTCGCCGATCCCGCTCGTGTTGCTGCGCGTGTAGCGCCGGACGACCACCCTCTCGTCGTTGCGCAGCGCGCCGTCGCGGTTCGCCTCGAGATACGGGACGCCCAGGGTCAGGCTGGTCCGCGAGCCGAGGTCGTAGCGCAGCGACAGGTCGAAGAGGCTGACGTTGTTGACCACCTGGCTGTGCTCGGCGACCCGGTGCGGCTCCTCGTGCGTTCCCACGAAGTGGCGGAACGAGTAGCCGTAGCGGTAGCCGAAGGTGATCTGGAAGCGCCGGTCGTCCGCCGCGCCGCCGAACTCGTCGTGGAAGGCGTTGAGCACCGGCGTGTCCAGCCGGGTGAGGACGCAGCTCTGGCCCGCGGCGGGCGGCGCCGCGAGCGCCGCGACGAGGACCATGAAAGCGACTGCCGCCCCGCCGCGCGAGACGAGATGAAACCCCCGAAGAACGGTCGACATGCGGTCACTCCTCCGAATCGTGGATCAACAGAGTCGTCGGTGGTAGGCGCAAGCGAAGTGCCAGCCGGCCACCGCACGCCGGCGCGTCCGGCAAGTGCCTGCGTCCTGGAGGTTTACCCGAACCGGTCGCGGCCCGGAGCACGCCCGACTTCATAGAACCTACGAACGTCCGGGCGCCGCCGGTGCGTCGGATCTATGAGCCCGACCCGGGCCGCCCCGCAAGGGCACCGGCTGTGCATGGAGACGCTCGTCGATCGCGGGGAGCCGCGGTAGGCGGCGGACCGGACCCAGGGAGGGAGACGCCGGTGACCGAGGAGAAGGAGGGAGCGCTGGGGGCCGAGGGGGCCGGGAAGACGCCGAAGCCGGAGCGGCTGGGGACCTGGCGGAGCCTGGTCGTGGCGTCGAAGTCGTGGCGCACGCTGTCGGTGGCGCTGCTGTCGTTCTCGTCGGGGCTGCCGCTCGGGTTGGTCTGGCTCGCGATCCCGGACTGGCTGCGGAGCGCCGGGGTCGACATCCGGGTCGTCGGGCTGATCACCCTGGCCCAGGCGCCGTGGACGTTCAAGTTCCTCTGGTCGCCGTTCATGGACCGCTACGCGCCGCCCCGGATGGGCCGCCGGCGCGGCTGGACGCTGATCGCCCAGGTCGCGCTGTTCGCCTTCACCCTCTGGCTGGCCGGGGTCGGTCACCACCCGGAGGCGCCGTGGGTGATCGGCGCGCTCGCCTTCGCCATCGCCTTCGCCTCGGCCTCGCAGGACATCGCGATCGACGCCTACGCGGTCGACGTGCTGCGGCCGGAGGAGCACGGGATCGCGGTGGGTGCCCGGACGGCGCTCTACCGGGCGGCGATGTTCGTCGCCGGCGGGGTGGCGATCACCCTCGCCGGGGAGTACTCCTGGCCGGTGGTCAACGTCGGGCTGGCGTGCCTCTACCTGCCGATGATGCTGATCACGATCAAGGCGCCGGAGCCGGAGCAGGAGATCGTCTCGCCGAAGACGATCAAGGAGGCGGTCTGGTACCCGTTCCTCGGCTTCCTCTCCCGTCACCGGGCGCTCGAGATCCTCGCCTTCGTGATGTTCTACAAGCTGGCCGACAACCTGGCGCAGAGCCTCCAGCGGCCATTCCTGGTCGACGTCGGCTACACCGACTTCGACCGCGGCGTCGCGCTGTCGACGATCGGGCTCGTCGGCACCCTGGTCGGCACCTTCATCGGCGGCGCGCTGACCACCAAGATCGGCCTCGGCCACTCGCTGTGGATCTTCGGCTTCTTCCAGATCTTCTCGAACGTCGGCTACGCGATCCTGGCGATGGTCGGCGAGGTGAACCGGCCGCTGATGTACGGGGCGATCGGCTTCGAGACCTTCAGCTCGGGCCTCGGCACCGGCGCCTTCTTCGTGCTGCTCCTGCGGATGACCCAGAAGCGCTTCTCGGCCACCCAGTACGCGCTCTTCTCGAGCCTCTTCGGCCTGCCGCGGATCATCGCCGGGCCGGTCGCCGGCTTCAGCGTCTACGCGGTCGGCTGGACGGCCTTCTTCTGGTCGACGCTCATCGCCGGCATCCCGGGGATGATCCTCCTCGCCCGCTTCGTCCCGCTCGGCACCCGCGAGCCGCGGTTCGAGGTCAAGCCGCCCGAGGACCTCGGCCCGCTGCGCAAGCGCGAGCTGGCGGCGAAGGGGGCGCTGGGGGCGCTGGGCGGCGCCGCCTTCGCCGCGGTCACCGTCGCCGTCCTCGCCGCCCTGCGCGGGATCCGCGAGGCGGCCGACGCCGGCGAGGAGGCGACCTTCGACCTGATGACCCCGCTCGGCGACCTCTTCACCCCGGTCTCGTCCGGCGAGTGGATGAGCCTCGTCGGCGTCGTCGTCTTCGGCCTCGTCTGCGGCATGTTCGCCGCCGCGGTCACCGCCGCCCGCCACGGCCTGGGACGCGAGCTCGCCCTCGCCGAGGGCGACGTCGACGCGGCCGACCGGCTCTCCGGCGACCTGTCGACGGAGCGGGCCGACCAGGATTGAGAGCTCCTCCCTGCGACGGAGGCCTCCGCGACTCCGGCCTCGTGCCCGCCCTCTGACGACCCAACCTCACGGCCCGCAGGCGGGCAGGTCCAGGGCGGCGGCGACGTCGCGCCAGTCGAAGGCGGTGACGGCGCCTTCCCGGTCGACGGCGTAGACCGCGCCGGCCGGCAGCTCGGGGGTGCCGGCCGGGGTGGCGGCGAGGGCACTCGTGGCGGCGAGGGCGCTCGCGCCGGCGGTCGCGGTGCCGGTGAAGCTCCCGGCCGGCTCGAGGGTAGCGCGGTCGAGGAGGAGGAAGCGGGTCGGGCGCCCTCCCCCGCCGGGCTCCGCGACGATCCACCAGCCGCCCTCCTCTCCGCACGGGAAGAGCGCGAGGCCCGGCGGGCCGCCGCCGAGACCCTCGGCCGCCCGGCCGGCGAACCGTCCGTCGCCGTCGAGGATCCACAGGCCGCCGCCCTCCGACCCCTGCTCGGCGACGAGCAGCCGGTCCCGGACCGCGTCCGCCCCGAGGGCGGCCAAGGGTGCCAGCGTCTCTCCGCCGCCCCGCGTCGCCGCGACCGGGGCGCCGACCGCGCCACGGAGCGCGTCGCCGTCGAGCGTGAAGCGCAGCCGTACGACCTCGCCGCGGCCGCCGGCCTCGGTCCGGTCGGCGACCCAGACCTCGTAGCCGTCGTCGGCCGGGGCGGCGGCGAGGAGGGTGGGAGCGGTCAGGGTCCCGGCGCCCAGGAACCCGGCGGTGGAGAGCCCCGGCAGCCGCAGCACCTGGACCCGGCCGCCCCCCTCCTCGGCGACCAGCGCCAGGTCGCCGGCCACCGCGACGCCGGCAGGTCGGCGGAAGCGCCCCGCGATCTCACCCTCGGCGCCGTGCTCGGCGAGCGCCTCGCCGGTGCCCGCGTCGAAGACCAGCAGCCGGTGGGTTTCGGCGGCCGCCGCGATCAGCCAGGCGCGGTCGCCGCCGCCGATCCATGCGGCGAGCGCCACGACCCCCTCCTCCGGCCGCGCCTCGACCACCCACGCCTCCGCCACCTCGACGGTGCGCGGCGACGCAGCCTCCGCGGGCGCCGCCTCGACCGGCGGCTCGGGCACCGGCTCCGGCACCGCCGGCGGCGGAGCGGCCGAGCACCCGGCGGCCAGGAGGCCGGCGGCGGCGGTCCGGAGGGCTCGGTCGACGCGCATCGGGGCCGATCCTATCCGCTGGCCGTCCCGCCGCCCCTGCGATAGCCTCCGTGCCATGCCTCTCTACCGCTCGCGCAGGTACAAGGTCCTCGGCGGGGTGTGCGGCGGGATCGCGGCGTGGCTCGGGTGGAGCCCTACGAAGGTGCGGATCCTCTACCTGATCCTCGGTGCGCTCCCGGCGTTCGCCGGCATCCCGCTCTACGTGCTGCTGTGGATCCTGATGCCGAAGGAGCCCGTGCCGGGGGCCGGGCGCGGCGCGTGACGGGCCGGAGCGGCCCGGCGCGCCCTCCCGAGCTGATCTCCGAGGAGGCGATCCGCGACCGGGTCGACGAGCTCGCGGCGAGGATCTCGCACGACTACCGCGAGCGGCTCGTGGACGGGGGGGACCTGCTCCTGGTCGGCGTCCTGCGCGGCGCCTTCATCTTCCTCTCCGACCTGTCGCGCCGGCTGACGGTGCCGTGCGCGGTCGACTTCATCGCCGTGTCGAGCTACGAGGACGGGGCGACGGCCGGCGAGGTGCGGCTGGTGCTCGACGTGCGGGCGACCCTGCGCGACCGGCACGTGCTGGTGGTCGAGGACATCGTCGACACCGGGTGGACGCTCGACTACCTGCTGCGCACCTTCCGGGCCCGCGAGCCGGCCTCGCTCGCCGCCTGCGCCCTGGTCCGCAAGCCGGGGCGGGCCGAGGTCGACGTGCCGGTGGACTACCTCGGCTTCGACATTCCGGACGCCTGGGTCGTGGGGTACGGCCTCGACTACGCCGACCGCCACCGCACCCTTCCCTACATCGGCAGCGTCGAGCCCGAGGGCTGAGCCGCCCCCTCCCCGGCGGGCGGTTCCTCGGCCGCCGGGGCCGCGCCCTGCGCCGCCTCGGCCTCGTCGAGGTCGCGCCAGACGTCCTCGTCGTCGTCGAACACCGGCAGGTCGGGCTGGAGCCCGCGCTTGGCGTTCTCCCGCCAGCTCCACAGGAGCGACCACTTCATGTAGGTGCCGAACGCCTGGAGCATGCAGAAGACGAGGCCGCGCATGCCGTCGAGCACGCCGAGCTGGACGAAGTAGGTGCGGACGAAGCGCCAGGCCGAGCGCCCCCACACCTGGACGAACCCGGAGCTCCTCCCGTCGCGCCACCCCTGGGCCGCGCCCCAGAAGCTGTACTTCAGGATGCGCGGGATGTACTCGTCGAGAGTGTCGGCCATGTAGTGCTCCATGGCGCTGCGCAGCACCGGGGCCGGGCCGAGGGTGGTCATGTCGGCGTGGACGCGGCGGTTCGGGTAGCGCGCCGTCCCCTTGCGCACCAGCCGCACGACCCGGTCGTGCTGCCAGCCGGAGAAGCGGATCCGCTCGCCGAGGAACCAGACGTTGCGCTCGATCGTGTAGGCGTCGTGCTCGGGGCCGCGGGCGAGCAGGCGCTCGATCTCGCGCTGGAGCTTCGGGGTGCAGCGCTCGTCGGCGTCGAAGATCAGGATCCAGTCGTGGGCGACCTGGTCCATCGCCCAGTTCTTCTGCGAGGCCGAGCCGAAGTAGGTGCGCTGGACGAACCGCACCGGGCCGTAGCTCTCGGCGATCTCGGGGGTGCGGTCGGTCGAGAAGGAGTCGACGACGAAGATCTCGTCGCACCACAGCAGCGACTCGATGCAGGCGGCGATGTTGCGCTCTTCGTTGTAGGTGGTGACGATCGCCGAGACCGGCGGACGGTCGGCGATCGGGTCGGTTCGTCGCGCCATGGCGTCTCCTCGCCGGCGATCCTATCGCCCCGCACCCCGAGCGCCCGCGGCCCGCGCACCGCGGCCCGCGCCGGGGGAGGGCATTTGCCGGTCCCCGGCCATCCCGGGTAGACTCGCCCGGTCCGTCCTTGCCCCGGGACGCAAAGCCGGCCGCGGAACCAACGTCGAGCCCAGCAACGCACCGCGCCGCCCGCGGCGGCCCGGGGGCGAAGACCGCCGCCGGGGCCCACGGCCCGCGCGGGCGGTACGGCCCCGCGAGCTCGACGCACCGAGAGCGGACGACGCCAGACGAGCCGAGCAGAGCCAGCCAGAAAGGGACCGAGATGGAGATGTTCGCAGAGCTCGCCGAGATGGGCCACGAGCGGGTGCTCGTGTGCAGCAACCCGGAGGTCGGGCTCCAGGCGATCATCGCCGTCCACTCGACGACGCTCGGCCCGGCCCTGGGCGGGGTGCGGATGTGGCGCTACGAGTCGTTCGACGCCGCGATGCGCGACGTGCTGCGCCTGTCCCGCGGGATGACCTACAAGGCGGCCGCGGCGGGCCTCAACCTCGGCGGCGGCAAAGCGGTGATCGTCGGCGATCCGAAGACCGACAAGAGCGAGGCGCTGTTCCGCTCGTTCGGCCAGTACGTCGAGTCGCTCGGCGGCCTCTACATCACCGCCGAGGACGTCGGCATCGACGTCGAGGACTGCGAGGTCATCCTCACCGAGACCCGCTGGGTGACCGGCATCTCGCCGTCCCACGGCGGCAGCGGCGACCCCTCGCCGGTGACCGCCTTCGGCACGCTCCAGGGGATGAAGGCGGCCGCGCGCCGCAAGAACGGCGACGTCGACCTCCACGGCAAGTCGGTGGCCGTCCAGGGGCTGGGCAGCGTCGGGATGTGGCTCGCCTCCTACCTCGCCGAGGAGGGGGTCAAGGTCTTCGGTTGCGACATCGACGAGGAGGCGACCGCCCAGGCGCACGACGAGCACGGGGTCGAGATCGTGCCGATCGGCGACATCTACGACGTCGAGTGCGACATCTTCGCCCCGTGCGCGCTCGGCTCGGTGCTCAACGACGAGACGATCCCGCGGCTGCGCTGCGAGGTCGTGGCCGGGGCGGCGAACAACCAGCTCGCCGAGGAGCGCCACGCCGAGGAGCTGGCGAACCGCGGCATCCTCTACGCGCCGGACTTCGTGATCAACGCCGGCGGCCTGATCAACGTCTACAACGAGCTGACCGGCGAGTACAACCAGGAGCGCGCCTTGCGGATGACGCGGTCGATCTACCTCAACATGATGCGGGTGTTCGAGATCGCCGAGCAGGCGGAGATCACCACCGCCGACGCCGCCGACGCGCTCGCCGAGGAGCGGATCGCCAACGTCCGGGCGCTGGGGACCCGGCAGTGGGGTCGGCTCATCGAGCGGAACGCCCACCGCTGAGCGCGGCCGGCGGCGGCGCGTCCGGGCGGACCGCTGAGGGTGCGGGCGGCGGGGCGGACGGCGGCGGTGCCGGCGCGGAGTGCGAGGGCCTCGGGATCGACGTCAGCGTCGTCGTCCCGAACCTCGACTCGCCCTGGATCGGGCGGACGCTCGACGCGCTCGCCGCACAGGGTGCGCCCGGCCCCGCCGTCGAGGTGATCGTCGCCGGCCGCGACGAGCCGGGCCTGGTACCGGGGGACGGAGGGGTCCGCTACGTCGAGACGTCCGAGCGCCGCCCGGGCCCGGCCGCGGCCCGCAACCTCGGGGTCGGCGCCGCCCGCGGCGGCCGTCTCCTCTTCACCGACGCCGACTGCGCGCCACGCGACGGCTGGCTGCGCCGCCTCGCAACGGCGCTCGACGACTCGCCGGTCGCCGGCGGTGCGGTGACCTTCCCGCGCACCGGCAGCGTCTGGGCGCTGGCCGACAACGTCGCCTCGTTCCACGAGCTCCTCGCCGATCGGCCGGCCGAGGAGAGCACCGCGGGCCCCCTCGGAAGCCTCAACCTCGCCTGCACCCGCGAGGCGTGGGAGCGGGTCGGCCCGTTCGACGAAGAGCTGACCACTAGCGAGGACCTCGACTGGGTGCTCCGCGCCCGGGTCGCGGGGCTCCGGACCGCCTTCGTGCCGGACGCGGTCGTCGAGCACGCCGCGGTCCGCGAGACCCGCGAGTCGCTCCTCGCCCACGCCGCCTGGTACGGCCGCAACGTCCACGACTTCCGGCGCCGCCACCCGGGGGTGATCGGGACCGGCCCGACGTGGGCGAGCCGCGGCCGCCTGGAGCTCGCCGCACCGCTCAAGGCGGTGACCTCGGCGCTGGCCATCTACGCGCGCCACCCGTTCCTCCGCGACGCCCGGCGGGCGCTGCCCGGCGTCGTCGTCTTCAAGCGCGCCTGGTACCGCGCCGTGCTCGAGACCTGGCCGCGGGAGGCGCGGTGAGCGGCGAGGACCGGCGCGGCCCGGGCGATCCGGAGCGGGGGCCCCGGGCGGACGAGGCGGCCGCCGGCGCGCCGCGCCCGCCCGACGGCCTCGCCGCCGCGGCCGGGCCGAGCACCGAGGCGCGCTTCCTGTCGTCGACGATCGCGGCCTACGGGAGCCAGCTCGGCCGGGTGGTCATCCGGCTGGTCACCGACCTCACCCTGGCGCGGCTGGTCCTCGCCGAGGACCACGGCCTCTTCGACTATGCCCTGGCCGCGGTCTGGATCGCCTCGATCGTCCGCGACCTCGGCCTCCCCTACCAGCTCGTGCGCGACGAGCGCGGGCCGTTCGGCACCGTGCTCGCCTGGCAGGCGGTCGCCGGGAGCGTGCTCGCGGGCGTGCTGATCGCCGGCTCGCCGCTGTTCGCCGCGCTCGACCCGGAGCTGCCGCCGGTCGTCGCGGCGCTCGCCCCGTGGCTGCTGCTCCACGGCCTCGCGGTGGCGCCGCAGGTGTGGTTCGAGCGGCGGCTCGAGGTCGGCCGGCTGGTCCTCCCCGAGATCCTCCGCGGGCTGACGCTGGCCGTGGTGTCGATCGGCCTCGCCCTCGCCGGGTTCGGCGTCTGGTCGTTCGTCGCCGGCGAGCTGGTCAGCCAGGCGCTCTTGACCGCGATGCTCTGGTGGCGGGCCTGGGGACGGATGCCGCTCGCCTTCGACCGCAAGCTCCTGCCCGACCTGCTCGCCCGCAGCCGCTACCTCTTCGCCATCGCCTTCTTCGCCACGACGCTCCCCTACCTCGAGCGCTACGTCGTCGGCCCGTTCGTCTCCACGGTGATGGTCGCGCAGTACGGCAAGGCCCGGCTCTGGGGGCTGCGGGTGCAGACGGTGCTCGTGCCGGCGATCCAGCGGGTGCTCTATCCGGCCCTGGTCGAGTACCGCGACGACCCGGGGCGCTCGTCGGCCGCGTACCGGATCGGCACGCTGACCATCCTCGCCTTCGAGGCGGTCGCCGCGTACTTCCTGTTCTTCAACGCCGAGACCGTGCTCGTCGGCATCCTCGGGCCGCAGTGGGAGCCGGCGGTGCCGCTGCTGCGCGTCCTCTGTTTCCTCCCCTTCGTCGACCCGTTCAACCGGCTGGGCGGCGAGCTGCTCAAGGTGCGCAACGAGGACCGGGCGTGGCTTCTGATCGTCGCCCTCAACTTCGCCAGCCTGGTCGGCTTCGGCACCTGGCTGGCGAGCCGGCACGGGGCGATCGGGCTCGCGGTCGCCGACTTCCTGCTCCTCGGCAACGCGCTGATGGCGTGGCGGATCTGGCGCATCCTCGGGCCGGACTTCCGGCGCCTGGCCGGCGACCTGCTGCTCGTCTACGCCGCGCCGCTGGTGCCGTTCCTCCTCGTCGCCGCGCTCCTGCCCGAGGAGGGGTGGCTCCGGTTCGGCGCCTCTCTCGTCGCGGCGGCGGCCGCCGTCGGGCTGCTGGCGCTCCGCTTCCAGCGTCCCTTCCGCCGCTTCTTCGCCGGGGGCGTGGCGTGAAGGTCGCCTTCGTCATGCCGGGGGTCGGCGTCGTCGGGCGGGGCGCCGAGGCGTTCGTCGTCGAGATCGCCGGCGAGCTCGCCGCCCGCGGCTTCGAGGTCACCCTCTTCTGCCGCGGCGAGGCGCCCCTCCCCCACCGCCGCGTCCGCGCGCTCGCCCGCGACACGCCCTGGCTCGTCCGCGGCTACTCCGCGACCCGGCTCGGCCGCAAGGCGCTCGACACCCTGTTCCTCGACCCGATGAACGTCGAGTGGGGCACCGCGGCGCTCTCCGCCTTCCCGGCGCTCTGGCGGGGCGGATACGATGTGGTCGTCATGGAGGGGGGACTCGTCGGTGCCTGGCTCGCGCGCCTGCTGCGGCGGCTCAAGGGCGCGGCGTTCGTCGACGTCGCCCACGGGGTCGACCCGAAGTGGGAGGGCGCCTTCGCCCGCCAGCGGCCGGACGCGGTGGTCGCTTTCACCCGCGCCGCGGCGGCGATGATCGCCGAGGCGTCGCGGGCACGGGTCGCGGTGATCCCCCACGGGGTGGACCTCGAGCGGTTCCGGCCCGGCGTGGCGCCGATGCCGACGGGGCTGGAGCCGCCGGTCGTCGCGGTGGCCGGGGCGGTCGACGAGCACAAGCGGGCCGAGCTCGCGGTCGAGGCCGTGGCCCGGCTCGGCGAGCGGGGGCGCGTGGCGAGCCTCCTCGTCCTCGGCGACGGGCCGCGGGCCGAGGCGGTCGACCGGCTGGCCGCGGGGCGGCTCGGCGCCGGCCGCTACCTCCGCCGCGCCGTGCCGCGCGCCGAGATGCCCGCCGCCTACGCCGCCGCCGACCTCTTCACCCTCCCGTCGCGCACCGAGTCGTTCGGCCTCGGCTACCTCGAGGCGATGGCCTGCGGCCTCCCCTGCGTCGCGCCGGACGATTCCGTGCGCCGCGAGGTGATCGGCGAGGCGGGCCTCTACTGCGACGTCGACGACGCGGACGCCTACGCCGCCGCGCTCGGCGACGCCCTCGGCCGCGACTGGGCGGAGATCCCGCGGCGGCGCGCCGAAGAGCTCCCCCTGGCGGACACCGTCGACCGCTGGGAGCGCCTCCTCCGCGACCTGCGGGGACGCGAGGCCGCATGACCGGTCCGCGGGCGACGACCCCGGTGCTGATGTACCACCACGTCGAGCCGGCGCCGCTCGACCCGCCGCCCCGCCACCCGGGCTCGTACTTGACGCCGGAGGGCTTCGCGGCCCAGCTCGACCTGCTCGCCGGCTGGGGCTTCGCCACCTTCACCCTCGCCGAGGCCGCCCGCCGCTGGCACGCCGGAACGCCGCTCCCCCGCCGCTCGGTGGTCCTCACCTTCGACGACGGCTGCCGCTGCTTCCGCGAGCGGGCTCTCCCCGAGCTCGTCCGCCGAGGCATGACCGCGACCGTCTTCGCCGTGTCGGGCGAGCTCGGCGGCACGAACGCATGGGACGCCGAGGGCGGCGAGCGCCGCGAGGAGCTCCTGACCGCGGCCGAGCTCGCCGACCTCGCCGGCGCCGGCGTCGAGGTCGGCTCGCACGGCGCCACTCACGCCGACCTCTCGACGCTCCCGCCCGAGGCCGCCGCGCGGGAGGCGGCGGGGAGCCGCGAGCGCCTGTCGGGCGAGATCGGCCGGCCGGTCGAGACCTTCTGCTATCCGTACGGCCGGCTCTCGGCCGCGGCGCGCGAGGCGGTGCGCGCGGCCGGCTACGCGGCGGCGGTGGCGATCCACGGCCACGACGGCGCGGCGGCGGGCGACCCCTGGGCGCTGCCGCGGATGATCGTCGGCCCGGGCGAGGGCCGCTTCGAGCTGTGGCTCAAGGCCGCCGGCCTCTACCCGGCCTGGAGCCGGCTCCCCCGGCTCGGGGTGCTCTCGGCCCTGCGCCGGCGGGAGGCGCGGCGGTGACCGAGACGGCGTCGGAGGGGCGGGCGGGCCGCCGTGGCGCCGCGGCCGGGCGCCGCGCGTCGCGGCTCGCCGGCGACTTCGCCCGCCTGCGCGCGGTCAAGGGCCGCGGCTTCTGGACCGCGCTCCTCGACGCCCTCTTCTTCGACTCCGGCTTCCAGGCCCTGGCCGCCCACCGCGCCGCCCACGCCCTCGCCCGCCGCGGCATCCCGGTGCTCCCCGCCGTCTTCCGCCGCTGGGCGATCGCCTTCTGCGGGGTCGACATCCTGCCCCGCGCCGAGATCGGCGGCGGCTGCATCGTCGCCCACGGGCTCGGCCTGGTGGTCGGCGGGGCGACCGTGATCGGCGAGGACTGCACGCTGCTCCACGGCGTCACCCTCGGCGAGGTCCGCTTCGACGAGCTCGCCTGCCCGCGCCTCGGCGACCGGGTGACGGTCGGCGCCGGGGCGGCGATCCTCGGCGGAATCGCCGTCGGCGACGACGCGGTGATCGGCGCCGGCTCGGTGGTCCTCTCCGACGTCCCCGCCGGAGCCCGCGTCGTCGGCGTCCCGGCGCGGGTGCTGGACGGCCCGCCCCGCTCATGAGCCGCCCCGCCGAGGACCGCCCGCCGCGCCGGGCGACGGCCGCCCCCCGTCCGACGCCCGAACCGACCGACCGGAGACACCCGTGACCCACGCCGTCCCCGCCCGCCTGGCCCTCCTCGCCGCCGCCCTGACGGCGCTCGCTCCCGCACCCCCGGCCGCCGCCGCGACCTTCCAGTGCGACGAGCGGACGGCCTTCGCCATCCTCGGCGTCGACACCGCGGAGGGGCGGCTGCTCCTCGCGGCGGAGGGCGCGGCGGGCGGCGGCGGCTGGATCGTCGAGGCGGCGCCGCGGACCGATTCCGGCGCCGAAGGCGAGGCGCGGGAGAGCGCCCGCTACCACCCGGCCCCCGCGGTGCGGCCGTACGCGGGCTCGATCGGCCCGGGGCCGGTCTTCGCGCTGACCGACTGCGGCCGCTCGTGTCTCCAGGCGGTGCGCTGGGAGGGCGGCTCCTGGGTGCCGCTCGGCGAGCCGCTCCTCGTCCCGCGCACGGCGACCGCGCACACGACCTACGACGCCGACGGCACGCCCTGGGTGGTCCTCCAGCGCGCTGCCGAGGCGCCGCCCGGGCTGCGCGGCGAGCAGGCGGTCGAGGCCTGGGCCTACCGGCTCGAAGGGCGCGAGTGGCGGTCGGCGGGCGCGCTGACGGTGTACGCGAGCAGCGCCTCGGAGGCGGTGCCGGCGCCGGGCCGGGAGGACGCGATCGTCTCGGGGAGCGGGCTGTTCGCCGCCGGCGAGGCGCCTTCGACCTGGCTCCGCGGCCTGCCGAAGCTCGGCGCGGAGCGCCGCGGGGTGCTGCTGCCGGTCGGCCGCCGGGGCGCCGCGTACGTCACCTCCGACGGCGGCCTGTTCCTGTCGACCGACGCCGGGGCGAGCTGGACGCGCAGCCGCTGGTCGCCCTGGGGGCGGAGCGAGACCCGGATCTGGAGCCCCGGCCAGGACTACGAGCTCGACGTCCCCGCCGGCGACCGGCAGGGGCCGCTCTCCCTCGTCTGGTTCGACCGCCGCTACCCCGACCGGCAGCGGGTCCTCCTCACCGAGTGGTCGCCCGCCGGGGACTTCCGGCTGCTCTCCGAGCTGGCACCCGAGGTCTCGACCCTGAACGATCAGCAGCTCCCGTTCACCGAGATCGTGATCCTCCAGCCGGGCGCCTGGGCCCTCCTGACCGGCTGCGTGCACACCGCGAACGGCCCCGGCCTGGTGCTGCGCACCTACGGCGCCGGCGGCCTCTCCCGCCCGCGCTTCCTGCCGCTCGGTCCCGCCGCCCCGCCGCCTCCGGCCGGCGGCGACGAGGCGCTGGCGCCCCTGCCGGACTGACCGAGCTCACCGGAGGAGGACCGCTCGAGCCGCGAGCGGCCGCCGGCCGATCGAGAGTGCCGACGGCTCTGAGTCTTCGCTCAGTCGGGCAGCAGGCCGCCGACGCGCAGGCGGTCGCCCTGCGAGGTGACGAACCCCAGGACGGCGAGGGCGACGACCATGCCGGTCCCCAGCGCAGCCGCCGGCCACCACCAGTGTGCGAAGCCGGTGAAGACCGGCCACTGGAGGGTGAGGAAGAAGGCGAGCTGGGCGGCGCATCCGGCGAACAGACCGAACCGGGTCAGCAGCAGGGTGAAGACGCCCCATCCGGCGGCGATGCAGAGGAGGTACAGCGGCACGCCCGGCGCCTGGAGCCCCAGGGCGGCGGCGCCCAGCACCCAGAGACCGGCGGCGGCCAGCCACGTCCGGCGGAGTACGACGTAGAGCACGACGAGGAACACCATCATGGCGAACGGAGTCACGATCGAGGCGACGGCGGTCGCAGTCATCGCCGCGAGCACGTCACCAGGACCGTTGAGGGTCAGCGGCCTCACGAGCTGGGTCGCACCCGGCAGGCCGAGGTCGACGCTCGCCGCCCAGTCCGAGCCGAGCATGAAGGCCGACATGACCAGCCCGCCGGTGAGCCCGACGAGAGTGTCCCGCCCGACGATCGGGTCGCGCGGGTCTCCGGACAGCACCCGGCTCCACGCCACCATGCGGCCCGGCCAGCGCCGCCGGACCACGGGCTCGAGGGCCAGGTAGACCATCCACAGGATCGCCGCCAGGAGAAGACACTCCGCGACCGCCGAGAACGCCGACCGGAGCTCGACGAGCGCGGGCACGTGGTCCGCCCTCGCCAGCCAGCCCAGGGCCTCGACCGAGAAGACGAGGGCGGCGAGGCGGAATGCGCCGCGCCGGTCGCCCCGGCCGAGCCGGAGGTTCCGGCGGGCGAGCACGATCGAGGCGGCGGTGACCAGCAGGTAGAGCGTGGCGAGGACCCAGAAGAAGATCCGCCGCCGGACCTGCCCGGAGTCCTCGACCGCATCCGACGAAGAGGCCTGCGAGGTGCTGGCGCCGGTGCGCTCGCTCAGCGCGCCGTCGACCCGCAGCAACCGCCCCGCCGGGTCGAGCTCCAGGCGGACCTCGGCGGGCGACGGGGGCGGCTCCTCCTCGATCAGCACGGCGTCGGCCGGGGGGATCGGCTCCGGGCTGGCTCGGAACCGGTACACCAGAGCCGGTCGTTCCCCGGAGACCACCCCGCGCCACCGCTCCCGGCGCACGCGCTCCGGCACGTCCTCCTGGAACAACTCGTCGAGGGTCTCGTCGTCGTAGCCCAGCCGCCCCAGCGTGTAGGTGAGGTCGAGGCCCCGCTCCTCGGCGACCTCCGCGGCCCGGAAGGCGAGCTGCTGCGGCGACCGGGGGAGGGGGACCTGGCGGTGCAGCTTCACGTCGTCCTCGACGAGCGCGAAGCCGACGACGAGGAGCAGGCTGAGCGCTAGACAGGCGGCCGCGGCGGGGAGCGGCAGGGTCCGCTCCCGGGTCGAGGCGGCGACCATCTCGGGGGACGGGGTCTCGCCCGCCTCGAGGGCCGCGGCCAGCGGGTCGCCGCCGGGGAGCATCGCGGCGACCGCCAGGGCGGAGGCCGGTCGGTCCGCGGGCTCCGGCGCGAGGCAGCGGAGGATCGCTCGCTCGGTCAGCGCGTCGATCCCCTCGGCGAGCGACGACGGGGTCGGCGGGGCGGTCTCGGTCTGGAGCCGGCGGATCTCGGCCCGGCCGGCGCCGGCGAACGGGCGGCGGCCGGTGAACAGCTCGTAGAGGACGAGGCCGAGGGCGTAGAGGTCGCTCTTCGCCGTGACCTCGCGCCCCTCGAGCTGCTCGGGGGCCATGTACGCGGGGGTGCCCTCGAAAGCGTCGCCCCGGCCGAGCTCCTCGGTGGCCGCGGCGAGACCGAAGTCGGTCAGCTTCGCCCGGCCGCTCCCGTCGAGCATCACGTTCGCCGGCTTGAGGTCGCGGTGGAGGACGCCCCGGGCGTGGGCGGCGGCGAGGCCGGCGCAGAGCTGGCGGGCGATCTCGAGCGCCTTGTCGGGCGGCAGACGCCCGATCCGCCGCAGGAGCGACGCGAGGTCCTCGCCGTCGACGTACTCCATGGTCAAGAACGACTCGCCGTCGACCTCGCCGACGTCGAACACCCGGCAGACGTTCGGATGGGCGACGCCGCGGGCGGTGCGGACCTCGCGGTGGAGGCGGGCGAGGGCGTCGCCGTCGCGGGCGATCCGCTCGGGCAGGAACTTGAGCGCCACCGGCTCGCCGAGCTTGAGATCGTCCGCCCGGTAGACCTCGCCCATCCCGCCGCGGCCGAGAAGGGCGACGATCCGGTACCGTCCCGCGACGACGTGGCCGGGGACGAAGCGCGAGCCGGGCGGCGCGGCGGCGGCCGCGGCGGGCCGCGATTCGCGCTCGGGTGGTCGCGGCCCCGCGATCCGGGTCGGCTCGTCGGCCGGCACGAACGGCGAGTAGCAGGCCGGGCAGACGTAGGCGCCTTCGTCGACCCGAGCGCCGCAGGAGGGACAGGTCGCCACGTCGTACCGGGCCGACCGGTCAGCCGCGGACGGCGCGGGCCATCCGCTCGACGACCTCGTCGATCGTCAGGTCGGAGGTGTCGACCTCCAGGTAGGAGCCGTCGAGGGTCAGCGGCGAGTCGGCGCGGGTCGAGTCGCGCTCGTCGCGCTCGCGCATCTCGCGGACGACCGCGTCGAGCTCGACCTCCCGCCCCTGCTCGCGCAGCTCCGCCCACCGACGCCGGTGACGGACCTCCGGGCGGGCGGTGACGAAGAACTTGTGGGCCGTCTCGGGGAACACGCGGGTGCCGACGTCGCGCCCCTCGAGGACGCCGCCGAAGCGCTCGGCGCAGGCGCGCTGGAGGGTGACCATCCGCTGGCGGACCTCGGGGAGGACGGAGACCTTCGACGCGGCCTCCCCAACCCGCGGCGCCCGGATGCGCGGCTCGACCGGCTCGCCGTCGAGCAGCACCTCGAAGTCGCCGTCCTCGCGGCCATGCAGGCCGACCTCCGCCCGCTCGGCGACGTCGCGCACCGCGTCGAGGTCGTCCGGGTCGGCGCCGCGGTCGAGCACCGCGAGGGCGACCGCGCGGTACATCGCCCCGGTGTCGAGGTAGGGGATGCCGAGCCGGCGGGCGAGGCGCCGGGCCGCGGTCGACTTGCCGGTGCCCGCCGGGCCGTCGATGGCGACGACCAGCGGCTCCGGAGAGGCCGGCGAGGAGGTCGGCGGACCGGTCATCGGCCGCCTCGCCCGCCGCGGCCGCTGCGCGGTCCCCCGTGCCGGCCCGAAGGCCCGCCGCCTTTCCGGCCCGACGTGCCGCCGCGGGCGCGCGCATCTCCGCGCGAGCCGCCCGTGTCCGCGCCACCGGCGCCGCCGCCCGTCCCCTTCTTGCCGGCCTTCCGCTTCGGCGCCGCCTTCGCCCAGCCGCTCGTGTCGCGCTTCGGCCGCTTCCCCTTCCCCCCCGCCCCGGCTGCCTTCTTGCCGACCCGGCGGAGCGACTCGACCTCGGCCGCGGTCAGCTCGCGGACCGCGCCGGTCGGCAGGTCGCGGTCGCGGACCGGGCCGATCGCCACCCGGCGCAGCTTCATCACCGGATGCCCGACCCGCTGAAACATCTCGCGGATCTGCCGCGTCTTCCCCTCGGAGAGCTCCACCGTCCACCAGGAGTTCTCGCTCTCGCCGGGGACGGATCGCGTGTCGATCTTCGCCGGCCGGGTGCGCTTGCCCTCGATCGGGATGCCGCGGCGGAGCTTGTCGAGCTTGCGCTCGTCGGGGGTGCCGCGGACCTTGACCTCGTAGGTCTTGGTGCAGCCGTAGCGGGGGTGGGCCACGCGCTGGGCGAGCTCGCCGTCGTCGGTCAGGAGCAGCAGCCCCTCGGTCAGGAAGTCGAGCCGGCCGACCGGGACGAGCGCCTTGCGCAGCCGCGCCGGCACGAGCTCGAGCACGGTCGGCCGCCCCTCGGGGTCGTCGCGCGTGCTCATCACCGCCCTCGGTTTGTTGAGCAGCAGGTACTTGTGCGGCACGGCGGCCTCGACCCGCTTGCCGTCGAGCTTGACGTGGTCGACCGTCGGGTCGGCCTTGTCGCCCAGCGTGGCCACCTCGCCGTTGACCGTCACCCGGCCGGCGGCGATCATCTCCTCGACCTTCCGGCGCGACGCGACGCCCGCCCGGGCGAGGATCTTCTGGAGGCGATCGGCGCCCATCGGCTAGCCGCTCCCCACGGTTGCGGGCTCGGGGGCCTCGGGGCTGGCGGTCCCCTCTTCGTCCGCTGGCGGCGGCGCGGGGACCGGCGAGGTGCTCGACGCGGCAGCGGCCTCCTCCGGCCCCGGCTCCTCGCGCTCCTCGTCATCGCGCTCCTCGCCCTCGCGCTCCTCGGCCTCGGCGGCCCGGCGCAGGATCGTCTCCTCCCGGTCGCGGCCGCGGCCGCCCTCGAGACCCGCCTCGGGCGGCGGCTCGCCCCCGGCCTCGGCGGACTCCTCGAACGCCTCCTCGAACTCCTCGAGCGGCGGCAGGTCCTTGAGCGACTTGAGCCCGAAGTGGACCAGGAACTCCCGGGTCGTGCAGTAGAGGAAGGGGCGGCCGACGACCTCCTTGCGGCCGGCGATCCGCAGCATCCGCCGCTCGAGCAGGGTCTTGAGCACACCCGAGGGGTTGACGCCGCGGAGCTCCTGGACCTCCGGGCCGGTCATCGGCTGGCGGTAGGCGACGATCGCCAGCGTCTCGAGCGCCGCCATCGAGAGCTTCGTGCCGCCGGTGACCTCGAAGAAGCGGCGCAGCCAGCCGGCGAGCTCGGGCCGGGTGATCAGCCGCACGCCGCCGGCGACCTCCTCGACCCGCACGCCGCGCCCGTCGCCCTCGGCGTAGCGCGCGAGGACCGCGTCGAGCGCCTCGCGGGCGGCGTCGCGCTCCTCCTCGTCGAACATCTCGACCAGCTTGCCCAGCGCGATCGGCTCCGAGGAGACGAACAGCACCGCCTCGATCGCCGCCTCCATCTCCGCCCGGTCGGTCATCCGGCGACCGTCTCGATCTCGGCCGCGTCGGCCTCGCGGGTGGTGCGGAAGAGGACCACGTCTCCCTCGGCGGTCTGGTGGAGGCGGACCAGGTTCAGGCGCGAGAGCTCGAGGACGGCGAGGAAGGCCGCGATGACCTCCGTCCGCGAGGCGCGGGAGCGGAGGTCGTCGAGCAGGTCGTAGGGGCGGCCGCGGTCCATCGCCGCGAGCAGCCGCCGCACCTGGTCGCGCACCGAGAAGACCTCGCGGTCGAGGTGGTACGGCGGCGGATGCGCCCGGTCGTAGCGCACGAGGACGCCCTTGAGCGCCCCCATCAGGTCGAACAGCGAGACGTCACCGAGGTCGATCTCGCCCCGTTCCTCCTCAGGCACGTCGCCGAGCGGCGGCAGGTCGACGTCGCGCGTCCACACCCCGCGCCGGACGTTGTCGAGCTCGGCGAGCGACTGCGCCGCCTCCTTGAGCCGCCGGTACTCGAGCAGCCGCTCGACGAGCTCCTGGCGGGGGTCCTCCTCGGGCTCGCCGGCGGCGGACTCGGGACGAGGCAGGAGCATCCGCGACTTCAGGTGGATCAGGAGCGCCGCCTCGTAGATGTACTCGGCCGCGACGTCGAGGTCGAGCTCCTCCATCAGCCCGAGGTAGGCGTGGAACTGGTCGCAGACGGTCGCCACCGGGATGTCGGCGATCTCCACCCGGTTGACCTTGACCAGGTGGAGCAGCAGGTCGAGCGGCCCCTCGAAGATCGGCAGGTGGACCCGCCACGACTCGGGGAGCAGGCCGTGGACCGGGATCGGCGTGTTCATCGCCGACCTGCGGACGGCGTGGCAGCGGCGGGCTCGTCCTCCGCGGCCTCGTCGGCGGGCCCGGCGGCCGCCCTTCCGCCCGGCCCGGCGGCTTCGGAGACCGCCGCGGCGAGCGCCTCGGCCGAGTAGTCGAGCCCCACCGCGGAGCGCACCCGCTCCATCGTGGCCTGCGCCCGCTCCCGGGCCCGCCGCGAGCCCTCGCGGAGGACGTCGAGCAGGGTGTCACGGTCGCGCACCAGCTCCTCGCGCCGCCGGCGCATCGGCTCGAGGTACTCGATCAGCCGCTCGGCGATCAGCCGCTTGTCGTCGACGCAGCCGATCTCGGCCGCCCGGCACTCGCGGGCCACCCGCTCGCGGAGCTCGGGCGGCGAGACCAGCTCGTGGAAGGTGTAGAGGTTGCACACCTCCGGCCGGCCGGGATCGCTGCGGCGGAGCCGCTGCGGGTCGGTGAACATCTGCATGCACTTCTCGCGGATCGTCTCGGGCGGGTCGGCGAGGTTGATCGCGTTGCCGTACGACTTCGACATCTTCCGCCCGTCGAGACCCGGCACCTTCGGGCTCGGGGTGAACAGCGGCTTGGGCTCGGGGAAGACGTCGCCGTAGAGGTGGTTGAAGCGGCGCACGATCTCGCGGGCGAGCTCGAGGTGGCTCGTCTGGTCCTCCCCCACCGGCACGTAGTCGGCGCGGTAGACGATGACGTCGGCGGTCTGCAGCACCGGGTAGCCGAGGAAGCCGTAGGTCGCGAGGTCCTTGCCGGCGATCTGCTGCTGCTGGTCCTTGTAGGTCGGCACCCGCTCGAGCCAGCCGAGCGGGGTGATCATCGAGAGCAGCAGGTGGAGCTCCGCGTGCTCGGGCACCATCGACTGGATGAAGATCGTCGAGCGCTCCGGGTCGAGCCCGGCGGCGATCCAGTCGGCGACCGCGTCGAGGGTGTGGGCGGCGACCTTCGACGGGTCGGCGTAGTCGCTGGTCAGGGCGTGCCAGTCGGCCGCGAAGTAGAAGCAGTCGTACTGACCGCTCTCCTGGAGGTCGACCCAGTTCTTGATCGCCCCGAAGTAGTTGCCGAGGTGGATCTTCCCGGTCGACCGCATCCCGGACAGGACGGTCTTCTGGCTCGACGGCTGTTCCGGCACGGGCTCCTCTGGCGGCGGCTCGAACGACGGCACGCCCGCGCCCACGGGGCGCGGGTCCGGGGATCATACCCCGCGGCGGGGCCCCCGAGGAGGTGACGGGGAGGCCGGGCGGGCGATCAGCCCGGCGGCTCGAGGCCGCCCTTGACCGGCCAAACGCCCATGACCACGCCCTTGTGGTCCCACACGCAGGAGCCGATGCCGACGAAGAGGAAACGGGCCAGGTTCGGGGCCGAGGCGACCGTCGTCGACGACCAGCAGAGCGACTGGCGGACGTTGACGAACAGGTGGTCCTCGGGCAGCGCCGGCCGGGCCTGGCCGTAGTCCTCGAGGCTGCGCAGCTCGTTGACGTCCGGCAGCCGCCAGTCGCCCGGCTCGCTGCCGTCCGAGAGGCCGTGCCGGCCGCTCTCGAGCGCGTTGCAGGCGGCCAGGGCGTCGTCCCACGACAGCGTGCCGAAGGCGTTTCCGTCACGCAGCCAGCTCAGCCCGGTCAGCCGGTCGGTCACCGTGCCGTCGCCGTTGTCGACGAACCGGGGGCGCGGCCAGGGGACGCCGGCCCGGACCTCGCCGTCCTGGCCGGAGCCCTCGGCCGGGATCGGCTGCCCCATCGGGTCCCAGCACTGCGTCTGCCCGGTCTGGGGCACGCGGTGGCTCGTCCCGCGCACGGGCCACATGCGCATCGGGTTGAACTTGAGGTCGAACACCGGCGGGCCGACCGCCATCGCGACGTACCAGGCGAGGGCCGGGAAGGCCGCGACCGACGACGACGACCAGTAGTTCGCCGCCTCGAGGTTCTCGAACGGGTGGCCGGCGGGGAGCGCCGGTCCCGAATCGTTGGAGAGATCGAGCAGGCTCTCGAGCTCGTTGACGTTCGGCAGCCGCCAGTCGCCGGGGCGGCTGCCGTCGGAGAGCCCGGCCTGGCCGTCGCCCACCCGGCCGGCCGTGGCCAGCGCCTCCATCCACGGGACCTCGCCGAAAGCGTCCGCGTCGCGCAGCCAGACGACGCCGGTGAGCTCGTCGGTGACCGTGCCGTTCCCGTGGTCGGTGAAGCGCGGCTTCGGCGGCTTGTCGCCGGGCTCGAAGGCGCCGTCCTGACCCGACCCCTTGCACGTGACCACCTTGCCCTCGGAGTCCCAGCACTTCGCCTGCCCGGTCGGCAGGACGCGGACCTGCCGGCCGCCTTCCCCGGCGCCGTAGAAGAACATCAGGTCCGGCGCGTCGACCACCCAGGGTCCGATCGCGTGCTGGAAGCGCGCCAGGTGCTCGGAGCTCCACTGCGGCTTGAAGTCGCGGACGGTCTGCCAGTGCTCCATGATCCCGTAGGCCGGCTCGTGCCACGTCTCGCCGGGCATCGGGGCGTGCTTGTCGAAGGAGAACCAGTCGAGGCCGGGGAGCTTGCGGGTGGCCTCGGTCAGCGCGCGGCCGTGGCGGACGAATGTCTGCTCGTGGCGGCTGTCGACCATGAAGTAGACGGTGGCGCCGATCGGGGTCTCCGGGTCCAGACCGTCGAGCCACTCGGCGACCCGGGCGCGGAGCTGGTCGATCGGCGACATGGGCTTCTTGGCTCGCGGCATGGCGGTCGTCTCCAGGGTCCTAGCGGTAGGGGCGGGACGCGGCGGGCTTCTCGTTGCGCACGGGCCAGACGAAGAACGGGTGCTCCTTGCTCTCGAAGATAGCCGGCCCGACGCCGTAGATGATGAACATCGCCTCGCTCGGGGCCCCCTCCACCGAGGTCGAGGTCCAGTAGCTCGACGGCCGCACGTTGAAGTAGTGGTCGTCCCAGCCCTCCGGCAGGCACGGGCCGAAGCGGCCGTAGTCGACGAGGCTCTCGACCTCGCGGATGTTCGGCAGCCGCCAGTCGCCGCGCCGGCTGCCGTCGGCGAGGCCGTCGATCGACCCGCCGTGGAGCCGGTTGCAGGTCTCCAGCGCCTGCTCCCACGTCTGCCAGCCGAAGGCGTCCGCGTTGCGCAGCCAGACGAGGCCGGTCAGCCGGTCGGTCGTCGTCCCGTCCCCGTTGTCGGAGAAGCGCGGCCGGGGCCAGGGGTGGCCGGTGCGGAGCTCGCCGTCCTGCCCGCTGCCCGCTGCCGACACCTCGTCGCCGTCGCTGTCCCAGGTCTGCCACTGCCCGGTCCGCGGGACGTGGCGGTTGCCGGCGCCGCGCACCGGCCACATCCGGTTGGCGTTGTGCTTGAGGTCGAAGACCGTCGGCCCGATCCCCAGCGTCATCATCCAGGCGAGGGTCGGCGCCGAGGCGAGGCTCGTCGAGCTCCAGTAGATCGAGGAGCGGACGTCGTCGAACGGGTGTCCCGCGGGGAGGATCGGATTCGCCGAGCCGTAGTCGATCAGGCTGAACAGCTCGCGGATCGTCGGCAGCCGCCAGTCGCCGGCCGCACTGCCGTCCGACAGCCCCTTTCTCCCCTCCCGCAGGTGGTTCGCGATCGAGAGCGCCTGTGCCCAGGTGACCTCGCCGAACGCGTCCGCGTCCTCGAGCCAGGTCAGGCCGGTCAGCCGGTCCGTCACCGTGCCGTCCCCCTGGTTCTCGAACCGCGGGTCCGGCCAGCTCGTGCCGGCGCGCAGGTCGCCGTCCTGCCCGCTGCCGGCCCCCGGCACCTCTTCGCCGGCCACGTCCCAGCACCGGGTCTGGCCGGTCTTCGGCACGCGGGCCTCGATCCCGAAGGGGTCCGCCCCCAGCCGGCGGGCGAGCTGCGCCACCTTCTCGGCGAGCTCCCGGCGCTCGTCGGGATCGACCTTCGTCGACTCGTCGTCAAGCCGCGCGAGGAGCTTCTCGAGCTTGCTCGCGTCGTCGTCCGCCATCGCTCGTCTCCCCTTCGGTCTCGTCCGCGGCCGTGAGCCCGGATCAGATCTTTATCTATCTATGAAATCTCCGACTGCCCTCCTTTGGGACGGTACCTCGTCGACCGGCAGACCCTCAATGGCCCGATGGAGGCAAAAAGGATCTAATCGGGCGTTCCCGCGGGCGCCCGCGCTCCCCTGGGCGGCGGCGGGAGGGGCTCGGTGAGGCCGCGCCACACCCCCCGGGCCTTCGCCGCGACGGCGCGCACGTTGCCCCGCGGCAGCTCGCGAAAGAAGGCGGCGGCGAGCGCGGCGAGGTTGGCGACGACGAAGGCGAGCCGGGCGGGCGCCCCGCCGTGCCGCCGCACCCAGACGGCGTTCGACCGCCCGGTGTGGAAGGTCTTGAACGGCGTGTACGAGCCGGCGGTCGACGCGGCGACCTTGTGCCAGATGCGGCTCTCGGGGACGTAGCGCAGCCGGTAGCCGGCGTCGAGCGCCCGGCGGCACCAGTCCGCGTCGTCGACGTTGATGAAGTAGGCCGGGTCGAGAGGCCCCACCCGCTCGAGGGCGTCGCGCGGGATCAGCAGGCAGCAGGTCGTCAGATAGGTCACGTCCCGGGGCACGTCCCAGCGCGGGCCGTCCGGCTCGCCCCGGCCCCACTCCTCGGTGACCGTCTCACGCACCCGCAGCCGTCCGCCCGCAGCCCACAGCCGGTCCGGCGGGTCGAAGTAGAAGATCTTCGGCCCCGCCGCCCCGACCTCCGGGTCGGTGCAGGCGGCCAGGAGCGGCGGCAGGAACCCGGGGTCGACCGCGACGTCGGTGTTGAGCAGCAGCACCCAGCCGACCGCCGGGTCCGCCAGCGCCCGCCGGATGCCCACCCCGTTGCCGCCCGCGAAGCCGAGGTTCGCCCCGGTCTCGACCAGCTCCACGTCCGGCCGCTCGCCCCGCAGCCGCGCGGCCGACTCGTCGGTCGACCCGTTGTCGACCACCATCGGCCGCACGTCGAGCCCCGCCCGCGCCCCGTCCAGCGACGCCAGCGTCGCCAGCGTGTCCTCCGCACCGTTCCAGTTGACCAGGACCACGGCCACCCGGGCGGCCGCCGAGCGCTCGGCTGGCGCGGGTCGGCTCACCACGAGCGCATCGACCGTTCAGGCCGCGGCCACGTCGAGCTCGGCGAGGAGGGCGGCGTGGTCGCGGAGGGCGCGGCGCTCGGCGAGGAGGGCCCAGAGCTGGGCCGCGAGGGCGGCGGCGAAGACGGCGGCGTGAAGGCGGGCGTCGAGGGCGCCGGTGACGACCGGGGGACCGAGGAGGACGGTGGCGACTGCGCCGGCCACCGCGAGGGCGAGGGGCGGCAGGGCGACGAGGCGGTGGCGGCGGGCTCGTGCGAGGGCGGCGTCCGGCGCGCCGTGGTCGACCACCTCGCGCCGGACGGCGCGGCCGGTGCCGAGGAGGTAGACGAACACCCAGAGGTGCGGCAGGACGACGAGCATCGCCGAGCCGAGACCGAGGAGCACGTGCAGCCCGAGGTCGTCGGCCGGTGGCGCGAGCCAGGCGTGAACCCCCGCGGCGGCGAAGGCCAGCGTCGCCACGAGGGCGACGGTCAGCATGGAGCGCTCGAAGACCATCGGGCGCGGATCTTACCGGGCGCGGGGATCGCCGGCGCCGACGGCGGCCAGCCAGGCGGCCGCGGCGTGGGCCGGGCGGTGGCGGGCGTCGAGACGGCGGCGGCCGGCCGCACCGCGGCGGCGGGCCTCGGCCGGCTCGTCGAGGACCTCGCGCAGGGCGGCGGCGAGCGCCTCCGGGACCTCGGGCGGCACGAGCCAGCCGGTCTCGCCGTCCAGCACCACCTCGGGGATGCCGCTGACCCGGCTGGCGACGACCGGGACCCCCATCTCCATCGCCTCGAGGACGACGAGCGGCATCCCCTCGTAGACGGACGGGACGACCAGGGCGCGGGCGCCGGCGAGGAGGCCGCGGACCTCCGCCGCGCTCCGCCGGCCGAGGAAGTCGACCGCGCCGGCGATCCTCAGCTCCCCGGCCTTCCGCTCGAGCGCGGCCCGATGCTCGCCGTCGCCCGCGATCGCGAGCCGGACCCGCCCCGGCGGCGCGGCCGCGGACTCGACCAGGCGGGCCCAGGCCTCGAGGAGCACCTCGACCCCCTTGCGGATGCGCAGCCGGCCGACGAACAGCAAGTCCGCCGTCCTCTCGTCCGCCTCCGTCGTCGCCTGCACCGCCTCCCGAGTGCCCGCGCTCCCTCCCTCCCCCGCCGCCTCCTCCCCCGCCCGACCCCCGGTGGCGTTCGGCACCACGGCCACGCCGCGCACCCCGTAGTCGCGCTCGATCTCCGCCGCGGTCGCCGCGCTCGGCGCCAGCACCCGATCGGCCAGCCGCGCCGTCAGCCGGCCGAGGGCGACGTGGAGCGGCGCCTTGAGCCGGCGGAAGCGCCGCTCGGCGGCGCCCGGCCGCCCGAGCACCCGGCCGCCCGGCGCGACGAGCGGGCGGACCGCGCGGCGCTCCTCGCGGTAGCTGACCTGGAGGAGCGCGGCGAGGAGCGGCCGGGCGCGGCGGCCGCGGACGAGCCGCACCCAGAGCGCCGCGAGCCCGCCGTCCGACTCGTGGACCTGGACGACGTCGGGCCGGACCCGGCGGAGCGCCGCGGCGACCGCCGGCACGACGGTCAGGGGGAAAAGGAGCTTCGGGCCCGCCGCGCCCGGCCGGCCGGGCCCGCGACGGCCGAGGACCTCGACCTCGCAACCCGCCTCCCGTAGCCCGGCGGCGAGCTGGAGGACCTGCTCGCCGACCCCGGAGACGTCGGCGGGCGGCAGGGTGTTGGCGACCAGGAGCACGCGCAGCGGCTCCGCGGTCGATCCGTCCCCGCCGCTCGACGCGCGGTCGACGCCCGGATGCGGTGCACCGGAGGCGGTCTCGGCGGGCCCGCTCATCCGCCGGCGAACCCCTCGTAGCGGTCGCGCGCCGCCGGCTCGACCCGGGCGCGCAGGGCGGCGAAGGCCGGCTCGCCGAGGCGCGGGAGGAGCTCGCGGGCGTCCTCGCGGGCGCGCTCGAGCCAGCGGAGGTCGCGGACGAGATCGGCGGCCCGGAGCGGAGGGAGACCGGACTGGCGCGTGCCGAGCAGGTCGCCGGGGCCGCGGATCGCCAGGTCCTCCTCGGCGATGCGGAAGCCGTCGGTCGTCGAGCGGAAGACCTCGAGCCGGCGGCGCCCCTCGGGCGAGAGCCGCCCGTGGAAGACGACGCAGCGCGACGGCCGCTCCCCGCGGCCGACCCGGCCGCGGAGCTGGTGGAGCTGGGCGAGCCCGAACCGCTCGCCGCTCTCGATGACCATCAGCGTCGCCTCCGGCACGTCGACCCCCACCTCGATGACCGTCGTCGCCAGCAGCACCCGCACCCGGCCGGCGGCGAAGTCGGCCACCGCCCGCTCCCGCTCGTCGGCCGGGAGCCTACCGTGGACCACCGCCCCCGGCAGGCCGAGCCGGGCGAGCGCCTCGGGGCCGTGCTCCTCGAGCGACGCTGCCGGCCCGCCGTCCGCCCGCTCGATACGCGGGAAGACGACGTAGGCGCGGCCGCCCCGTTCGAGCTCGGCCCGCAGCCGGCGGTAGACGGCGCGGCGGCGGCCGGCCGGGTGGACCTCGGTGGCGACCGGCCGGCGGCCCGGCGGCAGCTCGTCGATCACCGACAGGTCGAGGTCGCCGTACGCGGTCAGCGCCAGCGACCGGGGGATCGGCGTCGCGGTCATCACCAGGACGTCCGGCCGCTCCCCCTTCGCCTGGAGAACCTGGCGCTGCGCGACGCCGAAGCGGTGCTGCTCGTCGATCACCGCGAGGCCGAGCCGGCGGAAGGCGACGCCCTCCTGGATCAGCGCGTGCGTCCCGACCGCGAGGTCGAGCTCGCCCGCAGCGAGGCGGCGGCGCGACCGGTCGAGGTCGGCGGCCGAGGCGGTGAGGAGGCCGACCCGGTAGCGGCTCCCGAGCAGGCGGGCGAGGGTGCGGTGGTGCTGCTCGGCGAGGAGCTCGGTCGGCGCCATGAAGGCACCCTGGAGCCCGTTCTCGAGCGCGACGACGAGCGCCAGGGCGGCCACCGCGGTCTTTCCGCTCCCCACGTCGCCCTGCAGCAACCGGAGCATCGGCACCGGGCGCTCGAGGTCGCGCACGATCTCGCGGAGGGCCCGCTTCTGGGCCCCGGTGAGCGGGAACGGGAGGAGGCCGCGGACGGCCGCGCGTACCCGCTCGTCCACCCGGTAGGCGAACGGCTGGGGCTCGGCGACCTCGAGCCGGCGCAGCAGCGCGAGGGCGAGCTGGAGCTCGAGGAGCTCGCCGTAGACGAGCCGCAGGTGGGCGGGGCTGCGGCGCGCGTCGAGCGCCGCCACGTCGGCCGCGCCCGCGGCGGCCGCTCCGGGCGCGTGGAGCTCGGCGAGCGCCTCGCCGAGCGGCGGCAGGCCGTGCCGTGCCCGGACCTCCTCGGGCAGCGGCTCGGCGATCGCCTGCCGCGGGTCGACCACCTCCAGCGCCCGGGCGACGAGCCGCCGCAGCAGTGCCGGCCCGACCTCCCCCGCCCCGCCGTAGACCGGCACGATCCGGCCGGCGTGGACCGCCCTCGCGGCCCGCTCGCAGCTCGGGTTCAGGAGCTCGAGCCCGCCGCCCCGCCCCTCGCGCACCGGACCGTGCAGCAGGTACTCGGCATCCTCGTCGACCTGGCCGGCGAGCCACGGCCGGTTGAACCAGAGGACGGGCAGCTCACCGGTCCCGTCGTCCAGCCGGCCGCGCACCAGGCTCATCCGCCGGCGGCGGATGCGGACGCGGGCGAGGTTCTGCAGACGGCCGCAGAAGGTCGCCGCCTCACCGGCCGCGGCGTCGGCCACCCGGCGGATCGTCGAGCGGTCCTCGTAGCGGAGCGGAACGTGAAAGAGCAGGTCGCGCACCCGCTCGAAGCCGGCAGCGGCGAGCGCCCGGGCGCGCGCCGGGCCGACGCCGGGAAGCGCGGTCAGCGGCGAGTCCGGACCGGGCGGCGGGGACGCGGTCAGGGCGCGATGCGGAAGGTCAGGTCGACCAGGCCGACCCGCACGTCGTCGCCCTCGGCGATCTCGGCCGGCACGCCGGTCTCCAGCCGCTCGCCGTCGACGAAGGTGCCGTTCATCGTACCGATGTCCTCGGCGATGAAGAACTTCCCGCCCCGCCGGTAGATCTTGGCGTGGCGGCGGCTGATCGAGCGCTGGTGGTCGAGGGGCGTGAGGTCGACGTCGGGGTAGATGCCGGTCACCGGGTCCTTGCGGCCGACGGTGGTCTCGGAGCTGGCCGAGAGCGGGAACTCCATCCCCGACTTGACGTGGACGAGCCGTTCGGGGCCGGTCGCCGGCCGCCGCTCGTCGGCCCGCGGGATGCCGGCCGCCGACTCGGTCTCGCTGGTGCCGAGGGTCTCGCGCAGCAGGTCGTCGGTCTGCCGCAGCCGCCGCGACAGCTTGCGCAGGATGCGGATCGCGATCTCGGGGTTCGAGCGCAGCATCTGGTCGAACGTCGCGCCCCCGATCTCGAGCAGCTTCAGGTCGCTCACCACGCGCGCCGAGGCCGCCCGCGGCAGGTCCTCGAGCAGCGACATCTCGCCGAAGAAGTCGCCCTTCTCGAGCACCGCGAGCCGGGTGTCGCTCCCCGCGACCCGCTTGAGGATCTCGACCTGCCCCGACTGGATGATGTACATCTCGGTCCCGAGGTCTCCCTCCTCGAAGACGTACTCCCCGGCCCTCCGTTCGACGACCCGGTGGCCGGCCGACCGCGCGGAGGTGGCCGCCGGGGCCGCCGGCTCGAGCCGCTCGGTCACGCCTCGGCTCCGAGGACCAGGCGCCCGCGCTCCGGCTCGAGCCGTGCCGGCAGCCCGAGCGGGAGAGTGTGGTTCGGCGGCTGGTGGCCGGCGGGGAGCCCCCAGGCGACCGGCCAGGGGAACCCGTCGAGCGAGTCGCGCAGCGGGCCGATGCAGGCCCGCGGATCGCGCCCTGGCGCGTCGAGACAGCCGAGGTGGCCGAAGATCATGCCGTGGATGCCGGCGAGCGTACCCGAGAGCACGAGGTGGATCAACATCCGGTCGAGCCGGTAGAGCGGCTCGTCGACGTCCTCGAGGAAGAGCAGCGACCCTTCGAGCTCCGGCGCCCACGGCGTGCCGAGCACCGACGTCACCAGGCTCAGGCAGCCGCCGGCGAGCGGGCCGGCGACCGGCGCGCGGTCGCGATCCCCGTCGTCGACCTCGACCGCCGTCTCGCGCGGGAACTCGCCGGCCAGGCAGGCGAGGAGCGACTCGCGCTCTTCGTCGAGCAGCCCACGGGCGAGGTCGGCCGCGACCATCGGGCCGTGGAAGGCGACGAGGCCGAG
>Ga0299913_10000224_pt1 | contig 32020 bp, 39 predicted proteins | sample RVTome_9_FD_201360 | JGI IMG/M metagenome (GOLD analysis project Ga0299913, IMG submission 201360) | Soil microbial communities from uranium-contaminated site in the Upper Colorado River Basin, Wyoming, United States - RVT155D38 (version 2) ... | reverse complement strand
GGGTCGTCGCGGTGAGCCCTGGCCAGCGGAGAGACTTCCTCCGGGAAGTCGACGACGAGGGTGGGCTCCCAGATCTCGCGGTGGGCCCGTTCATAGAGCTCGAAGAGGAGCTTGCCAGGGCCCGCCTCGGGCTCGACGGCGAGCCCGGTGGCCTCGATCAACCCGAGGAGACGGGCCGGATCGGTGTCCAGAGAGACCTCCTCCCCGACGAACTCCGAGACCAGATCGATCAGGGTGACACGGCGATAGGGAGCGGCCAGTGAAAGGGAGCGCCCCTGGTATTGGATCTCGTGGCCACCCTTGACCGCGGCAGTCACCGCGGCGAAGACTGCCTCGACCAGGACCATGATGTCTCGGTAGTCGGCCAATGCCTGATAGGCCTCGAGCATGGTGAACTCGGGGTTGTGTGTCGCATCGATCCCCTCGTTGCGGAAGATGCGGCCGATCTCGAACACCTTCTCCATCCCACCGACGACGAGCCGCTTCAGGTGCAGCTCGGTGGCGATTCGAAGCTGGAGCTCGACGTCGAGGGCGTTGTGATGGGTGAGGAATGGCCTGGCCAGGGCACCTGTGGCCTGGGTGAGGAGGACCGGGGTCTCTACCTCGACGAATCCCCGATCCTCGAACTCCCTGCGAAGCCCGGACACCACCGCGGCCCTGGTCAGAGCGACCTCGCGGGCCGATTCGTTGACCATCAGATCGAGGTAGCGCCGACGGCTGCGCATCTCGACGTCCGCCAGACCATGCCACTTGTCGGGAAGAGGGCGAAGAGACTTCTGGAGCACCGTCAACTCGTCGACCCTGACGCTGAGCTCGCCCCGCTTGGTGGTCATGACCGTCCCCGAGGCCCCGACCCAATCGCCGAGATCGAGTCGGGCGAACCGCTCCGAGAGCCCTTCACCGGCCGTCGCCTCATCCACGAGGAGTTGGATGGCCCCGCTCTCGTCCCGCAGCGTGGCGAACTGAAGCTTTCCGAACGACCGGTGCAGCATGATGCGACCGGCGACGGTCGCCCGCGTGTCGGTCTCGGTCGCCGGCCCCAAATCCCCGAAGCCCTCTATCAGGCTGGCTGCCAGGTCAGTTCGCTCGAAGCGGTACGGATACCCCCCGCTTGCCAGAAGCTCCTCATGGTGCTGCTTCCGCCCGGCGATGAGATTGTCGTCGGTGGTCTCGGTGCCCTCGGTCATGGAATCGCGATCATGGCAGGGCCGAAAGGCGGCTGGGCTCCTCGAGCAGGATGCCGCGATCTGGTCGGGGCCGGCCGTCCTCCATGTCAAACGCCACGTTGTCGATGAGCCGGATCTCCCCGACGGTGGCAGCGGCTGCGAGCACGGCGGGCCGGTCGAGCACGTCTATTGGGCGCATCGTCTCCTGGGAAGCCACTTCGACGTAGTCGACCACCAGGCCACGCAGCGCACGTGTCACGGTGGCCTCGAGCCGCTCGGCCGAGCGCTCCCCGGCGTCGACCTGCTCCGCAGCCTGGAAGAGGCCGCGACTCAGAGCCAAGGCCTGCTCTCGCTGATCTCTGGCGAGACGCACATTGCGACTGGAGAGTGCAAGCCCATCGGGCTCGCGGACGATAGGAGCCTCGGCTATCTCGATGGGGAAGCGCAGATCATTGACCATGGCCTTGAGCACGGCGAGCTGCTGAGCGTCCTTGCGCCCGAACATGGCGAGGTCGGGCCGGAGCCCGGCGAAGAGCTTGGCCACCACCGTCGCCACGCCCACGAAATGGCCGGGCCGGTGCTCCCCTTCCATGGCGACAGTGACCCCCTCCACCTCGACGGTGGTCACAGAAGGACCCGGGTAGACCTCCTCGAGGTCCGGGGCGAAGAGGAGGTCCGCGCCGCGCTCCTCGGCCAAGGAAGCGTCACGCTGCTCGTCCCGCGGATAGGCATCGAAGTCTGCTTGCACGTTGAACTGGGTCGGGTTGACGAACACCGAGACCACCAGGGTGTCGCACCCTTCCCGCAGACGGTCCATCAGGGTGAGATGGCCTTCGTGGAAGAATCCAAGCGTGGGGAGCAACCCGACCTTTCCTCGATAGCGGCCCCGTGTCTGGTCGAAAGTGCGGGTTATCTCCACTTGCGCCGGTCCTCGGCCCGACCGGCCCGAATCGCGGTGGCCTCGGCCATCAGGCTGAACTGGGTGCCCACCTCTTCGGAGACTTCGTGGGCGGCGGCCAGATGCCCTACGACAGTCTCTATGTCGCCCCTGGAGATCGGGCCGGTGAGCGATGCCTCCGCTCCCTTCTCGAACACATTCGCCACCACCCGCTCGACCAAGGGGCGGACCACCTCTGCGCTGACACCGGCGGCCGCGAAGAGATCGGCCGCCACGGCGAGCGATGTGACGACGAAGTTGGATGAGGCGGCCGCGGCGGCGTGATATGCCGGTCTCGCCGCATCCTCAAGACGGAAGGGGACCATGCCCAAGGTGTCGGCGAGATGGATCAGCGCGTCCACCGCCAGGGGATCCCCGTCGATGCCCACATAGGAACCGCGCAACGCGTCGGCCCCGGTCTCGGGATCGGGGAGGGACTGGAGGGGATGGAATCCCCCGACCGCCACATCGTGCCGCTGCAAGCCGCTCAGCGCGGCCACTGGCACGAAGCCCGACAGATGCGCCACGGTGGCCGCACCTCCCAGCACCGGGACCAGGCTCTCCGCCACGTTGGCGATGTCGTCGTCTCTGACCGCGATGAATACGACATCACAGTCGGGGAGCGGGTCGTCGAGGGAGATGTCGGGGCCGAAAGCCTGTCCGGGTCGTCGGGAGACGACACCGGCTATCTCATGTCCCGCCTTGGCTGCCGCCAGGGCCAGCGACCCTCCGGCCCGTCCGGGCCCGATGATCACCAACCGCATGGGAGCGGGCGTGGGGACACGGCGGCGAGGCTAGTGGTCTGTCACTCAAATGGGACGCGCGTGTCTCCGAGCGATCGGCGTCATCTGGTAAGGAGAAGCGCGCGTCTCGCACGGGAAGCTGCGGCGAGCACTTCGACACAGCCAGGGACGTCGAGGGCCGGAGAGACGCCGTCATCATTTGGGCGACGGGCCACTAATGCCGGGGCACCTCTCACCGACTCAGGCCGGGCCGCCCTCCTCGAGCTGCTCGGGGGTGATCACCGGCCAGTCCGAGTCCAGCTCTGCGAGTTGGGTCTGGTGCTGATCACGCCGCTTCCAGAACTTGGTCTTCCAGATCTTGAACCTTCGCTTTTCCGGTTCTGACGGCCCGTTGCCTGCCTGGTCGGCTCGGGACCTCCGCTCCTCGGGGAGGACGATCTCCTCGGGATCGGCAAATGTGTGCAGTGCCTGGTTGGTGGCGTGGCGGGTGGCGCGGTGCCGCTGTCTCCGCTCCTCACGCGACGGGCGACTCTCGTCGTAGCCCGGGATCTCCTGGCGATGCTCTCGCGACCGTCTTGCCATGTTGGTCAGTCTCTCCTCTCTTGGTGCTCACTGTCACTCGGAAGAGACCATCGGCGGGCCGCGGCCACACACCATCCTCAAAACCTAGCACGGGATCAGTCTCGTCGAACTGGGCCGCTCAGATCAGAAACGGGATGAGGCGTCTCGGCACTCTCTGCCGGTAGGCGTGGTATTGCGGGTAGCGCAGGAGGAGACGTCTCTCCTCGTATTCGGACTTGAGGTAGAAGAACCCGAGGAGGCCGATGGCGAGGACCGAGCCGAGCAAGCTGTCAAGGATCATGGTGGTACCCAACATGAACAGCCCCACACCTCCGTAGATGGGGTGGCGTGCCAGAGCGTACGGACCGGTTTCAACCAGCTCGACGTCGTCCCTCGGCTCCGGGGTGGGGCTGAGCCCAGGACCGAGACGACGGGAGGAGACGAAGGCGAGCGCCCCTCCGATCACAGTCAGCGCGAGACCGGCGATCCGGGTGGGTCCCACGTCACCCTCGGGCAGCGACCCGTCCCAGGCCATGGCCAGGGCGATGGCCAGAAACCAGGCAAGCTGCACCCCGACCAGGATCTTTCCCAGCGCAGGAGGCTCCTCCTGCTCCCATGAGGAGGCAAGCCGTGCCACACCCTGAGACCCCACCCTGGCCAGGGCGTCGGCGGCGGTCATGCCCGGTCCCACCGGGGCCTGGGGCCAGACCTCGGCGAGCGGTCTCAAGGCGAACTCGCGCTCGCCCACGCGCGGGTGGGGGACTTCGAGGGTGCCTGTGCTCACCTCCCCACCGTCGGACGCCAGGATGTCCAGGTCGAGGGTGCGCGGCCCCCATCGCTCCTCCCGGGAGCGACCGGCACTCGCCTCGATCGAGGCCAGGGACTCGAGCAGGGCGGGGGGGGCGAGGTCGGTCTCCAGCACCACGACCGCGTTGAGGTAGGGCCCCTGAGCGGGGCCGCCCACGGGCTCTGTCCCGTAGACCGCGGAGATTGCGGACACCGTGCCCAGCGATCGGAGACTGGCCAAGGCGGCACGCAGGTTCCCGAGGCGATCGCCCAGATTGGAGCCGAGGCCTACGGCGTAACGGGTCAACGACTTCTATCGATCGTCACCGATACGTCGTCCAGCACCGCGCCGAGATCAGCCCATGGCTTGTGGATCGTGACCACCACTCGCGCGGTCTTCGCATTCCCCAGCGCCACCTCGGCCACCCGCTCGGCCACCCTCTCGATGAGCTTGTGCGACTCGCCGCCCACCGTCTCCTTGACCTGGTCGGCGAGATCCCGATAGTCGATGGTGTCATCGAGGTCGTCGCTCCTCCCTGCGGGCTCCAAGTCGGCATACACCGTGAGATCAACCCGAAATACCTGAGCCTTGACCTGCTCCTCCTCGAGGACACCGTGCCGGGCATACACCTCGATGCCCGTCAGCTCGATTCGGTCGCTCATTGGGTCGAAGTCGCCGGGATCAGCGACCGGCCCTCCGGGCCCAGGGCGCGCCCGAGGATCTGCTGGATGACGGCGAGGGCGAGGATCGGATTCTCCACGAGTCCGGAGCTCACCAAATAGCTTCCGAGCAGCCCGCCCACGGTGTCGTCCACCGACTCGCGGTGGATGAGGACACGAGCGTGGCTACGGCTCATGGCCTGACTCAGGGTGTTGATGAACCTCTTGACGTCTGCCGACTCCACCGGGCTGCTCACCGGGCAGGAATAGGTGGCGATCCCGGCCTGTCGGTAGGCGGCCAGATTCTGATTGCCGGGAAGCATCGAGACGATGGTGTTGATGCCGGCCTCCTCCACGAGCCAGGTGATCTCTTCCTCCCTGCGCACCTTGCGATGTTGGAAACCGGAGCCGCCGACCCGGTCGGCAACTGCCAATCGGTCGGCGATGACCCACTTGAAACCCCGAGGTTTCAGTCCAGCGGCCATGCGTCCCATCTATTGGGTCACCATAGCTGTGGCAAGGGCCAAGGCTCGCCGGGAGCCAACCACGTCATGGACGCGAAATACCCGGGCGCCATTGAGAAAACCGATGGCCGTGGTGACCGAGGTGCCCATATCCAGATCTGCAGTAGTGCGGGCTTCGACCAGTGTCCCCAGGAACCTCTTCCGGGAAGTGCCGAGCACCACCGGAGCGTGCCGAGACAGGCGCCCCATCCCTCGGAGCAGCTCCAGGTTGTGGTCCTTGGTCTTCCCGAACCCGATTCCCGGGTCGATCGCGACGCGGGAGCGATCCACGCCGGCGGCGACGACCGCCTCGATGCGCTCCTCGAGGAAGTCTTCCACTTCGTCCACCACCTCCTCGTAGGAGGGATCGAGATGCATGTGGCGCGGCTCTCCTTTCATGTGCATCAAGATCACCCCGCATCCGGCATCTGCGATGAGACCGGTCATGCCCTCGGACCGGCAGGCCGTCACGTCATTGACGAGCTCTGCTCCCCGGGCCAGGGCTTGCTCGGCGACCTCGGTCTTTGAGGTATCGATGCTCACCCGGACTCCCCTGCCGGCCAGCGCCTCGACGACAGGAAGGACCCTCGCCATCTCCTCGTCGGAGGCCACCGGCTCCGCCCCGGGGCGTGTCGACTCCCCTCCGACGTCGACTATGTCCGCCCCATCCGCGATCAGGGAGAGCCCATGCTGGATGGCCGCCCCGGGCTCGAGGAATTTGCCGCCGTCGGAGAAGGAATCGGGTGTGACGTTGACGATCCCCATCAGCACCCCACCGGCGAGCCCCACCTCACCCGACCGCAGACGCCACACGGTCTGCGATGCGGCCACCGTCAGCTACGCATGCCCAGCAAGAGGGACATCGCCTCGGCCCTCGTCGCCGGGTTGGTCTCCATCAGCCCGCGGACCGCCGAGGTCACCGTCTTCGCCCCCGGCTTCTTCACCCCTCTCATCGACATGCAGAGATGCTCCGCCTCGACGACCACCAGCACGCCAAGGGGATTGAGCCGCTCGTCCAGGCAATTGGCGACCTGGGCCGTGAGACGCTCCTGCATCTGCGGTCGTCGGGCGTAGCCCTCCACCAATCGGGCCAGCTTGGAGAGGCCGGTCACCCGATCGCGGGGCATGTAGGCGACATGTGCCTGCCCGTGGAAGGGGACGAAGTGGTGCTCACACATGGAGTAGAACGGGATCTCCCTGACCATCACGATCTCCTGGTAGTGCTCGGTCCCGAAGAAGGCATCGATCTCGTCGCCTGGGTCGCGATCGATCCCCTCGAAGACCTCCTCGTAGAAACGGGCCACCCGTTCCGGAGTCCCGATCAGACCCTCACGCAAGGGATCCTCCCCCAGAGCCTCGATGATCTCCCTGACGGCTTTCTCGATGCGTCCACGGTCGACTTGTCCCATGAAGAGTGAAACCTTCGCAGATGTGAAGAAATTTCCGGAAAGGGGTTGACAGTGACATCCTGATGACTGTACTTTGAAATCATTCTGACATCACCTCGCTGTCTAGAGAAGGGGACCAAGGATGCTCCTGGCCGAAGAGTTCATGCGAGCGGAGGACCAGATACAAGTACGAGAGCCTGGGCGCTCTCGCTATGACGAAAGAGAAGGGAAGATGATGTTTGTCACCACACAGCAGGCAATTGAGGCGGTGCTCCAGCAGAGGATCCGCGATGGTGTGAGAAGGGCTCGCTGAAATGCAGCTCTCTCACGCCATCTCCGGTCTTGAGAACGCCGTGGAGGCTCAACTGCGGGTGGCCGGCCCTGAGAGTGCCGAGCTCGGCGCTCAACTCCTCGACGCGCTCCGGCCCGCCATTCGCCAGACGCTGATGGAAGTGGTCACCATGGCCGCCACGGAGGTCTCCAGCCAACTCCCCTCACACCGGGTCGAGGTGCGTCTGGTCGAGGGCGACCCCGAGCTCGTCGTCTCCGAAGACAGCATCGGGGTCCCCCCTCCTCCACCGCCACCTGGAGGCGACGATGACGAGGCCCGCATCACCCTCAGACTCCCCGGATATCTCAAGCAGCTCATATCCGATGCTGCGGCAGGCTCCGGAGACTCTCTGAATGCGTTCGTCGTCGACGCCCTGCGCTCCAAGGCGCACACTCCCGGCAAAGGCGGCGGCACCCGCCAGCGGACCACGCTAGAGCTGTGATCTCCCGAGAATTCTCCGTGTCCGGAGACCCTGAGGTCGAGGTTCGCATCGCTTCCGGCCGGGTGGAGATCATCAAAGGCACCGCCGGGATCGTCGCCGTCGAGGTGGAGACCAGGGATCCGGACTTCATCGTGGAGCAGCGGGGCAACCTCGTCTTTGTTTCCTCCGACCGGAATACCGGCTGGTTGTCCCGCGGCTCCGCCTTCGTGACCATCAAGATGGCCGCCGACGGGGAGGCGAGGATCAGCACCGCCTCGGCGCGTTTCGATTGTGAGCCTCACATGAGCCGGGTCGACGTGAAGACGGCATCGGGGGACGTCGAGGTCGAGAGCGCCGAAATCGCCACCGTGAAGACCGCCAGCGGCGATGTCGGGCTGGAGACCGTCACCAAGGCGCTCCGGGTGGCAACGGCGTCGGGCGACATCTTCGTGAGGGGGGAATGCGAGGGCAGCGTTGGGATCAACACCGCCTCGGGAGACATCCACATTGAGCGTTGCGACGCCGTCATCGATGTCAACACCGTGTCCGGCAACTCCTATATCCGCCGGTTCTCCGGCACCCAGGGGAACTTCAAGTCGATGTCCGGCAGCATCGACCTCGGTATCCAAGAGGGAACCAAGATCGACCTGGACGTCAACATCCTCTCCGGAAGGCTGCGCACGCCGGAGAAGCGGGAACCGACGGCTCAAATCCAGCGGCACATGACCTTGAAGGCCAAGCTGGTATCCGGCGACCTCACCATCGAGCGCGTCGAGGGATGAGGGGATCGGGGGTCAGGCCTCCGCGGGCCGGCCCTTGCTGCGGGGAAGCTTTCGGCCCAGCCGGAGGGACTCGGTAACCTCTTCGGCTTCCTCCTCCGGCTTCTCCTCCTTGGCGGCAGCGATGTCGTCGCGCTCCTGGGGGAGAACCGGGTTCTCCGGGTACTTGATCCGAAGCGAGCCGTCCTTGGCATGCTCCCACTTGGGGACGTCGGCGAAGATCTCGGCAACCCGTTCACGATCGACCGTCTCGTGTTCGAGGAGCTCGGTCACCATCCGCTCCATGGCGTCCTGATGCCGCTCCAGGATGGTCCGCGCCTCAACGTGGGCGGCGTTGATCATCTTGCGCACCTCGGCGTCGATGAAGGCCGCCACCTCGTCGGAGTAATCCTGCTGACGGTGGTAGTCGCGCCCCAGGAAGACCTCCCCGGTGGGGCGTCCGTACTGCATGGGCCCCAATTCGTCGCTCATCCCGTACTCCATGACCATGCGGCGGGCGATCGTCGTGGCCTTTTCGATGTCGTTGGCAGCCCCGGAGGTGGGATCGGCGAAGATGATCTCCTCGGCGGTCCGTCCCCCGAGGAGCATGGCGAGCTGATCGACCAGCTCGCTTCGCTTCGAGATGTACTTGTCGTGGGTGGGGAGAGCCAGGGTATGACCCAATGACCTGCCCCTGGCGACGATGGTGACCTTGTGCACCGGATCGGCCTGGGGCAGGGCGTACCCGACCAGGGCGTGACCGGTCTCGTGATAGGCGATGACCTTGCGCTCCTCTTCGCTCATCACCCGGCTCCGTCGCTCCGGCCCGGCGATGACCCGGTCTATGGCCTCCTCGAGCTCGAGCATGGTGATCTCCTTCTTCCGCCTGCGGGCGGCGAGGAGGGCAGCCTCGTTGATCAGGTTGGCAAGATCGGCCCCGGTGAACCCGGGGGTCCGGCGAGCCAGCACCTCGAGGTGGATCTCCTCGGCGAGGGGCTTGCCCTTGGAATGGACCTCCAGAATCGCCTCGCGGCCTTCGATGTCGGGGGCGTCGATCGTGATCTGACGGTCGAACCGACCGGGGCGGAGAAGTGCGGGGTCGAGGATGTCGGGTCGGTTGGTGGCGGCCATGACGATGACCCCGGTATTGCCCTCGAAACCGTCCAACTCGACGAGCAGCTGGTTGAGGGTCTGTTCCCTCTCGTCGTGGCCTCCACCGAGACCGGCGCCCCGGTGACGGCCCACTGCGTCGATCTCGTCGATGAAGATGATCGCCGGAGCGCTCTGCTTGGCCTGCTCGAAGAGGTCTCTCACCCTCGCCGCACCGACACCGACGAACATCTCGACGAAGTCGGAGCCGGAGATCGACATGAAGGGGACACCCGCTTCTCCGGCGACGGCCCGGGCGAGCAGGGTCTTGCCGGTCCCGGGAGGGCCGAAGAGCAGGACTCCTTTGGGGATCTTGGCCCCCATCTGGCGGTAGCGGTCCGGGCTGGCGAGGAAGTCCTTGATCTCCTCGAGCTCCTCTTTTGCCTCCTCGAGCCCGGCCACGTCGTCAAAGGTGACCTTGGGCTGCTCCTTGCCCACCAACTTGGCCCGGGACTTGCCGAACTGCATGACCCGGTTCCCCCCGCCCTGCATCTGCATGAAGATGAACACCATGAAGCCGAGAAGGAAGAGCCAGGGCAGGAAGCTGATCAGCAACGCCCAGAATGTGGGAGGCTCGGGATCGGCCGACCAGGGGATGCCGCGTCTGTTGAGGGCGTCGGTCAGCTCGGGCTCGAAACCCTCGACGTAATTGGCCACATGGTCGAAGGTGCCGTTCTCGGCCGTCGTCCCAACCAGCCGGCCCCGGGCCTGGAGAGTGTTCTTGCCCAGAACCACCTCCCCGTAGTCACCCTCCTCGATGTTCTCCACGAACTGGGAGATAGGAATCTCTTCGGGACCCGCCACCTGGTCGAACCACCAGGAGAACATGATGGCCACGAGGATGATCGACATCCCGTAGACGATGAGGGTGCGCAGGGTGCGGTTCAAAGAGACCTCGGGCTTCTCGAGTGGCCCGCCTCCAATGCTACGCCGCGACGGTGACTAGTCGAGGCCCATCACGGCTGGCCTCCCATCACACCCACGTAAGGCAGGTTGCGGTACTTCCCCGCGAAATCGAGGCCGTATCCCACGACGAACTCGGGGCCGATGTTGAATGCCACGTATTTGACTTCAATCCCCACCCGCTGGATCCCCTCCTTGATCAAGAGGGCGGCGATCTCCAGTGAGGCGGGCTTGCGCACCCGCAAACTCTTCACGAGGTAGTTGAGGGTGAGCCCGGAGTCGATGATGTCCTCCACGATGAGGACGTGGCGGCCTTCGATCTCCTCGTCGAGATCCTTGAGGATGCGCACCACCCCCGAGGTCTGCGTGGACGCCCCGTAGGAGGAGACCGCCATGAAGTCGAACTCGCAGGCCACGTCGATGTGGCGGGCCAGGTCGGCCATCACCATGAATGCTCCGCGGAGCACCCCCACCAAGAGGACCTCTTTGTCCGCGTAGTCCTCCGAGATCCGCTTCCCCATCTCGGCGAGCTTCGCCTCTATCTGCTCGGCGGTGATGAGAGGCTCGATGTCCATCCTGGTTCCCTTCTAGCGGACACCAAAAGGTAACCGCTGGCGCCTGGCTCGTACCAGGCCACCGGCAGCCTTCTCTCCCCCGGCACCCAAGCCGGCTCTCCACCGGCAAGCACCACGCCGTCGGAGGTGAGATGGAGAGCGGTGCCTGCGGGGAAGATGGCCGACCACCTGCTCAGCGGGGCCACCAGACATGTGCCCGTCATGGCAGAGACCTCGACCACCAGCTCTCCCATCTGATGTCTGCCCGCGGCGAGGGCGGCGACGCCGTGCGCAGGCTCGGAAGTCGTGTGGTCGCCCCAGGAGATGACCAGCAGGGGGCCGGAGCGTCTGGCTGAGGCCCCTGAGGCGATCTCCTGGCTCGAGCTCTCCCCTTCGAGCACCTGTCGGATCCGCTCGATCGATGCGTAGTCGACCCTGTCCTCGCCCACCACATGCCCCGCCATCTGTCTGAGGACGCGGTCGGCCAGGGGACCTGGTGCCGCGGCCAGCACGCCGACGGGGATGCCGGCCGAGCCCTCCGAGAGGTCGGCACCGAGCCCCTGGGCAAGTCGGTCGAGAAAGGCGTCGTCCTCGGCCACCATCCGGGACATCCGGGTCACCGCGTCGACCAGAGCTGGGTTGAGCTGGGAGAGCAGGGGAACGATGCGATTTCTCACCAGGTTGCGGGTGAGCGTCGGGTCCTGGTTCATCGGATCGTCGGCGAACTCGAGCCCGGCTATGGCGGCGATCTCACGAGTCTCGGATCGGGTGAGCGCCAGGATGGGCCGGTGGATGTTTGGTGGGCGGAAAGCCGGGATCCCGCCGAGACCGGTGGGTCCGGTCCCGCGGATCAGGTTGAGGATGACGGTCTCTGCGCTGTCGTCGGCGGTGTGGCCGGTCAACAGTCGTTCTCCGGACGAGGTGCTCTCGAGGAAGGCCTGGTACCGCACCAAGCGCGCCTGGCCCTCTGGAGAGGAGCCCTCCCCCACGACCACTTCCACGATCTCTAGATCCAGGCCAAGCTGCGTGGCGATGGCCTCTGCGGCCTTGCGCATGATCGGTGAGTGCTCGAGGCTGTGGTCGACGTGAAGGGCGCGGGCACGATGGCCCGCCTCCAGGACCAGGTAGGCCAGGGCCGCAGAATCGGCCCCGCCCGAGACGCCAACCACCAGATCGCCCTCGGGGAGGTCTAGACGCTCCAGGGCGGAGGAGACGAGATCGGTCAGGCGACGCGGGCCAGCCATCTGGCCGGGTCCTCGATCTCCTCGAGGGTGGGAAGACTGGAAGCGCCCCTGAAAGCGAGGGCCACACTGTCCCATCCCGCCTCTCGCTCGACCGCCACTACGAACTGCTCCCCGAGCCGGTACTGCCTCAGCTTCATCTCGAGACCGGTGAGACGGAAGAACGCCGCCGTCCGCTTGTCCTGTCGGCGCTCCTTGAGGATCCGGCTCATCCTCGCCTGGGACTTCATGTGCTCGGCGCCCAGACGGTCCATGACCACGTGCCCGTGACCCTCGAGGAGCGACATCAATGCCTGCACCTTGTTGACGATCTCGTTCTGATCAGGAGTGGCGAACAGACCGAACAGACCGCGATGGTCGACGAGAGGCTTGCCCTCGGCCCGGCGGCTCACCACCTCCTCGAGGACCCGGCCAAGCTTCCCCGGCTCGGGGCGCGCCGACTCGACCAACTCGGTGACCAAGCCCATGAAGTAGTCCCGCATCCAGGGGACCCCTTGGAATTGCGCTCGGTGGGTCAGTTCGTGAAGTGCCACCCAGAAGCGAAACTCCGACGGTCGGAATTGCCGGGACCGCTCGATCTGCAGGATGTTGGGGCCGACATAGGCCACCGTGTCGGCACTGCCGCCGGTGGGGAGCACCAACTCGTACTGACCCAGCACTCGTTTTGCCAGGACGCTGAGGACCGCGGCGGTCTCCGCTTGGACGAGGTGGCCGGCGAGGGCGATGGCGCCTCTGCCCGCACCCCTTTCCTCCAATCTCTCCTCGAGCTGTCGCACTGCGGGCTCGGTCAGGTGGGAGAAGGTGGAGACATTGCGGTCGATCCACTGGGCGCGGTCGATGACCGCCGTCTCGGGGAGCCCGACGAGGGGAAGGTTCGTGGCCTCAGCGACAAGGGCTGAGGCCCGGGCGGTGGCCTCCTCCATCTCGACGGTGAGAGCTGTTGCGTGGTAGGTGTCGGCGAGGGGGTAAGTGCCGGCGAAGCGTCCGAAGATTCGGCCGGAGACGGTCACTCTTCGATGACTCGGTACCGCTTCCTGACCACGTCGCTGAAGTAACGGATCGATGTGACCAGGACGATCAGGACCGCGAGGACCAGAGCGGTGGGGATCAAGTAGCGATAAGTCCAGTCCGGGGTGGCGGGAGGCTCCTCCTCGGGCTCGATGGGCACCGCCGGCACGAGCCCGGTATCGGCAACGGTGGTCTCACTCCCCGCCACGGTGGTTGTGGTCGCGTCCACTTCCTCCTGAGCCTGAACGGAGAGCGCGAAGACCCAGGTCAGAGTGACGAGCATGAGAACGGCTGTGGTTCGGCGCCGGGTATTGGCCATCGGGGGAAGCCTACCCGGGGACGGAATGCTGTCGAAGCAAGCTACCCCGAGCCCTGGCCGCGAAGCGCCCCCCAGAGCCGGGCCACTACCTCCTCGGGGACCTTGACGTCCAGGCGATCCCTGACCACTGCCCTGAGCCGCAACTCGAAGTCGAAAGGGCCGGAGCACCCCCCGCAGGCCTGGAGATGGGTCCGTATCCGCTCCGCGCTCATCCCGTCCAGCTCCGAGTCGAGATAGAGATAGAGGTTGGCCAGCGCGTCATCGCAATTTCGACTCATGGTCTTTCGGCGTCCTCGGGCACTAGTCCACGCTTCTTTGCAAATTCCCACAACCTCTTCTGCATCGCTTTTCTTCCCCGGTGCAAACGCGACATCACCGTGCCGATCGGGATGTCGAGGATCTCGGCGATCTCCTTGTAGGAGAAACCTTCCAGATCGGCGAGCAACACCGCCATCCGGAAGTTGTCCGGCAGGCTTTCCACCGCCTCCTTGATATCTGATTCGACGAGACCATCGAGCACCCTCTCCTCCGTGGTGCGGGCCATGTCGGCGGAGTCCTCCGACCCGATCCGTCGATAGAGGTAGAGGTCCTCGACATCTCCGAGATCGACCTCCGAGGGCCGTCTGGTGTCCTTTCGATACTTGTTGATGTAGGTGTTGGTGAGGATGCGATAGAGCCAGGCCTTGAGATTGGTCCCTTCCTGGAAGGTGTGATAGGCCCGGTAGGCCTTGAGCAGGGTCTCCTGGACCAGGTCCTCGGCGTCGGCGGCGTTTCGCGACATGCGCAACGCCGCGGAGTAGAGCTGGCGGGTGAACTGCATCGCGTCCCGCTCGAAATCCGCCTGGTCGGCCATGGGGGGACGCTAGCCGTGGGGGTCTTCGGGGACTAGGTGAGGCTGGGAGCCGGAGAGGGGAGTCGAACCCCTGGCCTATTCATTACGAGTGAATTGCTCTACCACTGAGCTACTCCGGCGGAGGGTTGATTCTAGAGGGGAAGAAGACCCTTCTCCCCCTGCGAAGCTGGGGAGTACCGGGCACAGCCCGGGGAGGGGGGCATCCTTCTCCCCCTGCGAAGCGGGGGGAGTACCGGGCACAGCCCGGGGAGGGGGGCCTCCTTCTCCCCCTGCGAAGCTGGGGGAGTACCGGGCACAGCCCGGGGAGGGGGGCAACCTCCCTCGAACTCGCTGCGCTCGTTCGGTCCCCCCTTAGGAAGGGGGGACAAGGGGGGACAGGGCGGACATCACTCGGCCGAACCGAGAGAGGCAAAGAGATTGGCGAGGACCATCTCCCGGCGGAGATTGGCCTGGATGTCGACCACCGCGTCGAGGACCAGCTCGGCGGAGCGCACGGCTTTGCGCGGGGCAACCTCGGTGAGACTGGTCAGCGCGACGTCGCCGTTGCGGACGGGACCGCCCAGTTGCAGCGCAGCAGAGTCGGCATACCAGGAGGCGAGAATCTCGAGACCACCCACCAGCAGCGACATCTCCACCCGGCGTCTCGCCCGCTGCGCCTTGTCCTTGGGGACATCATCGGGGACCGAACGCTCGACGAGGGGGCGCAGCCTGGTGAGGACCGTGGTGGCGAGATGCTGCCCGTCTCCGGGCCGCGGCGTCACCTTCTCCGGGATCGACAGCCAGAGGTCGCGGAAACCGGCTACCTCGGGCTGGGTCATCAGAGAGAGGGCGAGACCGGGGCGGCCCCCCGAGACCATCGCCACATCGGATGCCTTCTCCGCATCGAGCCCTCGCTGCTCGAGGGCCTCCACCGTATCCCGCTCGGCAACCCTCCCCATGTGGATGGTGCGACACCGAGAGGCGACGGTGGGGGGGAAATCGTCCTCCGACTCTGCCACCAGGAGGAACACCGCCGATGCCGAAGGCTCCTCCAACGTCTTGAGCAGGGCATTGGCGGCCGACTCGGTCATCGTCCCCGCTTCGGGAAATAGAAAGACCGTCCGCTCCGCCTCCACGGGCAGCATCGAGGCCCGGGTGACCACCTCTCTCGCCTGATCCACGCCGATGCTGGTGGCCCCCTCCGGCTCGATGATGCGGAGATCGGGGTGCGCGGAGCTGAGGGCGAGCCGCCGCGCCCTGTCGTCGCGGTCACCGCCCAGCAGGCCGGCGGCGAAGCGATGCGCCACCGTCGACTTGCCCACCGACTCCGGCCCCACGAACAGGTAGGCCTGGGCGGGAGATGCGATCTCGCTCTCGAGGAGATCGGTCACCTTGGAGTGCCCGATGACATCGGCGAACAATCCACCGCTCACCTCACGACCTCGAGGATCCGCTCGACCAGGTCGGCCACGGGAAGAGCCCCGTCGAGGACCACGACTCTCTCGTCTTCATCGGCCAGGGCCATGTACCCCTTTCTGACTTCCTCCTGAAATGTCAGTCCTTCGCCCCCTATGCGGTCAGGTCGATGCTGCCGGGGCAAGGCCGTCATCGGCTCGACGTCGAGGACGAAGACGTGATCGGGAACCACCCCACCCAGACCGATCTCGTTGATCTCCCTCACCGTTCCCTCCCCCAGTCCGCGGGCGCGGCCCTGGTAGGCGATCGAGGAGTAGTAGGTGCGGTCGGAGATGACCCACTCGCCCCGGGAAAGGGCGGGCTCGACCACGCGCCGCGCCAGCTCCGCCCTCTGGGCCGCAAAGAGGTAGACCTCGGCCCAGTCATCGAGGCTCTCCGAGTCGAGGAGGAGCCCGCGTACCGCTTCGCCGAGTGGGGTTCCGCCCGGCTCGCGGACGACGATCACCCGCTCGCCCTCGTCGCGGAGCCGTCCGGCGAGCGCCTCAGCGACGGTGGTCTTTCCAGAGCCGTCTCCCCCCTCGAGAGCGATGTATTTGCTCACATCGGCCACGGTAACCGGGCACTGTGACGCAGTGACAAGATTGACACGGCACCCCGACATGCGGTCAACTGCCGGGCAATGGCCAAGAGCCTCGTCATCGTGGAGTCCCCGACAAAGGCCCGCACCATCTCGTCCTTCCTGGGCGAGGGGTCGACGGTGGAGTCCTCCATGGGGCACGTTCGCGACCTCCCCAGATCGGCCTCTGAGATCCCGGCCCGCGCCAAAGGTGAGGAGTGGGCGCGTCTCGGGGTGAACGTCGAGAACGACTTCGAGCCTCTCTACATCGTTCCCAAGGAACGCAGGAAGCAGGTGAAGAAACTCAAGGATCTGCTCGCCGACGCGGACGAGCTGTATCTGGCCACGGACGAGGACCGGGAGGGCGAGGCCATTGCCTGGCATCTAGTCGAAGTGCTGAAGCCCAAAGTCCCGGTACGTCGCATGGTCTTCCACGAGATCACCAAGCAGGCGATCGAGCAGGCCTTCGCCAACCCTCGCGACCTCGACGACCGCCTGGTGCAGGCACAGGAGGCCCGCCGCATCCTCGACCGTCTCTACGGCTACGAGGTCTCTCCGGTCCTGTGGAAGAAGATCCAACCGAAGCTGTCGGCAGGGCGAGTCCAGAGTGTCGCGGTCAGGATCGTGGTGGAACGAGAGCGGGAGCGGATTGCCTTTCAGCCGGCCGTCTACTGGAGCCTGGAGGGCAGCTTCGCCCCGGCCGATCGTCTCGACCAGACTTTCCAGGCCACCTTGGTATCCATCGACGGGCAAAGGGTCGCCACGGGCAGGGACTTCGCCTCTACCGGACAGGCGAAGGGAGACGTGATCGTCCTCGACCAGGAGAGGGCCACGGCTCTGGGGGAGAGTCTCGGTGACGCCGGATTCGAGGTCACCGAAGTGGAGACCAAGCCTTACAAACGCAGCCCATACCCCCCCTTCCGCACATCCACGCTGCAACAGGAGGCGGGTCGGAAGCTTCGCTTCTCCTCGGCGCGGACGATGTCGGTCGCCCAACGTCTCTACGAGAACGGATACATCACCTACATGAGAACCGATTCGGTGGCCCTCTCCGACTCGGCGGTGGCCGCGGCCCGGGCGGGGATCACCAAGCTGTACGGCGAGGATTACCTGTCCCCCTCCCCCCGGCGCTACGCCGGGAAGGTGAAAGGAGCCCAGGAGGCCCACGAGGCGATCAGACCGGCTGGGGAGACCTTCCCCACCCCCGAACAGATCGCCGGGGAGGTCGGAAGTGACGAGAGGGCTCTTTACGACCTCATCTGGAAGCGGACGATGGCATCGCAGATGGCCGACGCCACCGGGGTCAGTGTTTCGCTTCGCCTCGCCGCCAGGGCTGAAGGAGGCGAAGAGGCGACCTTCGGCGCCTCGGGGCGCACCATCACATTCCCGGGTTTTCTGCGAGCCTATGTGGAGGGATCGGACGACCCGGAGTCGGAGCTCGACGACAGGGAGAAGATCCTCCCTCCGTTGGAGCAGGGCGACGCGCTGGCGGTGGAGCGTCTCGAGCCAACCGGGCACGAGACCCGTCCCCCGGCCCGGTACACCGAGGCCTCGCTGGTGCAGAGGCTCGAGGAACTGGGAGTGGGCCGGCCGTCGACCTACGCCTCCATCATGACCACGATCCAGGACCGCGGCTACGTCTTCAAGAGAGGATCGGCCCTGGTCCCCACTTTCACCGCCTTCGGGGTGGTCTCCCTCCTCGAACAGCACTTCCCCAATCTGGTCGACTACGAGTTCACCGCCGAGATGGAGTCGGACCTCGACCGCATCGCCGACGGGGAGGCAGAGTCGATCCCCTGGCTCTCCGCGTTCTACTTCGGCGAGGACGGGCTCAAGGAGAGGGTCGCCGCCCGCCTCGACGAGATCGATCCCAGGGTGGTCAACTCCATCCCGTTGGGCGAGGACGAAGAGGGCAACCCGGTGGTCGCCCGAGTGGGCCGCTACGGCCCGTATATCGAGAGGCTCGACGAGAGAGCCTCGATCCCAGATGACCTGCCACCCGACGAGCTCACCGTGGCGAGGGCACTCGAGCTGATCGAGATCCAGAACGCCGGGGACAAGATCCTGGGGACCGATCCCGAGACCGGTTTGGCGGTCTACGCCCGGACTGGCCGGTTCGGCCCCTATGTGCAACTCGGAGAGCAGGAGGAGGGCAGCAAGGAGAAGCCGAAGCGGGCTTCGCTATTTCAGTCCATGTCGATCGACGAGCTGGGACTGGAGGACGCCTTGAAGCTCCTGTCGCTTCCCCGCAAAGTCGGGGAGGACGAGGAGGAAGTGGAGATACTCGCCCTAAACGGCCGCTACGGCCCGTACATAGAGCGGGGCGAGGACCGCAGGTCGTTGGAGAGCGAGTCGCAGTTATTCACCATCACCGTCGATGAGGCGCTCACTCTGCTCGCAGAGCCGCCCCGGAGACGGGGCCAGCGGGGTCCCTCCAGCCTGAAGGAGTTGGGCAAGGACCCGGCAACCGGGAAGAAGGTCACCCTGCGCTCCGGTCGGTACGGGCCCTATGTGACCGATGGGGAGGTCAACGCATCATTGCGCAAGGCAGACTCACCGGAGTCGATCACCATCGAGCGGGCGGCAGAGCTGCTCGCCGCCCGTCGCGAGCGACTCACCACCTAATCGAGCGTGCTTGGCTACTCGTGTTTGATCTGTCGCCCCTAGAGGACGTTGGCCGCCATCTCGGCCAGTGGGGAGCGAACCGAGCGCTCCAGGTTGACGTGGGCGAATATCGGAGACCCTCTGAACCTCTCGATGAGCGCCGCCATCCCTCCGAACGGGGAGATGTAGGGGTTGTCCACTTGTGAGAGGTCTCCGCAGAAGACCACCTTGGAGTCCTTCGACATCCTGGTGAGGATGACCTTCAGCGTGGAGATCTCCAGGTTCTGCGCCTCGTCGATGATGACGAACTCCCCCGTGATCGATCGTCCGCGCAGGTAGGTGACCGACGCCATCTCCAGCTCGCCTCGGTCGATGAGCTCGTCAATGGCGCCGCGGGCGCCGTCGATCCCCGCGTCGGAGAACAGCGCGTAGAGATTGTCGTGGACCGCGGCCATCCAGGGAGCCAGCTTCTCGTTGATGTCGCCCGGCAGGTAGCCCAACTCCTGCCGGCCGACTGCAACGAGCGGACGGTAGACCGAGACTCGCCGATAACGACCCTGCTCGAGGACCTGCTCCAGCGCCGCGGCCAGGGAGAGGAATGTCTTCCCGGTGCCTGCCATCCCCATCACGGATACCGCGGGGATGTCGGGATCGAGGAGCTGATGCAGCGCCACGGTCTGTCTGACGTTCTTCGGCTCGACGCCGAAGGCGCGGACGTGGGTGGGCATCCGCTCCACCACCATGGCCGGCTCCGATTGGATCACCCGGGCCAGCGCCGACCGAGAAGGCCCGCTACGCAGGACGACGAACTCGTTCACCATGGCCCTCACTCGATCGAGCTCGATCTTGCCCTCTTCGAAGAGGCGGTCGATGGTCGTCGAATCGACAGAGTGCTCCACCAGACCGGTATGCAGCTCCTCCACAGGCACGGTGTCGGCCCGATAGTCCTGGACCTTCACCCCGAGCTGGGCGCCCTTGATCCGAAGAGCGGCATCCTTCGTCACGAGCACCGCGTCAGCAGCCGAGCCCAGGTTGAGACAGGTGGCCAGGATCCGGTGGTCGGAGGTGGTGGGATCGAGGATGGCGGGGAGCCGGTCGGAGACGACGCCGTTCAGCTCGATGCGAAGAGTGCCCCCGTTGCCAAGCGGCACCGGTTGGGCCAGCCCACCGTCCTTGGAGGCACCGAGATCCTCGAGGAGCCTGATCGCGGCCCTGGCATTCGCTCCCACCTCGTCGAGACGGGTCTTCTGACGGTCGAGCTCCTCCACGACGACCAGGGGCAGGACCACCTGGTGCTCGTCGAAGCGAAGGAGGGAGCGGGGATCGGCGAGAAGGACGCAGGTGTCGAGGACGAAGGTGGGGTCCACCGATTGACTCTCCTGTGAAGCTGGCGCCAAGGTTCCATAGCTTCACGACTCCGACGAAGAATTACAAGGATCGGATTCACCCCGTTCCTAATGCTGGGGGGACCATATCCCGTCCCTCCGCCGCGGAGAATGACCTGCGTCGGGTCGGCTACCCCCGGCGCGCCGCGACCCATTCCCGGACCTTCGCAACGGGGCCGGCGTTGAGCACGCTATCGGTCGTGACCCATCCCCGCTGGGCGTAGAGCACGCCGTAGGACATGCGCACCAGGTCTCCTACGTGATGGGAGTCGGTGTCGATGACCACCTCGACTCCCTCGGCCATTGCCCTCCGCGCCACCTCGGCGGTGGCATCCAGCCTGTCCAGGGCCCCGTTGATCTCGAGGGCGACCCCAGTGACCGCCAGCGCCTCCAGGATCACCGCGACATCGAGATCCACACCGGGCCTGCGGCCCACATACCGCCCGCTGAGATGGCCGATCGCAGACACGGCCGGATCCTGGAGGGCGGTGAGGATGCGGGCCGTCTGCTCCTCCTCGGGCAGATCGAAATGGGAGTGGATCGAAGCCACGCAGTAGTCGAACTCGAGCCTGAAGCCCGGGTCGTAGTCGAGACCGCCATCGGGGCCGATGTTGAGCTCACATCCGAAGAGCAGGTCGATCTCGTCGTATCGCTCGTCTAAGGCCCTGATCCGCTCGCGATGGGCCATCATCTCATCACGGGTGGATCCGTTGATGGCCAGGTCCTCGCCATGGTCGGTGAAGGCCACGTACTCGTAGCCCGCCCCGATGGCCGCCTCCACCATCTCCTCGAGAGTCGAGCGCCCGTCCCCGGAGCGATCGGAGTGATAGTGAAGATCGCCCCTGATGTCCTCCCTGGTGATCAGCTCCGGCAGCGAATGGCTACCGGCGGCCTCCACCTCTCCGCCACCTTCCCGAAGCGGAGGCGGGATGTGATCGAGGTCCAAGGCCCGGTAGATGTCGTCCTCCGTCTCGGAGGCGATCACCCTGTCCTCTTCGAACAACCCGTACTCACTGAGCAGCCAGCCACGCTCCAGGGCCAGCTGTCGCAGCTGGATGTTGTGGGCCTTGGATCCGGTGAAGTAGAGCAGCGCGGAGCCCAGCTGGTCTGGGGCCATCGTGCGCACGTCGACTTGGAGCCCCTCCCGGGTCAGAAACGAGGTCTTGGTACCCCCCGAGCCCATCATCTCTGCGGCTTCCGGGAGCTCTCGCACCGCGGCATGGACCCGTTCGGGCTCGAGCGTCGCCACCACGATGTCGACATCGCCAACCGTGTCGGAGAACCTGCGAATCGAGCCGGTGGGGACAGCCGCGGTGACGCCCTTCACCGAGGCGAGCCTCCCGACGAGGGCTTGTGCCAGGCCCCACACTTCGACCAGCGGCGTGCGCCGGTCTTTGCCATGCAGCCCAAGGCGATCGATGGCCCTGGCGATCTTCTCCTCGGACTTCTCACCCAGCCCGGGCAGAGCGCGAAGCCGCTGGGCGTCGATCGCCTCCTTCAGCGAGTCGATGTCCTCGACCCCGAGTTCGGCGCGCAGCATCCTCAGGGTCTTCGGCCCGAGCCCAGGAATCTTGGTCAGCTCGACGAATCGGGGCGGGTACTTCTCCCTCAGGGCCTCGAGCTTGGAGACTTTGCCGGTCTCGCCCAGCTCGATGATCTTGTCTGCGGTGGAGCCGCCGACCCCTTTGATCTTGGTGAGCTCGGCTTTGCCGAGCCCCTCGATGTCGCCGGGGTGGGCCTCGATTCCGGCCATGGCGTTCTCGTACGCTCTCGCCTTGAAGGCTTGGGGGGATCCCTCGTCCAGGGCGGTGAGCCGGATCAGCTCGGCGAGCATGCGGAGGACCTCGGACCTGGTGGGCATCCGCGCCGAGGATATCGCCGACTGTCACCCTCCCAGCCAGCGGAAGGGATCGAACTCGGCCCGGGAGCGAGCCCGGACCGGCACGCTTCCCAGGAGGGGGACCTCGACCTCGACCGACGTAGTCACGGTCGCCACCCGCGGTCTCATCCGAGGGTCCACCCGGCACTCACACCCCATCAGGAGTGCTCCGTTCGCGGCGGCGGCGGCACGGGCTGCCGTCTCCGGTCCGGCCCCTCCGGCGGCGGGAGGGTATGTGGCCACTGCCGCGGCCAGGGCGGCTGCATCCGCCCCATTGGCGGCAGTCTCTCTCGCCGCGTAGATCACGCCCAGCGAGGCGGTGGCCAGAGTGAGCGTGGCCACGACGGCGACAACTCCGGCCACAGCCGGGAGCACCGAGCCTCGCTCGCTCACCGCTCCACGAGCATGCTGGCCGAGGCGACCACCTCCACGGAGAAGCCAGATGGGAAAGGGGGGCCCAGCGGATGGGCCATCCGTGCGGTGACTCGTGCCGGTCGCCCCACCACCGAGGGCCGGCTCACCGAAACCCTGATCCGGGATCGCATCTCCGGGGCCATTGCCTCCTGGACCGCGGCCACCGCCTTCGCCGGGTCAGGTGTCGTCGCAGCCACCCGCGCCCCGTCCCGGACCGCACCGAGCAGCTCAACACGGGCACGCGCCACCGACACCACCGAGATGCCGGCGGCAAGGATCACCACCAACAGCGGGACGAGGAGGAAGAACTCCACCGTCACCGACCCCTCGTCGTCTCTCAGAACTTCCCCAGCACCCATTTGATGACCCCTCCGAAGAGGTCACCGAGCAGACCACCCCCGCCGTCTGATTGCAACCATCTCAGGGCGATGAAGGCGAGTGCGGTCGCCGCCAGGATCACCAGGAAGTACTCGACCGTTGCCTGACCCCGGTCGATGTCTCCACGGCGCGGGCTCGTCAAATGCGTCATCTCGACGCTCCTTTCGTAACCGGTGGCCGACCGGCGCGGGGAGAAGTGCGGAATGGGTCATGTCCACGTTCCTGTGAGCTCCTCGAACAGACCGAGCAGGGCTGGCGCGTAGAGAAGAAGGACCAGGCCAGGAAGCATGAGCATGGTCACCGGGATCATCAGGCGGACGGGAAGAGACCGTGCCAATGCGATCCGACGGGCACGCTCGGCCGCCAGGTCCCGCTCCAGCATGGCGCGAAGAGTCCCGGCGATCGATGCCCCGGAGACCTGGGCCCGAGCGAGCTGGGCAAGCACGGGGCGCAACTGGGGCCCTGCCACGGATATCGCCGAGGCAAGCCCAGAAACGGTGGCGAGGCGCGCGGCCCTCCTCAACTCCGGATGCCCGCCAAGCAGCGACGACGCTGATTGCAGCGCGGCCAGGATGGAGAGGCCGGACCGCACCTCGACGAGGAGCACCACCAATACCAGCCGGATGTCCGCGGGCTGGGCGGCTCGTCGCGGGGCGCGAGACAGGATCCAGCACCCGGCAAACCCGATGAGGGCTCCGAGCGGCCCTGCGACTACCAGACCTGCGGACGCCGCCGCGACGAGACCGGTCACCGCGACCGCCCCAGCATCCATGACGCCGCCCCCAAGCCGAGGAAAAAGAGTGCAGCACCGGCGAGGGCAAGCACCCCGCCCACACCCTCGTAGACGGGCATGCCCCCACGCATGGCGAGATAGGCAGGGGGCGCCACTCCAAGCACCATCACCGTGGCCCGTACCGGGGAGGTCGACATCCTCACTTCGGCGATGATCTCGGCCCGGGCGATGGCCACCGAACCGATCTCGTCGAACAGGTCGGCGACCCTGGCCCCGCTGCGTTGCGCAGGGCCGAGGATCACCGACAACTCGGTCCCTATCTCGGGGACGTCCTCCGCGATCGCGTCGGCCACATCGCTCAGTGAGGCACCGGCTTCGGCGAGCTCGGCGCCGGCGCGACAGCCCACCGAGCGGGCTGAGACCTCCAGGGCTCGGCGGAGCGAGGCCCCCGCCCGAAGCTCCGAGGCTGTCGCCTCGCAAAACGACGAGGCTCGACTCTCCTCCACGCGGCGTCCCTTCCAGACGGCGTATATCACCAGTAGCGATGCAGGCACCGGAGCGAGCACGGCTGCAGCCAGCAAGGCCATCCGGCGCCACTCCATCCCTGCCCACCACGCCCCGGCGAGCCCCAGTATCTCCATCATCGGCGGCTGGCCTCGAGCTCGGACATGGCGACGATGGAGACGATGCGGCGGACCGCGCCGACCCTCTCGACCTGACAGATCAGGTCTATCGCCGAGCGAAGTTGCCGGCTCACCGCGGCCTCGGAGGTGTCCCCGGCGGTCAGGGCGAGTGTCTCCAGCCGCCAGATCGCCTCCTCCGGGCTATTGGCGTGGACCGTGGTCATCGATCCCCTGTGGCCGGTGTTGAGCGCCGAAACCAGGTCGAGCGTCTCCGCCCCGCGCACTTCGCCGACGATGATCCTGTCGGGTCTCAGGCGGAGGGCCGACCGCACCAAATCTCTGATGGTGATAGCTCCGACGCCCTCGGCATTGGGCGGCCTTGCCTCGAGACGCACCACATGGCCCGGGATGGAGAGCTCGGCGGCATCCTCGATGATCACGATCCTCTCCCCCACAGGAATCTCTCCGCCGAGCAGATTGAGAAGAGTGGTCTTGCCGGCCCCGGTCCCACCGGAGACCACCATCGTGTCGGCGGCGAGCACCGCCTCGCGGAGACGAGTCACCTGCTCCTCGCTTGCCGTGCCCGACTCGACCAGGTCGTGAAGATCGGCGATTCTCTGGCTGAAGCGGCGGATCGCCACCAACGGATGGCTCACCGCGGCCGGGGGAAGGACGGCGTGAAGCCGGCTCCCGTCGTGGAGACGCGCATCCACCATGGGGGCAAGACGGTCGATCCTTAGCCCGAGTGGGGCTATGGCCCTCTCCACCGTGGAGACCAGGTGTTCCGAGGACTCGAAATCCACCCCTGCCGGCTCCAACCCGTGGCCGCGGTCCTGCCACACCTCGAAGGGACCGTTCACCAGGATGTCGGTGATCTCGGGGTCATCGAAGAGAGGCTGGAGGGGGCCCAGGCCCATCACCGCCCCCACGACCGGCTCGACCTCGTCGACGGCTCTCCACGGAGACTCGGAGGCGAGGATCCGAATCGCCTCGGCACGGACCGAGTCTTGGGACAGGGTGACTTCGCCGAGGGCTATCGCCCTACTCACGCGGTCGGTCACGCCCACGGCAGTGTCCACACCTCTCGCCATGCCCGAACCCATCGATCGACCCGGGGCAGGCCTCCACGTAGCATCCGATCGGTTGCCGCCCGGCGCAACGAGGGGAGAACCGGTCCCGGGCCCGGAGGGTTGCTCCCACCCGGCACCCTCTGCCACACGGCCGCCCCCCCGTGGTCGGGAGCGAGCCATCCGGGGTAAAGGGGGAAGAGCGGGGCGGTTGGACCATCCCAGCCCGAGGGACCGGCCCTGACGACCACCGCGGGCCAGTGACGGGCGATCCGGTGCACCAGTGGTCTCGCGGAGTCGGCTGCGAGCCCGCCGGCGGACACGAAGGCGACACCGGGTCGCCCGGGCGCCAGCTCCTCGAGGCGCGGGCCATCGGATGCGATGTCGGCAAGCGTCCGGCTGCGCGGTAGGTGCAGCCCCACCCCCATGTCGACGACCAGGGCGGTCCCCACCGCGGCCGCGAGCCCAATGGGCCCGAGAACCGACATCACCGGGTCCGAAGACGCAACAGCGAGCACGCCTGGTCTCCCCATCCCATCCATGCCCGGAAGATATGGGTACCCGGGCGAGGTGACAAGACCCTCGTCGTGGCCCGGTTAGCTTGACCCCATGGTCGCAGCGGCCTTCTTCGATCTGGACAAGACGATCATCGCCAAGTCTTCGACCCTGGCCTTCAGCCGATCCCTGTACAGGGCGGGGATGCTCGACGCCCCGACCCTGGCCAAGGCGGGGATCGCACAGGCGTACTTCCAAGCATTCGGCGCCGACCACGAGAAGCTGAAGCGGGTCAAGGACGAGTTGGGGTCTCTGACCACGGGGTGGAGCCGGGAACGGGTCGTAGAGCTGATCGAGGAGACCGTGGAGAAGGTCGTGGAGCCGCTGGTGTACGCGGAGGCCCTCGCAATCATCGCCGGTCATCGGGCGAGGGGGCGGCGCGTCGTCGTCGTCTCCGCGAGCCCCGAGGAGATCGTTCGGCCCCTGTGCGCCTACCTCGGCATCGAAGACATCATCGCCACCAGGGCCGAGGTGGATGACGAGGGCCGGTACACCGGGCGTCTCGAGCGATTCATCTATGGAGAGGGGAAGGCCGACGCCATCGCCGCGGCCGCGGCCGCGCAAGGGATAGACCTCGAATCCAGCTACGCATACTCGGACTCCGTCACCGACGTCCCCATGCTGGAGAGTGTGGGGCACCCGGTGGTGGTCAACCCGGACGCCGCCCTCGCCGCCCATGCCGAGACACAGGGTTGGGAGGTGCGCCACTTTCGGCTCGCAGTCACGCTCCGGGACCGGATCGCCGCCAAGGCGATGCCCGGGGCAGCAGTGGCGACCGGGGTGGCCGCGATCCTCGCCTATTGGGCGCTCAGGACTCGGAGGGCTTGAGCACCACCTGCCATGCGATGCCGGTCTGGCGGACGGCATCCAGAAGGCCCTTGGGGTCGACGGGCCCACACCGCAGATCGTCGAGCACCACCCGGTTGAGAATGAATGCGTCGACTGCCCAGAGGCGAACGCGATCGACCGAGCCGCCGATGAGTCCCTCCGGCTCCACCCGCTTCACCGCGTCGGTGACCCTGGACACGAGAAGAGTGGCCGGACCGGCATGGGGAGGGACCTCCCAATCGAGGAGCGTCCCGCCCGGTGCGACGATCACCCAGTTCTCTCCAACGGACAGGCCCGTCTTCAGGGTGGGAATGTCGATCACCAGGACGAAAGTAGCCTCGGTACATGACGTCGAGAGCAATGGTGGTGGTGGCCGCCGGGTCGAGCACCAGGTTCGGCGGGGACAAGCTGTTCGAGGAGATCGCCGGACGCCCCCTGATTGCTCACACCATGGCCGCGGTAACGGCGACGGTCGACATCACCATCCTGGTGAGTCGGCCCGAGCAAGCCGAGAGGCTGCGCGAGCTCGACCTCGGGGCCGACGTCGTCTCCGGTGGATCCACCCGCACACTGAGCGAGATGGCCGGGCTTGCTGCACTGGGAAGCCCGCCGGACCTCATCGGCATCCACGACGGGGCGAGGCCACTTGTCACCCCGGCGCTCATCGAGCGGCTCTTCGAGACTGCGCGGGAAGTCGGCGGCGCAGTCCCGGTCCTCGCCTCCGATACGTTCTTCGTCGAGCAAGCCACTCTGGAGGCGGTGTCGCACTTGATGACGGCGCAAACTCCGCAGGTGTTCGCCGGTCCCGAGCTGATGGCGGCCTACGTCCGGGCGGCCCGTTCCGGGTATGAGGGCCGGGATACCGCCGAGATCATGGAGCAATTCTCGGAAGTCCCCATCGCCACCGTGCCCGGTGAGCCCGCCAATTTGAAGGTCACCTATCCCGCCGATCTGGAGGAAGTGCGTCGAATGCTCAGAGCTTCTTCTCGTAACGAACCTCGTTGACCCGCGTTCCTCCGATCTCCTCGAGCTTGAGACCGCCACCGAGGACCCAGCCCTGACGCTCATAGAACGCACGCGCCCTGGCGTTTGCGTCGAGCACCCAGAGGAGCGCCCGCTGGAAGCCCTGGGCCCGGAGATGTTCCTCTCCGGCTTCGAGCAGGTCGCGTCCGTGACCTTTTCCCCAGTGGTCCGGATGGGCATAGATGGAGAGGATCTCGCCCCAGCCCGGCTCGGATGAGGCCGATGGCCAGCAGAACGCGACCACCTCCCCGTCGGCCTCCGACACCAACACGATCTCCCCGGCCCCGATCCTCTCCGCGAAGAACTGGATCCTCCTGCCCATGTCGAGCCGCTCGAGGAACTCATCGGGGAACAACCCTCGATAGGCGTGCTGCCACGAGGTGATGTGGACCTCGGCGAGGCGGGTGGCGTCATCCCGGGCCGCCGGGCGGATCACTCCTCTTCAGCGCTCCCCGGCTCGAGCTCCTCGTCGGGCCCACCCAGAACCCACATCGCAAGCGCCGACAGCGAAGCCGCGGCAAAGGCGGCCGCCAGCCAACCCACCCTCTGCGTCGCCTCGGTCAGCCCCTCCTCGGCCTCGTCCGTGTCGCTGCTCGAGCTCCGACCCACGAGATCCACGCCGAGCTCGTGCAGGGTCACCGGATCGGAGAGCCCTCCGTTGGGCCCAACCGCTTCGAACACCACCACGTAGTTGCGCGGGGCCAGTTGGGTGGTGACCCCGAAAATGCCGTCGCCCCGGTCCAGGAGGGGAAGGGTCAGCTCGGGCTGGTTGTCAAAGCGAACATGGGCCACGATCGCCTCGACCGAGACCAGCACCTCGACCTCGAGGTCGATCGTGATTGCCACCGGGTCACGCTGAAGGAGCTCGGCGGAAGCAGACCCGAACGCCCCCCCGAGCTGGACTGCGGCCACCAATAGGAGCACACCTCTCATCACACACTCCATTCTGGTCCAAAGAGGAGAAGGGCCCCGGGTCGGGGCCCTTCTCGCTACATGTCGCGGGTGACGGTCACTCCTCGACTCGCTCCTTGAGATTCTTGGAAGCGGAGAAGTGAGGGTAGTTCTTCGCCTGGATGGTGATTGTCGCCCCGGTGGCGGGGTTGCGCCCCTGACGCGCCGACCGATGCTTGGTGCTGAAGCTGCCGAACCCGGTGATGTTCACCTTGCGCCCGGCGTCCAGCTCAGTGGCAATGATCCCTTTCCCCGAGTCTGTCGAGAAGATGATGTCGATGATGTCCGAGGCCTGCGCCTTGGAGATATCAGCCTTGTCGGCAAGCTTGTCCGCCATCTCGGTTTTGTTCACATGCCCTCCTTGGGTCGATGAGCTCGCGGCATTGTGGTCGCGAAGGTAAGCAAACCATAGGCGAAACCGCCGCCGTCACCTACTTTCTCCGGTCTTTACGATCTGATCCATGAGTGTGCGATATCGAACCGTGGGGGACGTGGCCGTGATCACCTTCGACCGTCCCGAGCGCTACAACAGCATCGACCAGGGTCTGTCATCGGCCGCGACCCAAGCGCTGGCCCGAGCCGGCGCGGAATCGAGGGCCGTGGTGCTCACCGGTGCAGGCAAGGCCTTCTGCTCCGGTGCGGACCTGGCCGCCATGAAGGAGAGTTATGACCAGGGCCAGCCCGACCTGGGCCGATACCTGGACGAGATGTTCCACCCCCTGGTCCATGCCCTGGTCGGTTGTGCCGTGCCCACGGTGGCCGCCCTCAACGGAGTGGCTGCCGGGGCCGGACTCGGTTTGGCACTTGCCTGCGACATCAGGGTGATGGCGGAATCGGCCTACCTGACCACGGCGTTCACCGCGATCGGTTTGGTCCCGGATTCCGGAACCACCTGGTGGCTTCCCCAGCACCTCGGAGTGTCCCGGGCCATCGAGCTCGCCATGACCAACCGCAGGGTGAGCGCCGAGGAGGCGAGAGAGCTGGGTCTGGCGGCCAAGGTCCGACCCGACGACGAGGTCCTGGCTACGGCGATCGAGATCGCGGACTCCCTGACCGACCTGGTCCCGGAGTCCCTCGTCTCCGCCCGCCGGCTCATCCGAGATGCGGCCGGCATCGGGTTCGAGGAGGCACTGGGGGCGGAAAGAGCTGAGCAGGCCCGGCTCGGCGCCACGCCCGAGCACCTGGAGGGCGTCGCCGCCTTTCTGGAGAAGCGACCCCCCGACTTCCGCAACCCCTGAGCCCGGTTGTTCGAACCTCCGGTAGTTAGTCCCATATATGGGACAAAACGCCTCGAGAAGTCTCGGGACGGCTCGCACGACGTTTTCTCGAGGTAGTTAGGCCCGGATACGGGCCTAACTACCGGAGGTTTAGCGGAGAGCGAAGCTCCGGCCGGGTACTCCCCCCGCTGCGCGGGGGGAGAATCAGGGGCGGACCAGGTATATGTCGAGGGTGATCCGGCCCGCCTCCCCGTGGCCGAATGCCACCGCGATCTCGTCATTCAGCCAGGAGAGGTCTTCGTTGCCGGTCGAGAAGGTGATCAACTCCCTGGGGTCGGCGGAGCGGTCCGGGTTGGCGATGGAGACACCTGATCCCCGGTAGGAGACAGCCTCCTTCTTCTCCCCGATGACCCCCCTGATGTCGAGGTCCATGTTCCCGTCGCTTCGAATCGTGACGTAGTCCACGCCCTTGATGGGGCGCTCACCTTCCCAGTGAGGGCCGCTGGCCGTGCCCTCGAAGGGGAAGTCGATCCTCATGCCTCCCGGGCCGGAGCCGATGATGTTCATGCCGAGCTCGGCGGTCACGGAACACAATTTGTCCAGAGTCGGCATGTCAAAACCTCATCTCTAGCTCTCGGGGTTGTCACCGTAGCGGGAGCCGGCGAGGAGCGACCTCACCTCTTCGTCCGTGGTCTGGGAGAAGTCCTGATACCACGCCCCTACGGCTCCGAAGAACCTGGGGGACTCGAGGACCACGACCCGATCGGCGATCTCGCCGATGGCGTTCGCCGTCTCGGCGGGGGCCACCGGAACCGCCACCCAAACCTCCTCCGCCTGCCTCGACTTGATCACTTCCACCGCGGCACGTGCCGTGGAACCAGTGGCCAGTCCGTCATCGACGATGATCGCAGTCCTACCTGAGGGGTCGATCGCGGGTGCGCTGCGACGATACGCGGCCAGACGTCTTTCCAGCTCACGCATCTCCCGCTTGACCACCTCCTGAAAGATGGCCTCGTCCACCCCCGCAGCTGCCAGAACCTCCTGGTTGCGAATGACAGTCCCGCCCTCCGAGATCGCCCCCATGGCGAGCTCCGGTTGATAGGGGACGCCTAGCTTTCTCACCATCAGGACATCCATTGGGCAGCCCAGCCTGGCTGCCACCTCGTACCCGACCGGGACCCCGCCCCGAGGAAGGGCGAGGACGAGAGGGTTGGGCGGATCGAGCCCGGCCAAGACACCGCCGAGCGCCCGGCCCGCCTCATACCGGTCGGTGAATCGGCCCCTCATGTCTCACCCCGTGGAGACTCTGTCGCGTCGCTCCGAGCCTATGAGCCCATCACCGCGTCTGCGGTGGTACCGATCCCAGAGTGCCAGCATCGAGGGCAGCACGAGCACCGCGGCTGCGAGTGAGAGACCGATCGCGTAAACGGTGACCTGACCCATCTGACGGAAAGGGACCAGACTCGAGGTAATCAGAACTCCGAAGCCCGCCATGGTGGTGAAGGCCGAGCCGGCCAAGGCGCCCCCGGTGTGACGCATCGTCGATCTCATCGCTTCGTCCATGTCGTCGTGGGCTCGTCGATCCTCTTGGAATCGCCGGGCGATGTGGATAGTGAAAGGGACCCCGATACCGATCGCCAGGGCCGCCAGAGTGGCGGTCACCGGCCCGAAGGGAATCCCGGTGACGAACATCAGCCCGTAGGTCCACAAGACCACCAGAGCGACCGGGGCGATGGTTATCAGGCCCAGGAGCCACCGGCGGGAGTCGAGGTAGAAGGAGAGCACCAGCACCAAACCGGACACGGCGATGGTGATGAAAAGCGATGCGCTCTGCGATTCGGTGAGCTCGGTGACCACCACGTCCCCGATGATGTTCTGGGAGGTGTCTATGGCGCTGGCACCTGCGTCGTTCACCGGCTGGAAGGCCTGGTCGAGATGGCGACGAAGGTCATCGACACTTTCCCCGGCGGTGGTGGTGATGTCCCAAAGGAGCGCATCGAGGTCATCCCCTTCGAAATGAATGACCCTCCCCGCCTGGTCGGGCGCGGCTTCGAGGAGGGCACGGTAGAGA
>Ga0299913_10000223_pt1 | contig 32047 bp, 34 predicted proteins | sample RVTome_9_FD_201360 | JGI IMG/M metagenome (GOLD analysis project Ga0299913, IMG submission 201360) | Soil microbial communities from uranium-contaminated site in the Upper Colorado River Basin, Wyoming, United States - RVT155D38 (version 2) ... | reverse complement strand
ACCTGGTCGGGACGGGCGGCGAGATCGACGACGAGGTTCGTGATCAGGCTGGTGATCGGCTCCGCGAGCGACTTGCGGCGGCTCACGCGGCTGTAGCACAGGTTGATCGTCACGCGCTGGAGCCACGGCAGCGGCGAACGGGCCGGGTCGAGGCGCTCGCGAACCTTGTAGGCCTTCACGAAGCAGTCCTGGAGGACCTCCTCCGACAGAAACGGGTCGCGGGTGATCGCCAGCGCCGTCGCGTAGACGGGCCGCTTGTAGGTATTGAAGAACTCTTCGAAGGCGTCCAGGTCGCCACGCTGCATGCGGGCGACGAGGTCGTCAGGGCGTTTCGCTTCCACTGGCACCTGGTCCGGTCGGTTGCCGTGCGGGTTGCTCATAGTACCCGTGCTCGTGCTGTGAGGTTCACTCGACGCCTTTCATACGCGCCCGGTTGCGCCATGGCTGGGTCAGGCGGTCGGAGCCTCGGGCCCCGCTTCTGGGCCCGCCGAACCGGATGGCGGCTGCGGTGCCGCCCCGAACTGATGCCGCAGGTCCGGACGGCGGGCCGCGGCGGCCTCGTCGAGCCGGCCGACCGGCGTGGTCGTCGGCGCGCGTTTCACCGCGGCCGGATCGGTGGACGCCAGCTCCGCGATGCCCTCCATGACCTCCACGAACCGATCGAGCGTTTCCAGCGACTCGGTCTCGGTGGGCTCGACCATGAGCGCCTCCTCGACGATCAGCGGGAAGTAGATCGTCGGCGGGTGGATGCCGTGGTCGAGGATCGCCTTCGCGATGTCGAGGGTGGTGACGCCGTGCTCACGCTTCTGGCGCCGCCCGCTGAAGACGACCTCGTGCTTGCTGATCCTGTCGTACGGCAGGTCGTACGCGTCCCGCAGCCGGACGCGCAGGTAGTTGGCGGCCAGGACAGCGTCGTCGCTGACCGTCCGCAGGCCGGCGTCGCCGTTCGAGCGGATGTAGGTGTAGGCGCGGACGAACATGCCGAAGTTGCCGTAGCAGCTGCGGACCTTGCCGATGCTCCGCGGTCGATCGGCGTCGAGCGCGAAGCGCGCGTCCGGCGTGGAGCGGCCCGCCCAGGCGTTGGCGCGCACGGTCTCGGCGTCGCCCGCGACCAGCCTCGGCATCGGTGAGGGAAGGAAGGGCTCGAGGCGCTCGCTGACCCCGACCGGCCCCGCGCCCGGTCCCCCGCCGCCGTGCGGCGTGCTGAACGTCTTGTGCAGGTTGAAATGCATGACGTCGAAGCCCGCCTCGCCCGGACGGAACCGGCCGAGGATCGCGTTCAGGTTGGCGCCGTCCATGTAGGCGATGGCGCCGGCATCCTTGACGGCCCGCACGACCTCGCCGATCTGGTCCTCGAAGATGCCGAGCGTCGACGGATTCGTGATCATCAGCGCCGCCACGTCCGGGCCGAGCGCATCCCGCAGCGCCTCGAGGTCGATCCCGCCGCGCTCGTTCGATCGAATCGTCACCGTCTGGTAGCCGACCATCGTGGCGGTCGCCGGATTGGTGCCGTGCGCGGAGTCGGGCACCAGCACCTTCGTCCGCTGGTCGCCCTCGCCGTTCGCCCGATGGAAGGCTCGCGCCATGAGCATCCCGGTGAGCTCGCCATGCGCGCCGGCCGCGGGCTGGAGGCTGACCGCCGGGAAGCCGCTGATCTCCTTGAGCAGCTCGGCGAGCAGCCACATCAGCTCGAGGCTGCCCTGGCTGAGTCCCTCGGGGTCGAGCGGATGCGAGTCGGCGAGGCCGGGCAGGCGGGCACTCCACTCGTTGACCTTCGGGTTGTACTTCATCGTGCACGAGCCGAGCGGGTAGAACCCCAGGTCGATGGCGTGGTTCAGGTGGGCGAGTCGGTTGTAGTGGCGCAACAGCTCGAGCTCGCTCACCTCGGGCAGTCGAGCGGGCGCGTCACGCAGCGCCGATGCCGGCAGCGCCGGCTGCGACTCGGCCGCGGCGCGGGCGACGTCGGACGCAGAAGGGAAGCGAACCCCGCGTCGTTCGGCGCGCGACCGCTCGAAGATGAGTGGCTCGACGATCGAGAGCTGGTCGCCGGCAGCCGCGCCGGCGAAGGCCGAGCCCCGCCCGGAGGCATCCTTGCGGTCGGGAGCCTCGGCCACGCTCATCGGGTCGCCTCCAGCGCGTCGAGCAGGCGCGCGATGTCGTCGTCGGTCGTCAGCTCGGTGGCGGCCAGGAGCAGCGTGTCGCGCAGCTGCGGCTCGTCACGCTCGGGCAGATGGCCCGCCACGATCCCCTGCTCCGCCAGCGCCGCGTGGCGACGGGCGGCATCCGGCACGCTCACGGTGACCTCGGCGAAGTACGGACCGTCGAAGCGACGGCGGGCGAGGCCGGCCGCCTCGAGGGCCGACGCCGTGTGGCGCGCCTGGACGGTCGACAGCTCGGCGACCTCGCGCAGGCCGTTGGGACCGACGGCGGCGAGATAGGTCGTCGCCGCGAGCGCCATGAGCGCCTGGTTCGTGCAGATGTTGCTCGCGGCGCGCTCGCGCCGGATGTGCTGCTCCCGGGCCTGGAGCGTGAGGACGTAGCCCTTGCGACCTTCGACGTCGCGCGTGGCGCCCACCAGCCGTCCCGGCATCTGCCGCACCGATGCCATGCGCGCCGCCATGAGGCCGACGTACGGACCGCCGAAGCTGGTAGGGATGCCGAGCGGTTGGCCTTCGGCCGCAACGATGTCCGCGTCGTACGCGCCCGGCGGCGCCAGGATCGCGAGCGACGTCGGCTCCACGACGGCGACGAACTGGGCGCCGGCGGCGTGCGCCGCCTTGGCGAGGTCGGCCATCGGCTCCAGCTGGCCGTAGAAGTTCGGCTGTGCGGCCACCAGGCAGGCGACATCGTCGCCGAGCGCGGCCGCCGCTCTCCCCGGGTCGGTGGTCCCGCTCCCGCCCTCGGCCAGGTCGATCGGCACGGTCACGACCTCGACGCCGGGGCCGGAGCAGTACGTCTCGAGCACGCGGCGGTAGTCCGGGTTCACGCCGGCCGACACGGCCACCCGATGGCGGCGGGTCAGGCGGCACGCCATGAGCGCCGCCTCGGCGGTGGCGGTCGCGCCGTCGTAATGGGAGGCGGTCGCGACCTCCATGCCGGTGAGCTCGCAGATCAGGGACTGGAACTCGTAGATGCTCTGCAGCGTGCCCTGCGAGACCTCCGGCTGGTACGGCGTGTAGGCGGTCGCGAACTCCGGGCGACCGATCACCTCGCCGACGACCGCCGGCACGAGGTGGCGATAAACCCCGGCACCGAGGAAGCTGACCTCCGGGATCCGATTCCGCCCGGCCAGGCGGGCGAGCTCGACCCGCACCTCCTGCTCGGTCAGACCGTCGGGAACGGTCCAGTCACCGGCGCGAACCGCGGCGGGGATATCGGCGAACAGGTCGTCGATCGCCGCCACGCCGATCGCGGCAAGCATCCGCGAGCGGTCGGCGTCGGTGTGCGGGGAGTAGCTCATCGGCGACCCGCCCTCAGGCGGTCTCGGCCGCGTAGGCTTCGCCGTCCATGAGGGTGTCCAGCTCGCCTCGGTCCGAGAGCTCGACTCGCGCGATCCAGCCCTCGCCGAACGGGTCGCTGTTCATCAGCTCCGGGGCGTCGCGCAGCGCCTCGTTCACCTCGACCACCGTGCCGGAGACCGGCGCGTACAGGTCGCTCACCGCCTTCACGCTCTCGACCACGCCGAACGTCGCGAACTGTGAAACGTCGGCGCCGATCTCGGGCAGCTCCACGAACACGATGTCCCCCAGCTCCTCGGCCGCGAAGCTGGTGATCCCGATCGTGGCGCGCGAGTCCTCCACGCGAACCCACTCATGCTCCTTCGAGTACCGCAGGTCGTCGGGATAGGACATCGGCGATCGGATCCTCCTGGTGGAAGGGCGCCGCCTTCAGTCGCGGGGGCGCTTGTAGAAGGGCAACTTTACCTGTTCGGCCCGGTAGGGGCGGTCGCGCACGACGACCTCGAACGCGTTCCCGATCCCTGCCAGCTCTGCGGGGACCAGCGCCATCGCGATCTTCGTGCCGAGCGTCGGCGACAGGGTCCCGCTCGTGACGTGCCCGACCTCACGGCCCTCGGCGCGCACGGGGTAGCCGGCACGGGGGATGGCATGCTCGCGCATCTCGAGGCCGATGAGCTTCCGGGCGGGACCCGCCCGCTGGATCGCCTGGAGAGCGGCGCGCCCGACGAACTCCCCCTTCTCCAGCTTCACAACCCGGCCGAGGTTGACCTCGAACGGGTTCGTGTCGCGGGTCAGCTCGTTGCCGTAGAGCGGCATGCCGGCCTCCAGGCGCAGCGTGTCGCGGGCGCCCAACCCGCACGGGCGCAGGCCATGCCGTTCCCCCGCGTCGCTCACCGCGCGCCAGACCGCCACCGCGCGCTTCGCGTCGCAGAACAGCTCGAAGCCGTCCTCGCCGGTGTATCCGGTGCGCGCGACGAGGCAGTCCACACCGGCCACCACCCCCGGCGCCGAGCGGTAGTTGCCGATCGCGTCGAGATCGAGATCGGTCAGCTCGGCGAGCAACGCCGCCGCATTCGGGCCCTGCGGGGCCACGAGCGCCGTGCGCTCGCTACGGTCGTCGATCGTCGCGCCGAAATCACCGCGCGCGAGGAGCTCCTGGAGCTGCGCCATGACGGCAGCTCGGTTCGACGCGTTGCACACGACCCAGAACCGGTCGTCGTCGAGCCGGTAGCAGATGAGGTCGTCGATGATGCCGCCGTCGTCCTGGCAGGCCATCGAGTACTGCGCCTGGCCGATGGTCAGTGCGCCGGGGTCGCTCACCAGCGCGTAGCGAAGGAAGGCGACCGCCTCATCACCGCGGACCTCGATCTCGCCCATGTGCGACAGGTCGAACAGGCCCACCGCGGTGCGCACCGTCCGGTGCTCCTCGATGATCGAGGTGTACTGGACCGGCATCTCATAGCCGGCGAACGGGACGAGCTTTGCCCCGAGCTCACGATGACGCTCGTGGAGCGGCGTGCGAAGCAGGGTGCCAGCCCCGTCGCTCATGCCGTGGCCTCCGCGCCGGTCATCGGCTCGCTCGGCCGTCCGGCCTCTTCCAGGGCCGCCACCGCCTCTTCGACCACCGATCGCTCGGTGTCGTGGTTCAGGATGGCCAGCGCCTCCTCGATGTCGACCCAGCGCACCTCATCGAACTCGGCGTCGTGGTCATCCAGCGCACCGCCGATGGGGCGCATGAGGAAGAAGTGGACCGTCTTGTGGAACCGCGTCGTGCCGCGCACGAAGAAATAGCGGATCGATCGCAGCTGGCGCTCGATGGCGACCTCCATGCCGGTCTCCTCGCGAGTCTCGCGGAGCGCGGTCTCCTCGATCGTCTCGCCCGAATCGGGTGTCCCCTTCGGCAGCGCCCACAGTCGCGGGCTGCGCCGATGGACGAGAAGCACCTGGAGCAGGCCGTCGGAGGTGCGATGCACCACGCCACCGGCCGATGTGGCACGCGCGGTGCGAAGGACGGCCACCGGGGCCGCTAGGCGCGGCGGGCGCGCGGCAACCCGAAGGGGAGCGCGGGGCGGCGGGCCGGAAGACGAGTGGCGCGGCCCACCGCCGGGAAGCGGAACCGGCTGGTCTGCGAGCGCAGTGCACCGACGGTGGCGGAGACGGCGGTCGAACGCCGTGGCCGGTGGTACACGGTCCGTCCCCGATCGAGGCCAAGGCGCGACCGATGCACCGAGCTCCGGCCCGCGCCGAAGTCGATGGATGGATGGGAGACGAGGCGGCCCACCAGACTCACTCGCATGCCCGGCATTGTACGCCGCCTCAGGTGCGGCGCAAGCGATTCACACCACCAGCGAACGGTAGAGCGCCTCGGTCTCGTCCGTCCGGCGATCGATCGAGAACCGGTCGGCGTCGTCGCGGGCTCGAGCCGCCATGGCAGCGCGCCGGCCCGCATCGCCGGCCAGGGCGGCCAGCGCCGTACCGAGCCGAGCCGCACGTCCCTCCGCGGGCTGGGCCGGAACCACCACGCCGTCCACGCCGTCGCGCACCGAGTCGCGGACCCCGGGGCCGTCGACCGCCACCGCCGGGAGCCCGCATGCGAGCGCCTCGGCGAGCACGAGGCCCTGGGTCTCGGTTCGCGAGGCGAAGGCGAACAGATCGGCGCCGGCCACGGTCGCCAGCGCCTCTGGGCGGAGCAGCGCGCCCGTGAATGCGACGCGCCCGGCGAGGTCGGGGCGCTCGGCCCGCGCTCGGAGCTCGGCCTCCGACGGTCCTCCGCCGATCACGAGGAGGTGGAGGCCGGCGACGGCGACGGCATCGAGCACGTCCATCGGGCTCTTCTCGGGCGCGAGCCGACCGAGCGAGGCGACGACGATCGCGTCCGTTGGCCACCCGGTGACCGACCGCGGGTCCCGCCGAGCCAGGCCGCGGATGCCGGCGACGTCGACGCCGGTCGGGATGACGTGGACGCAGGACGGCCGGTCGTCGCGCAGCCGTCCGCGGATCTCCTCGGCGAGGTCGGTCGAGGGTGCCACGATCGCGGCGCATGCCCCCCAGAACGCCCGCAGGTATGCGTCGGTCAGGGCCGCGCCGGGACCCGCCAGCGGCCCGAGATAGTGGCCGTAGTCGGCGAACCGCGTGTGGTGCGTGAAGACGAGGGGCGCGCCGGCAGCCCGCGCCAGGCGACGGGCCATCAGACCGGTAACGAACGGGGAATGCGCGTGGACGATCTCCGGCGCGAACCTGGCGGCGTCGGCCATGGCATCGGTCCACGGCATCGGGATCGGCATCCGGTACGCCGGCGGCGCCACCACCGGCAGCTGGTAGGACGGCAGCCACGCGTAGCGGGGCGCAGGGCCCGGCGAGCCGACGGGCTCGGGCACCGACCCATCCACCGGCCGCGGGGCGAGCACGAGCACCTCGTGGCCACGTGCGCCGAGCGCCCTGGCCTGGGTGTCGACGGAGACGGTGACGCCCGACAGGTACGGCAGCGAGGACTCGCTGGTGAGCAGGACGCGCATCGTTCAGGCCCGCCGCCCTTCGTGGAGGGTCACCATCCCGAGGGCCAGGCGGCGCCATCGGACGTCGGTCAGACCGACCTCGGCCATCAGGGCCGCGATCGCCTCCGGACGCGGATAGCCCTCGACGCTGCGGGGCAGGTACCGATAGGCGCCACCGCCGCCCGCGAGTCGGCCGACCAGCGGGACCACCCGCCGAAACCAGGTCCCCGCCACGGCACGTCCGACGGCGCCGCGGGGCGTCGCGATCTCCAGCACCACGACGCGGCCGTCGCGCGCGACCGCCCGGGTCATCTCGCCCAGCGCGCGCCGGTAGTCGCCGACGTTGCGGAGCCCGAAGGCGATCGTCGCGGCGTCGTATTCGGCATCCGCCACGGGCAGGGCGAGGGCGTCCCCCTGCCGGTATTCCGGGCTCGCCGACCCGATCGGGACGGCTGACCGCCGGGCGCGTTCCAGCATCCCATCCGACAGGTCGACGCCGAGGACCGATCCGGTCGGGCCGACCGCCCGGGCCAGCTCCCGCGTCAGCGTCCCGCTGCCGCACGCGACGTCGAGCGCGCGCTGCCCGAGGCGGAGCCGCGCGGCGCGCACGGCGGCGCGCCGCCAGCCGGCGTCGAGACCCGCGGTCATCACCGTGTTCATCCGGTCGTAGATCGGCGCGATGCGGTCGAACATCGCGCGCACCGCATCCGCGGGCACCGGGTTGCCGGACACGCGACGCTCAGGCATCGGAAGCCGGGAGGAGGGAAATGGTGGGCGATACTGGATTCGAACCAGTGACCTCACGGATGTGAACCGTGCGCTCTAACCAGCTGAGCCAATCGCCCATCGGGGAGTGCGCAGTATAGCCGTGGCCCGCGGCCCCCATCAATCGGCGTCGAGGCCGGCCAGCCGGCGCGCCAGCTCTCCGTCGTCGATCCCCTCGACGCGAACGCGCTTTCGGCGGGCTCGAGCACCGGCCACCAGGGCGACCCGGCTCGGCGGGAGGCCGAGCGCGCCAGCCACGAGCCGCAGGACCGCGCGGTTGGCCTCGCCGTCGGCGGGCGGCCGCGTCACACGGACGTGGAGGACGCCAGCCTCGTACGGACCGACGCGATCGGCAGCCGAACGCGGGGAGACGGCCAGCTCGAGCATCGGCATCGGCGCCGGCGTCAGAGGCGAACGATGACGCGGACGATCACGCCGAGCAGCAGCATCGCGATCAGCGGCGACCAGTCGATCCCCGAGCTCGGAGGCAGGAGGCGACGGATCGGCGCCAGGATCGGCTCGGTCATCTGGTAGACGAACGCCGTCAGTCCACCGCCGCCCATCGGGTTCGTCCAGCTCAGGAGCACGCGCGCGATGAGCATGAACCACAGGAAGAAGGCCAGGAGCTGGATGAAGTTGACGAGGACCGCGGTCATGGCCGGAGGATAGCAGCCGTCAGGCTCGTGGCCCGAACAGCGCCGTGCCGATGCGGACGAGCGTCGCTCCTTCCGCGGCCGCCGACTCGGCGTCAGCGCTCATCCCCATCGACAGCTCGGGGAGCGCCTGGCCGAAGCGGTCCTCGAGCCCATCCCGAAGCTCGCGCAGCTGCCGGAAGGTGGCGCGCGCTTCGTCGTCGCCGGCGCCCATGCGCGCGATCGTCATCAGCCCGGTGAGCGACGCGACGTGCGGCGGGTCGAGCCGTGCGAGGTCGTCCGGCGCGAAGCCGGCCTTGGCGGCCTCGCCGCTGACGTTGACCTGGAGGAGCACCCGCAGACCGCGTGCCTCCTCTGCCGCCAGCTCGTCGAGCCTGCGCAGCAGCTCGCTCGAATCGACCGAGTGGATGACCGCGAAGGCGCGCACCGCTCGGCGGGCCTTGTTCGACTGGAGCCTCCCGACCAGGTGCCACTCCACGTCCGGGTTCTCCGCGATCTTCGGCTCGGCCTCCTGGACCCGGCTCTCGCCGAGAAGTGTTAGGCCTGCGCCCACCGCCGCGCGCACGACGCTGAGTGGGTGAGTCTTCGTGATGCCGACGATCTGGAGCCGATCGGGGTCTTGGCCGTTCGCGGCAGCCACGTCGCGCAGGCGGTCCAGCAGGCGCGCATGCCGCTCGCGGATCTCGGCGGACGACACCGCGTTCATGTCACCACGGGAGCTCGCCCAGGCGTGCCGCGCAGCGCGGCGGAACGTTCAGTCGTTCTTGCGGCGCAGGAACGACGGGATGTCGAGGTCGGTCTCGCCGTACGACGGGCGCTCCAGACCGGCGGGGCGCACCGGCAGCGGCTGTCGCTCGGCCGGGCGGATCTCGGTCGTCTCGCGCTCCGAGGGCCGGGCGAACGGTGACTCCTCGCCCATCTGGTCCTCGAGGTTCGCGCGCTGCTCTCGATCGCGCTCGATCTCGGCCAGGATCTCTCGGCTGCGGTCGTCGAGCGCCGACTCCACGCCACCGGCGGCATCGGCGGTGAACCGGTTCGGGGCCTTCGACTTCTTGGCGGGGTCGAAGCCGGTGGCGATGACGGTGACCTTCACCTCGTCGCGCATGCGGTCGTCGATCACCGTGCCGAAGATGATGTTCGCCTCGGCATCGGCGGCCTCCTTGATCACCTCGGCGGCCTCGTTGACCTCGAACAGGCCGAGGTCGCTGCCACCGGTGACGTTGAACAGGATGCCGCGCGCGCCCGTGATGTTGACTTCCAGCAGCGGGCTCATGACGGCGGCCCGGGCGGCTTCCACCGCGCGATTCTCGCCGGTGCCCATGCCGATGCCCATCATCGACGACCCCGCCTCGCGCATGATCGTCTTCACGTCGGCGAAGTCGAGGTTGATGAGACCGGGGACGGTGATGAGGTCGGAGATGCCCTGGACGCCCTGGCGGAGGACGTCGTCCACCACGCGGAAGGCGTCCACGATCGAGGTCTTCTTGTCGACGACCTCGCGCAGCCGATCGTTCGGGATCGTGATGAGCGTGTCGACCTTCTCCTTGAGGAGCTCGGTGTACTGCTCCGCAACCAGCTTGCGTCGCATGCCCTCGAAGCTGAACGGCTTCGTGACCACGCCGACCGTCAGCGCGCCGAGGTCCTTCGCGATCTCCGCGATGACCGGGGCGGCACCCGAGCCCGTGCCACCGCCCATGCCAGCGGTGATGAAGATCATGTCGGCGTCCTTGAGCGCCTCGTAGATCTTCTCCGAGTCCTCCTCCGCGGCGCGCTGTCCGACCGTCGGATCGGCGCCGGCGCCGAGGCCGCGCGTCATCTTGTCGCCGATGCGGATCTTGTGCGGCGCATCGCTCTGGAGGAGCGCCTGGGCGTCGGTGTTCACGCTGATGAACTCGACACCCATCATCTCGGCCCGGATCATCCGGTTGACGGCGTTGGACCCGCCGCCACCGACGCCGATGACCTTGATCAGCGCGAAGTTCTCGGAGTCGGAGCGGAGCGGCATGTCGGGTGATCCTCTGCACGACAATGTGGCTGGAGCTGGTCAACCCGAGGGCTTCGACGGGTTTGATCGATTCTAGCGATCCGCGTATGACGCCGTCGGACGTTTTCCACAATCGGCGACCAACTTATCCACATCGCGCGAGGTCTTGGTGGACGAGGAGCGGAGCTTTCGACAGTTCGAGGTGTACGCTGCGGATTCGCAGAGTGGGTGATAAACCCCTTCCATGACGGACGATGCGACGAACCGGCACTTTGCCCAGCGCTACATCGAGGCGGGAGCCCGCAATGAGCTCGATGCCCTCGAGGAGATGCGGACGCCGGATTGGCAACTGCGCTGGCCGGCCACCGACGAGCTGGTGCCCTCGAGCGCGGCATATCGGGCCATCCACGAGAACTTTCCCGGCGGCTTTCCGCGCTTCGACGACGTGCGCGTCGCCGGCCCTGGGGATCGCTACCTCCTGACGCCCGCGTACACGATCGTCCGCGTGGCGGGTACTGGCGATCTGTGGCTGGCCGAGGCACGCGTCAGGTACGGGGACGGCAGTGAGTGGTGCATGGCCAAGCTGGTCGAGCTGCAGGACGGCAAGGTTCACCGCGAGACGGACTACTGGGCTCCTGCCGACGAGCCTCCTGCGTGGCGCGCCGCCATGACGGAGCGCCTGACGGGCTCGAAGCCTGCTCCGTCGCGGTAACACTGCCTGGATCACCTGCCGATGACGTCACCGGGCGACGACGCCGGCATCCGATCCACGATCGGCACCTTCGTCGCCCTCGTGCTCGGCGGGGCCGCGGTCGGTGCCCTCGTCGTGGCCGGCACCGTCGGCACCGATGACGTCGCACTTGCCATCGGTGCGCTGACACTGCCGATCGCCTTCGGCCTCGGATTCGCGGCGTGGCGGTCGCTGCTCACCGTGTGGGCTGGTCGCGCATCTCGGCCGCGCCGCCCTTCGGTCGCGCGGCGCGGAGGATCGGTTCCGCGACGAGATGGTGCAATCCCTTCGGTGCTCTCCGGGCGAAGGGCATCGGTGCTCTGCCGTTCAGCTGGGTGTTCGTGCCGGTCGCGATCCTGGTGGGCCTGGCCGGCGGGATCGTGATCGCGCTCATCGACGGCCTCGCACGACCGATGGGGCCGACGCTTCTCGCCGGCGTGGCCACCGCCTATGGGCTCCTGCTTCGACGGCTCGCACGCATCGGCCGCCTGCCCCTGCCCGCCGAGTAGTTCTCAGCCGGGGAACAGGTTGCGGATCCACTCCCCGACACGCGAGAGGGGGTTCACGCCGTTCGCCGCTCCGTAGCCGATCGGCTCCTCGCCGAGATGATGCGCCCCCCACAGCAGCAGGCCGATCGAGGTCGAGAAGGCCGGGTTTCCGATCTGGTCCATGAGGCCGCCGACGCCCTGGGGCGAGCCGACGCGGACCGGCATTTCGAGCGTTTCGCGGGCCAGCACCTCGGCGCCGCCAAGACGGGCTCCTCCGCCGGTGAGCACCGCGCCGGCGGGGAGCATGCCGGCATGCCCGGAGCGCTTCACCTCCTCGCGGATGAGGCTGAAGATCTCCCCCATTCGGGCCTCGATGATCTCGCTCAGCTTGCGGCGCTGGATCGTCTGCCCACCGGACTCGCCGAGGACCGCGACGTTCAGCAGCTCCTCCGGCTCGACCTCGGCCATGTTGGCCGTTCCGTGCTTGATCTTGATCTCCTCGGCCAGGTTGAGGCTCGTCCGCAGGCCGATGGCCACGTCGTTCGTGACGTTGATGCCGCCCACCGGCAGCACGGCGGTGTGGTACACGGCCCCGTCCACGAAGATCGCGATGTCCGTCGTGCCGCCGCCAATGTCAGCGACCAGCACGCCCAGCTCCTTCTCGGTGTCGGTGAGGACGGCCTCCGCCGCGGCCAGCGAGCTGATGACCATCTCGTCGATCTGCACGCCGGAGCTCGTGATGCACTTGCTGAGGTTCTGAACCGAGGTCGCCGCACCGGCGACGATGTGCGTCTCGACCTCGAGGCGGACGGCGCTCATGCCGAGCGGGTCCTTGATCCCCTCCTGGCCGTCGACGATGTAGCCGCGTGGCACGACGTGGAGGATCTCGCGGTTCGACGGGACCTGGACCGCCTTCGCGGCCTCGGTGGCGCGGCCGACGTCCTCGCGGCTGACCTCCCGTTTGTGCCCCGACACCGCCACCACGCCACGAGAGTTCTGCGAGGAGATGTGCGACCCGCCGACGGACACGAAGGCCGAGCTGATCTTGTAGCCGGACAGGCGCTCGGCCTTCTCGACGCTCGAGGCGATCGAGTTCACGGTCTGGTCGATGTTCGCGACCATGCCCTTCTTCATGCCGACCGACGGCGAGATGCCGTAGCCGATGACGTTGACGTCACCGGAGCGTCCGACCTCACCGATGAGGGTCGTGACCTTGGTCGTTCCCGCGTCGATGGCGACGAGGACCGCTTCGCGTTCCAAGCTACCTCCTGTGTGCGGCGCGCGGGAGCGCGCCATCGGTGCCGATCGAGCCTACAGGAAGTGGCGCCGGATCAGGGCCACGTTCTGGAAGATGCGCAGGCCGAAGGCGAAGAGGGCGACCAGGTACAGGTCGATGCCCAGGCGGTCGCCGACGAAGGTCAGCGCCACCGCCACCAGCGTGTTCGTCACGAATCCGGAGATGAAGATCCGGTTGTCGTAGTGCGCGTCGAGCTCGGCGCGGATCGCTCCCAGGACCGAGTCCAGGCCAGCCAGGATCGCCACGGCCGAGTAGCGCGCCAGGTCGGGGCTCACTTCGACGTTGAGCACCAGCCCGAGCGCGATTCCGAGCGCAAGGCCGACGAGCGGAAGCCACATGGGGGAACGTCCAGCAGGCGGAGGGATCGCGTAGGGGGCGCCGCACCGGGGCGTCCGCGTCACCCCTTGGCACGGAAATATACCTTCCCCGGGTTGCGGACATCCACCCATCCGATCCCCGACTCCGGCCGTGACGCGAACAGTGTGCGGACGGCGGTCACCTGTGCGTCGAGCCGTGCAGCCGCCTCAGCGGCGCTCTCGCGGGGGTCCGTGCCGTACACGCCGAGCGCCACCTCCCAGCCTGCCTCCGCCGACACGAGGCGGAACCCGAACTCGTCGTCCAGCCGCACCGCCAGGTCGGTCGCCGATGAGCCGAGCGCCGCCGGATCGAGGTCGACGACCCGCAGCGTCGTCTCCAGCACCGCCGCCGGGATCCGGTCGCCGATGTGCAGCCGCCTGCCCACCGATCGCTCGTCGACCACGCCGGGGACCGTGGCCAGCGCGGCCGGGAGATCCACGTCCGCCGACAGCGCGGCAAAGACGGTCCCATCCGCCGCCGCGAGCAGCCGCCCGCGCGCGGTCTCCCAGACGAGCGCCACCTCGCGCTCGACGACCGACGCCCGGAGCTCGCCGGTGAGGCTGGCCGTCACGACCGCGTCCGCGACCGAGGGAAGCTCCTGGAGGCGTTGTGCGACCGCCCGTGTGTCGACGGCCAGAACGCTGTTCCCCTGCGAGTCGGCGAGGGCCTGCTCGACGTCCGCGGCCAGCGTGTACGTGCCGCCCTCCCAGGCGACGGCGCGGACCCGGAGCCACGGACCGTTGAGGAGGGCCACGAGGCCGGCGACGGCCGCGACCGCTGCCACGGCGGCGAGCAGTCGACGGATGGACGGCAGCCGCCCGGACAGCCGATGGCGGAGCGAAACGCCCGGGCGACGCGCCTGGCGACCGCGAGGCCGCGGGCCGACGCGCGTCGCGCCGCGTCGCGCGGTGCGCGGGGTGCGTCGGGGTGCAGCCGGCTGCGGCTTGAGCTTCATCGGTCGCGTTCCCTCGCGAGCTCGATGAGCCGGCCGATGAGCTCCGTGAAGGAGATCCCGGCCAGCTCAGCCTGCTTCGGGTACATGCTGGTGGCCGTGAAGCCGGGCAGCGTGTTGATCTCGCTGATGAACGCATGGTCGGCGGTCACGAGGAAGTCCACGCGCGCGAGCCCGGCGCAGTCGACCGCGTGGTAGGCGGCGAGCGCCAGTTCCTTGAGCTGCACCGCGAGGTCGGGATCGACATCGGCTCGCGGCTCGACGATCGCCAGCCCCTCGACGTACTTCGCCTCGTAGTCATAGAACTCGTGTCTCGAGCGGACCTCGCCGGGCTCGAAGACGATCGGGTCGTCGTTGCCGAGCACGCCGCACTCGAGCTCCCGTGCGCCCTCGATGTAGGCCTCGACGATCACCTTCGAGTCGTAGCGGAACGCCTCGTCGAGCGCGGCGGGCAGCTCGTCCAACGTGTGGACGAGGCTCATGCCGACGCTGCTGCCGAGCCGCGCGGGCTTGACCACCGATCGCTCACCGATCGTCTCGGCGACCTCGCGCACCACGTGCTCCGGCTCCTCGTCCCACGACCGGCGACGGAACCAGGTGTAGTCGACCACCGGCAGGGCGTGCCCACGCATTAGGTCCTTGAAGACGACCTTGTCCATGGCCACCGCGCTCGCCAGCACTCCGGCGCCGACGTACGGGATGTCGGCCAGCTCGAGGAATCCCTGGAGCGTGCCGTCCTCCCCGTACGGTCCGTGCACGACGAGGAACGCCACGTCGATCGCATCCGCCAGCGACCGCACGGCGGTGCGCGCGCTCAAGGCCCGCTCGTCGGCGATGATCGGGACGAGGTCCTCTCGCGCTCGGAGCTTCGCGACCTCTTCGGCTGGTGTGGCGGCGCCGACCAGCCCGGCAAGCCGCTGATCGTCCCCGAGCGCCGGCGCGGGTCCAGTGGGAAGCACCCATCGGCCGTTGCGATCGATATACAGGAGGTACGGCTCGTACCGATCACGGTCGATGGCCCGCAGGACGGCCTCGGCCGAGGCAACGCTGACCTCGTGCTCCGCCGACCGGCCGCCGGCGATGATCCCGACACGGAGTCGCGGCGTGCTCACGCCGCGACCTCCGCCCAGTCGCCGACGAACTCGATCTCGTAGGCGAGCTCCACCCCGAAGCGGTCGCGGACGGTGGCGCGCACGAGGTCGCCCAGGGCCTGGACATCGGCAGCCCGACCCGTTCCACGGTCCGTCACGATGAAATTCGCATGAAGCGTGCTGACCTGCGCGCTGCCGATGCGACGGCCCTTGAGGCCGGCCGCCTCGATCAGGCGCCCCGCGTGGTCGCCCGGCGGGTTACGGAACACGCTGCCCGCATTCTGATCGGCCAGGGGCTGCGTGGCCTTCCGACGCGTCTGGTGCTCGTCGACGAGCGCGGTGATGACCGCCGGATCCCCGGGGGCGAGCTGGATCGTCCCGGCCAGGATCACCTCCGGCGAATGCTTGAAGCGCGAATCCCGATAGGCGAAGCCGAGCTCCGACGCGGGCAGGATGTGCCGCCCACGGTCGCGGGGGTCGAACACCTCCACCTCGGTCACCACGTCGGCCATCTGCCCATCGTGTGCGCCGGCGTTCGCCCACACCGCCCCACCGAACGAGCCTGGGATGCTGATCGCCCAGTCGAAACCGGCCAGGCCATCCCGGGCGCATCGCTTTGCCATCGCCGTCATGGAGGCGCCGGCCTCCGCCCGCACACTCGTCCCGCGGACCTCCACCCCGTCGGCCCGGACGCGGATGACGAGGCCACGGAGGCCGGCATCGGCCACGACGATGTCGCTCCCCTTGCCAAGGAGAAACGTCGGGACCGATGCCTCCGCGGCGAGCTCGAGCAGATCGATGAGCTCCTCGGTCGAGGCCGCGACGGCGTACCGCTCCGCGGGCCCGCCCACCCGCAGCGTGGTGAACGGTGCCACGGCCACGTCCCGCTCCAGCGGAATGCCCCGCTCCCCGGCGATCGCGTCCAGTCGATCGACATCGCGGGCCTGCGCGTCGCCATTCACGACGACGCCTCGGACGGCAACGGCGCGCGATCGCCCATCGCGATCAGCTCGTCGGCGAGCACACGCGCCGCCTGGGGCCGGCCGAGCCGGCGCGCGGCGGCGGCCATCGCCTCGCGCCGGCCGTCATCCCGGAGCGCGGTGGCCTCCGCGACCAGCCGGTCGGCAGTGAGCTCCTCGTCGGCCACGACCACGGCGGCGCCCTCGTCGGCCAGGTATCCCGCGTTGTAGCGCTGGTGGGCGCCGGCGAACGGGTAAGGGACCAGGATCGAGGCGACGCCGACCGCGGTCAGCTCCGCGCAGGTCGACGAACCGGCGCGGCCGACGACGAGGTCGGCGGCGACGAGCGCATCGGCCATCCGGTCGGTGAGGAATGGTTCGGGCGCGTAGCGCGGGCGGAGGTCGGAGGAGAGGCCCTGGCGCGCCGCGCCGGCATCGGCCATGCCGGCATCCCCGGCCAGGTGCAGGACATGCCAGTCCGGCAGGAGCCGCGGGAGCGCATCGGCGACGGCGGCGTTCAGGCGGGTCACCGCCTGCGAGCCACCGAAGACGAGGATGAGCCGCTCGTCGGGCGCGACTCCGAACGCGTGCCTGGCGGCCGCGCGGTCGATCCCTTCGAAGGAGCGGATCGGCGTGCCCGACACGAAGCTGTTGCCGGGGAACGCGTCGAGGGTCGGCGGGAAGCTGACCGCCACGCGGGTGGCGAAGCGGCCGATGGCTCGCGTCGCGCGGCCGGGCAGGACGTTGCCCTCCCAGACGAGCGTCGGGATGCCCCGCGCCCTCGCGGCCAGGACGAGCGGCAGGGCCAGGTAGCCGCCGGTGGTGAACAGCGCCGCCGGCCCGAGCCGGCCGAGCAGCAGCCATGCCTGGGGCACCGATGCCGCGAGCCGCGGGGGATCGAGAACGGTGTGTGCGGAGAGGCCGGCGGATCGGAGCGACCGGACCATGAGCTCGTGGTACGGCAGCTCGCCGCGCATCGGGTGGCTGGCCACGAGCCGTCGCTCGAAGCCGCGCACGCCGCCGATGTAGTCGAGCTCAACGTCGGGTCGAGCGTCGCGGAGAGCTCGTGCGACGGCCAGCGCGGGGTAGATGTGCCCGCCGGTCCCGCCGCCCGATACCGAATACCGCATCGCGCAGGGATCCTGTCTGTGAGGTCTCGCGGCTGATCGACAGCAGGATGCCGATCGCCGCGAGGTTGATGGTCAGCGCCGAGCCGCCGGCGCTGATGAACGGAAGCGGGATGCCGGTGACCGGCATCAGCGCGGTCACGACCGCGAGGTTGATGAACGCCTGGGCCACCAGCCAGGTGGTCACGCCGCAGGCGACGAGCCCGGAGAAGGTGTCCGGTGCCGTGATCGCGATCCGGTAGCCCTGGTACGCGATCACCACGAACAGGGCGAGGACCGTCAGCGTCCCGACCAGGCCCCATTCCTCGCCGATGATCGCGAAGATGAAGTCGGTCGACGGCGCCGGCAGGTACAGGAACTTCATCCGGCTCTCCCCGAGGCCGAGCCCGGTGATCCCGCCGAGAGCCAGCGCCATGAGCGCCTGGACCGTGTTGTACCCCGCGCCGAGCGGATCCCGGAACGGGTCGAGGAAGGTCTGGACGCGCTCGAGCTGGTAGCTCGTGCTGCTGATCATCAACCAGGCGGCGGCCAGGACGCCGGCACCGATGGCGGTCAGGTACAGCAGGTTCGCGCCGGCCATGAAGAAGATGCTGACCGCGACGATCACGTACACCCCGGCGGTGCCGAGGTCCGGCTCCATGGCGATGAGGAAGAAGCCTGGAGCGACGAGCATGCCGAAGGGGATCAGGCCGTTCCAGAAGCTGCGGACCGCCTTCCCACGCCGGTCGAGCCAATGCGCGAGGTAGAGGACGACCGCGAGCTTCGCGAACTCCGCGGGCTGGAGCGAGCCGACCCCGGGGATCACGATCCAGCGCCGCGATCCGTTGATCTCCGAGCCGATGCCCGGGATGAGCACCGCCACCAGCAGCGCCAGAGTGATGACGTAGAACGGAATCGCCAGGTAGCGCAGGTGGCGGAAGTCGAGACGCATGGCGACAAGGAGCCCGACCAGGCCGATTCCCGCCCAGACGAGCTGCTCAAGGCCCTGCGCCGCGGGATCCGCGCTGCTGAAGTAGGAGCGGACGCTGGAGGAGGAGTACACCATCACGATGCCGATGGCGGTCAGCGCCATGACGGCGAGGAGCAGCGGGTAGGCCGGCTCGTGGCGCTCGCGACGCACGCCGCCGCGAGCCACGCCGCGCCGGGCGTTCGCCGCAGCCGTCGCCGTGGCCACGGCGCTCACGGCCGATCCTCCAGCGCCGCGACCGCGGCGCGGAACGCGTCGCCGCGGGCGGCATAGTCGACGAACATGTCGAAGCTCGCGGCCGCCGGCGTCAGCAGCGCGACGTCACCGGGGGCCGCCAGGCCCGCCGCGATGGCAACGGCCTCCTCCATCGATCCCGCCCGCTCGACCGGCACACGACCGCCCAACAGATGCTCGAGCTCGTCCGCGGTCTCCCCGATGAGCACCACGCCACGCACCCGACCGGCGACCGCATCGGCGAAGGCCCGGTACTCGAGCCCCTTGTCCTTGCCTCCGGCGATGAGGACGATCGGCTGGTCGAAGGCCTCCAGCGCGGCCATGGCCGCCACCGGGATCGTGGCCTGCGAGTCGTTGACCCACCGCACGCCGCGCCGCTCACCGATGAGCTCGAGCCGGTGCGGGACGCCGGGGAAGGAGCGGACGGCCGCCGCGATGGCCCCGGCGTCCACCCCGACCAGCGTGGCGCCCAGGGCCGCGCCCAGGACGTTGCTCAGCATGTGGCGGCCGGGGAGCGGCACCTCCCGGATCGGCAGCAGCCGCTCCCCCGCCACGGTGACCCAACCATCGTCGTCGACCCATGCCTCGGTGGACCCGAGCCCCGGCCGTGCGAGGCTGTACCACGACACGCTGGCCGGCGGCAGCGCATCGCCGAGCGCGCGGCAGCCGGGGTCGTCGCGGTTGAGGACCACGCGCCCCGCCGGCACCGTGAGCTCCGCGAGCCGGGCCTTCACCGCCCGGTACGCCTCCACCGTCCCGTGCCGGTCGAGGTGGTCCTCGCCGATGTTCGTGTAGACCGCCACGTCGACCCCGCGGCCGATGGTCGGCAGCTGGAGCTCCGACAGCTCCAGCACCGCCCAGTCGTCGGCAGTCAGCGCGAGCGAGCGCTCGACGAGCGGGGTGCCGATGTTGCCGCCCAGCGCCACCGACAGCCCACCGGCCTCGAGCATGGCGGCCAGCAGGGACGAGGTCGTCGTCTTGCCCTTCGTGCCGGTGACACCCACGATCCGGCAGGTGGTGAGGCGGAGGAACAGGTCGACCTCGCTCACGAGCTCGGCACCGCGCGCCTCGGCTGCGGCGAGCGCTTCGCGGAGCCACGGGTCGGTCGTGCTGAAGCGCGGGGAGATGGACGGGCTGGTGACGAGCAGGTCGGCCTGGACGAGCAGGGCCCGCGCCGTGGCCTCGTCGACGCCGAGCGCCAGCCGGATCGGCCGATCGCCCAGCGCGGTGACGGCCGCCGTCAGCTCGGACGCAGGGCGCCGGTCGTAAGCGGTGACCTCGGCGCCGGCATCGGCGAGGAAGCGGCTGGATGCGATCCCGGACCGGGCCAGCCCGAGCACGACGGTGCGGCGGCCGCGCAGGTCGGAGGCGGTGCGAACGGGCGCGGTGGGGGCGGTCATCATCGGTCCACCTACAGCGCTTCCACGCTGGACAGGAAGACGCTGAAGCCGAGCACGCCGGCCAGCGCGGCGACGATCCAGAACCGCAGCGTGATCTTCTCCTCCGCCCAGCCGATGAGCTCGAAATGGTGGTGGAGCGGCGTCATGCGGAAGATGCGACGGCCGCGCAGCCGGTACGACGCGACCTGGAGGACCACGCTCATGATCACCGCGAAGAACACGATGCCGACGATCGCCAGGAGCGGGAGCTGCCCGGTCACGGTTGCCACCACCGCGAGGGTCGCACCAAGGCTCAGTGCGCCCGAGTCGCCCATGAAGATCTGTGCCGGGTGGACGTTGAACCACAGGAAGCCCATCAGCGCGCCGATGACGAGCGCGCAGAAGATCGCGAGGTTCGGCTTCGCGATCGCCACGCCTTCGACCGGCACGAGGCTGATGAGCAGGTAGGCGACGAAGCTGAAGATCAGGACGCCGCCGGCCAGACCGTCCAGGCCGTCGGTCAGGTTGACCGCGTTGCTGGTGCCGACGATCACGAAGGCGATGAAGAAGATGAGCAGCACGGGAATCACTTCGATCTGGCCCAGGAACGGCACGTTGATGCCGGTCAGCTCGAAGTGGCGCCAGATGTAGAAGCCCGCCAGCACGGCCACGACGGACTGCCACACGAGCTTCCAGCGTCCGCGCATGCCGATGCCGGTCTGCACGTTCACGTAGTCGTCGATGGCCCCGAGGATCCCGACGCCCATGAGCGTCAGCATCGGCGTCAGCGTGGCCGCGTCCTCGATCCGCAGCGCCATGGCCAGGAAGAGGACCACGCCCACTAAGAGGATGCCGCCCATCGTCGGCGTGCCCGACTTGCCGTAGTGCGCGGCCGGCCCTTCGAGGCGGATCTGCTTCCCGAAGCCGAGTCGGTTCAGGAGGCTGATATAGATCGGCGCCAGCAGAACCATGCCGATGAAGGCCAGCAGCAGGGCGACGACGATCGCGACGAGGCTCATGACGCGGCCCCGTCGCGCAGCAGGTCGACCGCCCGGTCGAGCGCGATGCCCCGCGACGCCTTCAGCAGGACGAGGTCGCCGACGCCGGGCGCCAGCTCGCGCTCCAGGACCGCGGCGGCGTCCCCGGCGTCGTCCGCTTCGAGCACGCGCCTGCTTCCCGCCGCACGGGCTCCCTCGGCGATCCAGCGGCCCCGCGGCCCGACGGCCACGATCGCGTCGGCGGCACGCGCCGCCCGATCACCGATCTCGCGATGGAGGCGCTCCTCGTCCGGCCCGAGCTCGAGCATATCCCCGAGCACCGCGATCCGCCTCCGCCCTTGAGGAAGGGGCGTCTCCGCCAGGAAGTCGAGCGCGCCGGCGACGCTGACCGGCGAGGCGTTGTACGTGTCGTCGACCAGCGTGGCCCCCGAGCTCCCGCCGACGATCTCCATGCGGTGCGCGGCGCGGCTGCCGGCAGCCAGCCCGGCGGCCACCTCGTCGAACGGGACCCCGAGCCACTCGGCTGCGGCGGCCGCGGCCAGCGCGTGCGGCACGAGGTGGCGCCCCGGCGTCGCGCTGGTGACGCGCCGCGTCCCCCACGGGGCCGTGATCGTGAACTCGGTGCCCGCGAGGCCGTGGCTCGCGATCTCACCGGCCCGCACCTCGGCGGCCGGACCCAGGCCGTAGGTGCGCACGGTGGCGCGCGTCCGGTCGCGCATGGCTGCCACGCGTGAGTCGTCCGCGTTGAGAATCGCGAGGCCGTCCGGCGGCAGCGCCTCGGGCAGCTCGGCCTTTGCCTGTGCGATTCGCTCGATGCTTCCGGCGCGCTCCAGGTGGGTCGGATGGACCGCCAGCACGATCCCGATCTCGGGACGTGCCAGCTCGGCGAGCCGTGCGATCTCCCCGACGGTGTACATGCTCATCTCGAGCACGGCGACCTCGTGCTCGGGCTCGAGACGCAGCAGGGTCATCGGCAGGCCGGTCTCCGAGTTGAGATTGCCCTCGTTGCGGAGGGTGCGGAGCGTGCGCGACAGCAGGTCGGCGGTGATCTCCTTGGCGATCGTCTTGCCCGTCGAGCCGGTGATGCCGACGACGCGCACGGCATGACGCGAGCGCCACCAGGCGGCGAGCTCCTGGAGGGCGGCCAGCGGATCGGCGACCGTCACGACGGCCGCATCCACCCCAGCGGGGAGCTGGATCGGCCGGTCGACGAGCGCGGCGACCGCGCCGGCTCGCAGCGCATCGGCGACGAAGCGATGGCCGTCGGTGTGCTCACCGCGCAGGGCGACGAAGAGGGTGCCGGGGGTGACGGCGCGTGAGTCGACGGATGCGCCGGAGACGGTGGCGACCGAGGTCGGTCCTTGGAGTCGGCCATTGACGACGGTCAACAGGTCGTCGAGGCGAATGGTCGGAGGCACACGGACCACGCTGCGGACTACCGGCGAGTCTAGCAGCGTCACGGCTGCGCGACCGGCTCGAGCGGCCGGTCCGGCGGGATCGCGAGGTAGTCGAGGATCTGCGGCATGAGCCGCGCGTAGACGTACTCCGGGCGGTCCGGCATCCGCCGGTCCCAGGGCACCGGGCGATGGATGAGGATGACGGTCACGAGCTTGCGGTCGCCGGCCGGCAGCAGCCCCACGAAGCTCGAGTCGACCCAGCCGGGGATGTATCGCCAGCGGGTGACCGTCTCGCCATCGTCGCCCTCCACCTCGACCGGACCGGCGATCTGGGCGGTGCCGGTCTTGCCCGCGACGGTGTAGCCGGGGACCTGCGCGCCCTTGGCGATGCCGTCGTCGATCGCGTTCGTGAGCAGCTCGACCATCGTCGCGGCGGTCTCGGGCCGCAGGATCCGCTCAGCGGGCGGCTGGGTGGCCGCGTGGTACGTGCCGTCCGGGTCGGTCCAGCCCTCGATGACGTGCGGGGTGACCAGGGCCCCGCCGTTCGCGAACGACGCGTACCCCGCCGCGAGCTGGACCGCGGTCAGGCTCAGGCCCTGCCCGAACGCGTTCTGGGCGGTGGTCAGCTCGCCGGACGCCTCGTCCGGGTGCCAGACGAGCCCCGGCTCCTCGGCCGCCAGCTCGATGCCGGTCACGCTGCCGAACCCGAAGCGGCGGAAGGCGTCATGGAGCGCCGGGCCGCCAAGCTCGAGGCCGATCTTCGCGGCGCCGACGTTGTTCGACAGGGCGAGCACATCGGCCGCGGTGATCGGTCCGTGTCCATATGGATGGTCGGCGCGGTCGGCATTCTGGATTCGGACGCCGCGGAGCTGCAGGTTGTTGTCGTCGACGAAGGTGTCGCCGGTGGTGACCGCCCCGGCGTCGAGCGCTGCGGCAATCGTGAACGCCTTCATCACCGAGCCGGGCTCGTACTGCCGCGAGACGGCAGGATTCGAGAAGAGCTGGCCATCGGTGGTGGCGAACTGGTTCGCGTCGTAGGACGGGTAGCTCGCCATCCCGAGCACCGCGCCGGTCTCCGCGTCGAGGATGAGACCGGTCGCGCCCTGCGCGTTGTTCGTGCGGTACGTGTGCCAGATCGCCTGCTCGAGCAGGTGCTGGACACCGGCGTCGATCGTGAGCCGCAGGTCGGCACCGTCAACCGGCTCCGTGAGCACGGTCGCCGAGTCGGCGATCCGCCGGCCGATCACGTCCTCCTGGGCGGTCACCTTCCCGGGGGCTCCGGCGAGCAGGCCGTTCTCTGACTGCTCGACCCCGTAGTGACCGATATATCTGTGTTCGTTCTCCTCGTCCTCGGCGACGAAGCCGAGAATCTGCGCCGCCATCGTCGTGTCGTCGACGCCCCGCACCGGGTACACGCGCTTCGTCTCCGGCAGCATGCCGATGCCTGGCAGGTCCAGGGCGCGCACGCGTTCGGCCTCCTCGGGCGTGACGCGTCGCTTCAGCCACACCCAGCTCAGCTCGGTGCCGAGCTTCAAGCGCAGCTGGGCGACGGGCATCTTGAGGATCGAGCCGAGCGCGATCGCGGCGGTCCGCGGGTCATCGATCATCGGCGGCGTGGCGAAGATCGACTGTAGCTCGACCGACGTCGCCAGCAGCTCGCCGTTCACGTCGGTGATCTCGCCGCGCTCGGCCGGAAGCTCCTGGTCCTGCGCCAGCTGGTGAAGGGCCATCGCCGCCAGGCGCGGCTGCTGGATCGCCTGCCACCAGACCAGCCGTGCACCGATCGCCGTCGCCGCGAACGCGACGGCGATGAAGAGGACCAGTGCGCGGGCACGACTGTCGGTCCTGGCGAGCATGGCGTTGGTTGGTCTCCGGTGCGCGCGGCCGCCCTCGGCCACGGAACTAGGTCAATCGGCGACGTCGGGTGCGGGGGCGTAGGTGACGGCGGACTGCTCGAGCGGGACGAGCCGCAGCTCGGTCCGCGCACGACGAGTGATCTCGGCCGGCGAGCGCGCCTCGCCGATGGCCAGCACCAGCTGCTGCTGCTCGGCCCGCCGCTCCGCCAGCAGCGACTCGAGCGAGTCGATCTCGTAGCCGGTCGCCGCGACCCGCGTCGACTGGCTCAGGTAGAACAGGGCAAGGGCGGCAGCCACCGCGATGACCACGAGGAGCGGCCGAACGTCGAGCCGCGACTCGATTCGCCGGCCCGCGCGCGTTCGACGTCCGCGGCGCGCCGGCTGTGGCCGGGTGCGCGGCCGCGGCCGGCTGCGGCCCGGGAGGAACCACGGGCCGGTTGCCGGTCGCGCGCCGATGACTGCCATGGGTGATCAGGCCGCCGTCGCGCGGCGGCGGAGAGATGCGGCGAAGGTGGTGGGCGCCTCGAAGTCGAGGCCCTCCTCGATCTCGATGGCCGCGACCTGGTCGCTGAGCCAGTACTCGTCCTCGCGCGCCGCGTGCGTCCGGCGCTCGCGGAGCTCGCGCTGACGGGCGGAGTACATGCGCCGCCTGCTGGACTGATGGCGTGACCGTCCCTTGCTCATCGGTGACCCTTCCTCCTCGTGGGGCCCGCGCCTACGCGAGCTTCTCGGCGACGCGCAGCTTTGCGCTGCGCGCGCGGCGGTTCCGCCGGACCTCCTCCGGGCCCGGGGTCAGGACGCCCTTGGTGATCGCGCGCAGCTGCGCACGGTGGCCGCAGGTGCAGGCCGGCGGCAACGGATCCTCGATGCAGTCGCGGCTCTCGCGAACGATGAACCGCTTGACGATCCGGTCCTCGAGGCTGTGGTAGCTGATGACGGCCATCCGGCCGCCGGGGCGCAGGGCTGCGAGGGCGCCGGCCAGGCCGGCCGACAGGACCTCGACCTCGCGGTTGACGGCGATGCGCAGTGCCTGGAAGGTACGCGTCGCCGGATGAATCCGGCCGGCGTCGGCGCCGCCGGGACGCGACGGCGCGGCATCCGCCACGACGGCGGCCAGGTCGGCGGCGGTCACGATCCGCCCCGCCGCACGCGCCGCCACGATCGCCTTCGCGATGCGGCCTGCACGGCGCTCTTCACCAAACGTCGCGAGGATTCCGGCGAGCTCTCGCTCCGAGGAACGCTCGATGAGCTCAAGGGCCGATAGACCACTCGTTTCATCGAATCTCATGTCCGGCGGCGCATCGGCCGCAAAGCTGAATCCACGATCCGGATCGGCGAGCTGGTAGCTGCTGAGACCCAGGTCGAAGAGACATGCGTCGAGGGGAACGACGCCGGCATCGGTGGCCGCGTCGTAGATCGACTCGAAGTTCGCGTGGCGCAGGACGACGCGGTCGCCGAAGCGCGCGAGCACGCGTTCCGCCTCCGCGATGGCCGCCCGATCGGCATCGATGCCGAGCAGGCGGCCATCCGGAGACGTGGCTTCCAGGAGCCGCTCGGCGTGCCCACCGCCGCCGACCGTGCAATCAGCCACGGAGCTGCCGGGCCCGACGGCCAGCGAGGTGAGAACCTCGTCGACCAGGACCGGCAGGTGCCCTTCTCCCATGTGGCGTTGCACCTCGTATGTCGGACGGCGGGCCGAGCGGCCCGGAAGCGCATCAATGACCCCGGCACCGTCAGATGCCCAGGTCGGCGAGGTGTTCGGCGAGTGCCTCCGGCGCGTCCTCGATCTGCGACCGATACGGCTGCCACCGCGTCGGTGCCCAGATCTCGAGCCGGTTCAGCGCACCGACCACGACCACCTCGCTGTGGGTCAGGTCGGCGTACTCCCGCAGGTAGCTCGGGACGAGAACACGCCCCTGGCGGTCGAGCTCCACCTCGACCGCCCCCGAGCTCATGAAGCGGCCGAACTGTCGCGCGGCCGCGTTGGTGGTGGGCAGCGACTGGATCCTCGCCGCGAGGTCCTCCCAGGTGTCCGCCGGGAAGATCGCCAGGCAGCCGTCCAGCCAGCGGGCCAGCGTGGCGCCCTGGGCCAGCCGCGCCCGGAACCGCACCGGGACCGCGACGCGGCCTCGGTCGTCCAGTGCGTGCCGGAACTCCCCGGTGAGGAACGACGTTCGATCCATGCTGCCTGTGATTCACCACTTCTCCCCACATGGCCCCATTTGGAACCACCGGCCGCCACTATACAGGGCAGCCGCCACCCGTCAAGGGGTTTTCGCGCAGGAGCCACGGGATCGTGGCAGTACCTTCGGGCCAGCCCCTCCGGTGGCTGCACCCGGGTGCAGGCGAGCTGTCAGGTCATCGTCCGGGTCGCATTCCCGCGCCTGCAGCCGCGTGACCGACCCGCGGACCCGGTACGCGAACGCACGCCTTCGGACACTCAGTGGCGCGGCTGCATGTAGGAGCAGACAACCGCGCCATCGGGCGAGTCCGTCGCGGGGAATCGGCGGGGAGGATCCGGGCTGTCAGCTGGCGGATGCAGACCCGCCTCGGCCTCAGGAGCTACGGAGCGGGCGTCGCCTCGGGAACCTCGGTCAGCTCGTCCTGCTCCAAATACTCGGAGCGGCGCTCGTCGGCATCGTTGAGGAAGACCGCGCGAACACGGAACTCCCCGGAGTCGGGATACCGGTACGACCAGCCAGTCAGATCGCCGTCCTGCGTCACCCAGTAGGTGGCACCGTCGGCACCCTCGACCGCCTCGACGCGGGCGAAGGAGAAGCCGTCGAACGACGAGACCCGCGTGTCAACGACCTCGCCGTCGTCGTCCAGCGAGTACAGGGTGTACTCGTCCGGCGCGACGGAGACCTCGTAGAAGGCAAAGGTGTCCCCCACCTCGGGGGTCGGCTCGGGGGTCGGTGCGCCGCTGGGCGGCGGAGGTGTCGACTCCGGTGTAGACGTCGGAACCGACGTGTCGCTCGGCATGGCCGTGGCCGATGGAGGCGCCACCGTGGCGGGCGGGGTGGGCGACGCGTCCGCGACGCCATCCGGGTTGCCGAGCAGGAGGAACGCTCCCGCGCCGCCACCGACGAGGAGCAGGAGGAGCAACGCCACGAGGATCCCGCCGCCACGCCGCCGGCGTTCTGGTGCGGGGGCCGGGGGTGCTGGAGGCGGCGCCTCGATCGGCGCTCGCGGACGCCGGAGCGCCTCGAGCTCCTCGGTCGGGATGACGAGCACCCCGCGCAGATAGCGCGGGCAGTTGCCGTAGCCCCGCTCCTGGCAGACGCGGGTCTGCTGCTCGGCGCTGATCGGGGCGGGATCGCCGAAGGCGAAGCAGCGGTGCTCGTCGCTCACGCCCTCGACGTAGCCGGTTCGGTCGCCCTCGAGGCCGAGGAACGGACAGATGTGCTCCGGGCGCTCGGCGAGCTTGGCGAACAGGGCGCGCCGCTCCGCCTCGCGGGCAGCGTCGGCGGCAGCGGCCTCTTCACGCCTGCGTCGTCCGAACACGACACCTCCTCGTCCCCTGGTGCGTCGCGCGCTCGCGACCGAGCGAGTCTAGCGTGATCGGCGGGCAGGACGCGGATGGTACGAAGGCGTCATTGTTGCCAGGACGCGCCGGCACTAGCCTCGAGCTCGACGCCCGAGCACCGCACCGAACCCAGAGGCGATCCCAGATGGCGCTGAACCCGATCGAAGGGGGCGAAGAGCGCCGGCCGATCCCGCGATCCGGTCGGATTCGCCGCTGCTCGGTCCGTCACGTCAGCATCGTCCCCGGTGATCCGGCCACCGTCGAGGCTGCCTGCCTGCTCGGGGGCATCGATCACCCGCTGCCGCTCGGCTCCATGGACGACGCACGGCCGATTTGCAACGCCTGCACCGCGCGCTCCGTCTGGCGCGAAGACGAGGACTAGGCAAGGCCCCTGGAGAGCGGCCTGTAAGCCGAGTTCTGTCGTGAGCCGATGCGAACATCGGTCACGGACGGCCATCCATCTTGGCGACCTACCCGGGAGCTGAGCGAGCAACCTGCTGCGGCCCGAAGGCCGCCTTGCGCTCCCCTATTCGGTCTTGCTCCGGCTAGAGCTTGCCGCGTTTCACTCCGCTCCGGCCCGATCTTGCGACCGGCGGATCGGCATCGTCACTGTGGCGCTGGTCCTCGCCTCACGGCGGACGGGCGTTACCCGCTAGCCTGCTCTGTGGAGCTCGGACTTTCCTCGGACGCGGCCTTTCGACCGATGCGCCCGCGACCGTCCGGCCGCCTCCAGGGACACACAGTGTAGCCGATCCGAACGCGCGTTCGGTTTACCGGCCCTCGACTGCCGCGGCGATGGCCTGCGCGATGACCTCGTAGCCGGCGGCATTCGGATGGACGTCGCCCTCGCCGAAGCGCGTGAGCTCCGACTCCCGTCCGAGGAACGCCGCGTGGAGGTCCACAAGGGTGGCGTTCCGCGCCTCGGCCACGCAGGCGATCCGGTCGTTCAGGCCTGGGCGCGCCTCGGCCGGATCGCAGGAGACCATTCCGTCGGACCCGACGATCGGCTCGGTGGCACGGGGAGCCGGATCCGGGACGTAGTAGGCCAGCACCACCACCGGCGCGGTGCTCCCGTTCGACGCCAGGGCGTCGGCGACCACGTCGAGGACCGAGTCGAGGGCCTCAGCGGCCTCGGCGATCGCGGCGTCCACGAGCGCGCGGCACGCGTCACCGTCCGGCGCCGACTCGCAGGCCGGATCGCGGCGGACCCGCAGGACCTCGTTCGCGCCGAGGCCCACCGTGACGAGCCGCACCATCGGCCCGAGCTCCTCGATCGCGGCGACCGTGTCGTCGAGGCGGCGATCGCGGAAGCCAGCGGCCGTCTCCCCCGGTACGGCGAGGATCCGCGTCGCGGTGATCGGCGGGTTCGCGTCGGCAAGCGCGGCCGCCACCCGGGCCACGAAGCCGTTGTCCTGGGGGCGCGGGACGCCGATCCCGAACGTGACGGAGTCGCCGAGCGCCAGGTAGATCCCGCCGCCGTCCGCGGTCGAGGACTCGGCCGGCTCGGCCGTGGCGATCGGCCGTGGGCGACCGGGCTCCGAACAGCCGTCGTCCTCCGGCCGGTGACGGCAGTGCCGGCGCTCCTCGGCGCCGGTCACCGACCACGCGTCCCCGTCGCGCTCGATTCGCAGCCGAAGGTCGACCGCCAGCGTCACCCGGTCGTCGGGGTCGACCAGCCGCAGCCAGCCGATGACCTGGTCGGGGTCATCGCCGCGCACGAGGCCGTGCTCGATCTCGGCACCGGACTGCTCGAAGGTCGCGGCGAGCGCCTCGAGAAGATCTTCCGGCGAGGACCATCCCGCGCCGTCGGGACCGAACGGGCTCGTCGGCTCGCCCTGGTCGTCCCACGCGGTCACCCCGGCCGACCCTTCCACGGGGCGCTCCCATGGCTCGGGGTCCGGGGCAGGGCCCGCGCAGGCCGTGACCAAGGCTGCCACCAGGATGGCGGCGACCGGGTTACTGGAGCGTCGGTGTCGACCCGGGAACACGATCCCCCCACCCGTCGATCGCGACGTTGCTCAGCCGGTCCGCGTCCTTGTTGAGCTCGCGGGGAACGTGGCCGACGGTGTAGCCGTCAAACCCGCGGAGCAGGTCCATGACCGCGGCGTGGATCGGCTTCAGGTCCGGGTGCTTCACCCGGTAGATGCCGGTGATCTGGCGGGCGACCAGCTCCGAGTCCATCCGCAGGTCGACCCGATCGGCGCCGAGCCGGCGCGCCTCCTCGAGGGCGAGGAGCACGGCCGTCCACTCCGCCACGTTGTTCGTCGCCCGGCCCAGGCCCTCGGCGATCTCGGCCATCACGGCGCCGGAGTCCGCGTCCCGCAGGATCGCTCCGGCTCCGGCTGGGCCGGGGTTGCCGCGCGCGGCGCCATCGGTGTGGATCAGGAGCCTCACCGCAGGCCGGCCCGCCCGATCTCGTTCGTGACCTCGAGGATGGCCTTCGTGATCTTGATGTCCCGCGGGCAGGCCTCGACGCAGTTGAAGGTCGTCCGGCAGCGCCAGACGCCGTCGGGGTCGGCCATGATCTCGAGCCGCTCCTGCTTCGCGGTGTCGCGCGAGTCGACGATGAACCGATGCGCGTTCACGATCGCCGCCGGCCCGACATACGACTGGTCGGCCCAGAAGACCGGGCAGCTGGTCGTGCAGGCGGCGCACAGGATGCATCGGCTGGTGTCCTCGTACCGGTCGCGGTCCGCCTGTGACTGGCGACGCTCCTTGCCATCCTCGGGCACCTCGTCGTTGACGAGGAATGGCATCACGGACCTGTACTGCTCCCAGAACGGCTCCATGTCGACCAGCAGGTCCTTGACGATGTCCATGCCGCGGATCGCCTCGACCGTGATCTCGGTCCCGGCATCCTTGACGAGGTACTCGCAGGCCAGCCGGTTGCGGCCGTTGATGAGCATCGCGTCCGAGCCGCACACGCCGTGGGCGCACGACCGGCGGAAGGTCAACGTGCCGTCCTGGTACCACTTCACCTGGTGGAGGAGGTCGAGCACTCGGTCGGTCGGTTCCGCCTGGACGCGGTACGTCTCCCAGTGCGGCTCGCGGTCGGCCTCCGGGTTGTAGCGGCGGATGCGAAGCGTGACGTCCATCGGCATGTCAGTAGACCCGCGGCTTGGGTTCGAACTTCGTGATCGTGACCGGCTTGTAGGCCAGGCGGACCCCATCGGCTCCCGGCAGGCGGCTGGCCAGTGAGTGCTTCAGCCAGTTGGAGTCGTCGCGCTCCGGGAAGTCGTCTCGCGCATGGCCGCCCCGGCTCTCCCGGCGGGCCAGTGCCGACTCGACCGTTGCCTCCGCGCAGTCCAGAAGGAACCCCAGCTCGAGGGCCTCGCCGAGGTCGGTGTTGTAGCGGCAGCCCTTGTCGTCGACCAGCAGGCGCTCGGCGCGGGACTGCAGCGCACGGACCTCGTCGCGGCACTCGGTCAGGAGCCGCTCGGTGCGGTAGACGCCGCACTTCGTGAACATCACCTCCTGCAGCTCGGCGCGGATGATGGCCGGCCGCTCGCCTTCGGCGTTGGCGATCAGGCCGCTGATCCGCCCCTGGACGGATGCCTCCGCGTCGAGGTCGCGCGTCGGCTCGGGCAGGTCGGCGAGCTCGGCCGCCATCCGTTTTCCGGCGCGGCGCCCGAACACGAGGATGTCGAGCAGTGAGTTGGTCCCCAGTCGGTTCGCTCCGTGGACGCTGACGCACGCGACCTCCCCCGCGGCGTAGAAGCCGGGGACCACCGTGTTCCGCTCGTCAGCCAGGACTCGGCCGTCGATGTCGGTGGGCACGCCCCCCATGGCGTAGTGGGCGGTCGGCTGGATCGGCACGAGGTCGGTGAGCGGCTCGAGGCCGAAGTAGGTGCGGATGAAGCCGCTCATGTCCGGCAGCTTCTTGTTAAGCACCTCCGCCCCCAGGTGCCGGACGTCGAGGTGAACGAAGTCCTGTCCGCCGATGCCGCGTCCATCGGCGATCTCCAGGTAGATGGACCGGGACACCACGTCGCGGGATGCGAGGTCCTTCATCGTCGGCGCGTAGCGCTCCATGAAGCGCTCGCCCTTGTCGTTGAGGAGGACCCCGCCCTCGCCGCGCATCGCCTCCGACAGCAGGAAGCCAAGCTTGTACATGCCGGTCGGGTGGAACTGGAAGAACTCCATGTCCTCGAGCGGCAGCCCGCGCCGATACGGGATCGCCATCCCGTCGCCGGTCAGCGTGTGGGCGTTGCTCGTGACCTTGAAGATCTTGCCGTAGCCGCCGGTCGCGAACAGGACCGCCTTCGCCCGGAATGCATGGAGCTCCGTCGTAGCCGTCTGGAGCGCGATGACGCCACTGACGCGCCCGTTGGGGCC
>Ga0299913_10000222_pt1 | contig 32060 bp, 58 predicted proteins | sample RVTome_9_FD_201360 | JGI IMG/M metagenome (GOLD analysis project Ga0299913, IMG submission 201360) | Soil microbial communities from uranium-contaminated site in the Upper Colorado River Basin, Wyoming, United States - RVT155D38 (version 2) ... | reverse complement strand
CCCCATGCGCCTGGATGACCTCGGGGCGCGGCTCCCGCGCCATCGTACTCTCGCCACACGCCTGACATGCGTGGTAGACCCGGAACGCGCCGTTCGCATGCACGCGCAGGCTCTCGAAGACGACGGTCTTCATCCCGCAGGTCATGCACGCTGCGTTGCACGCCGGGCACTCGCCCTTCTCCGTGAAGACGCGCGCATCAAGACGCGACAAGTCGAGCACCCCCCACGTTGAAGACGTACGGCTTGGGCACCGCCGTGTCCGGAATGCGATGCAAACCACGCGAGAGCGGATGCTTCGGGTACCCATCGTTCGTGACGTCGAACGCGACGATGGGCGTCTTCGCGGCGCTGAGCACCGTGAGCACGCGCTCGTGCCGGCCTGGAAGGCGCGTCACGTTGTTGCCCCACGCGACCACCGTCTTCTCGACCTCACTGTGGATGCGCAGAAGCCACACATCGTTGTCCGGCCCCACGGGGTCCTCCGCATCGTTCAAACCGTTCGGGTCCGTGCTGCGGAACGCGAACGCGTTCAGCATCACCATGCAGTCGTAGCCCCAGCGGCGCGCGAACTTCCAGCACCGCGTCACGGTTCTGTCATCCATGTCCTCCGTGGCGGTCGACGGGTTCACCCCGCAGAAGGCAACGGCACGCGGCCCATCCGACCACTCGCGGAGCAAGGCATAGCGGAACATGGCCTTCGGCGTGCCGAAGACCGCAGCGCCGCGCACATCCTCCGTGTTGTGGACCGGGAGCCTTGGACTTGGAAAGAAGCGACGCACGTCCATGCCCCCACCACTTAGAGACCGAGGCAAGACCCTACCGATGGTACGCGCTTCAGAGCGCGTCCGAGCAATAGTTTCCCGGCTCGAACTTCACGAGCACAGGGTCCGCCGTCTCCGGGCACACGGCCCACCGCGTCACGTCCTCCGCGCCCACGCGGGGAGGCTTCACGAACGCATGGACCTGCAAGCCCACATGGTTCCCCCCGCATCGTGGGCACGGGTCGACCCGCGCCCTCTCCAGTGATGGACACCTGTTCTCCTTGTGACGCTGCGCGGGATGCGGACAGTTGCGGCACCAACCATCACTCGTACGGTCGAGCACGGTCCCCGTGAGCCCCGCTGCCTGCCCCCTATTCTTGAACGTCATAAGACCACACCCTTAGTACCACGTGCTCGGACTTCGGAAGGTTGCCTCGACATCGTGGCCCGCGGCCGCGAGCGCGCGCTTGGCATCATCCTCAATCCGCTGCATGATGCTCACGGCCCGGTCCGTGTACATGCGCGCTCCTCCGAACTCCTCGCGTTCGTGCGGGAGCGACGGACGCGTCGGCAAACCATCCGCTGCCTCGAAGAGGATATCGTAACACGTGCGGCGCGCGTCCTCGACGGACAAGCCGAGGAACGGATTGTTCACGATGGGTGCTTCAGGCCTCATCCCCGCACCTTCAGAACGAGCGCGGTGCTGTCGAGATGCCCGCTCCAGTAGCCCCCCCAGTAGGCGAGACGACGCGCGTACTCGCGCTCGTAGGCGGCATCCAGCCGCTCGTAGAAGCTTCGTGGCTCGCCAAAGACGTCGCCTCTTGCCGGACGATGCGGCATCGTCTGCCGCGCGCGCTTCAAGCACGCCATGACGTCGGCGTGCGTCTCCGCATCCAGAAGGTGGAGCAGGCGCTCGTCCGCGGCGCATGCGCCGCGCGCGGCCGCAAGCTCGACCGCGTCCCGCGGCGTCGAGTCCCGCTTGGCACCCTCTATGGTGAGACGCAGGTTCTCACGCAATTCGTCCATGCGCGCAGCATGCAACGCGCCGAGGACGTGCATGTCCGAATCGCCAGCAGGCGCTCGCGAGCGAGTGACCAGCTTCGCAAGGTACCTCATCAAGCCCCCTTCCCATGGTTTGGGGTGACACTCATCGGAGGACACCCCCGCCAAGTGTTCGTGCACGCGGTGTGCGTCTTCGTTGGCCGCGCGCAGGATGGCCTCGTGAAGGTCCGGCGCAGGTGCGGGTGCGACGCCGGGGCCCCATTGGAACTCGGTGAGGATGAGGCGGTCTTCGAAGCCCCCGCGCACAGCATGCTTCTCCAGGCGGGCGCGCTCCACCTTCGGGTAGCCTCCATGGAGGATGGCGAGGCCCCGCAGCGTCTCGAACAGGTCCGCGAGTTCGTGGTCGCTCGGGTCCTGCTCGTACTCATCCAGTTCCTCCCGCACCTTCGCGATGAGGAAGCGGCGAAACTCCGCATCGTCGACGGCTGGACGAAGCGCCACGACGTCCCCATGGAACGCGTAGATTTCCGGCATCCTGCTGCGGACGAGCTTCGGGACCTTCACCACGCGGTGCATCGGCTGCGCGGCCCCGTTCTCATCCTGCTCGTTCGCCACGCTCGGCGTCGTCACGCGACCACCTCCGGCAGGCGCGCGTTCGGGCAACCCTCGTGACCGCAGGTCGGACAGGCGAGGGCTTGACGCAGCGCGACATGGTCCTCGCGGCAATGCACACAGCCCCGGCAGCGAGGAGCCTGGTCCAGGGACACGTGGCCCCCATGCACGTCGAGGCCTTGCGCCGCCAGCGTGGCGAAGACGAGGACTTGAACGCGACGCGCATCCTCACTGCTCATGCCCTGCTCACGCAACGCTCGGTTCACGCGCACTTCCCGCACCACCCGCGGCACGGGCCTCAACTCCTCATCCTTCAGCACGCGGCGCGTCCTCGGGTCCGCGCATTCGCCTTGCTCGCCGTGAAAGTCGAAGACGTAGCCGCAGAGGATGCACGTGTTCGGCGCCTGCACCCCACGCTCGAAGAACGGCACCGTCAGGCCCCCGTCGTTGGAAGAAGAAGTTCAAGGTAGAGAAACGAGCGCAGCATGCTGAGGCTTGACCTGCATGGAGGCGCCTTATCCTCTTCGGTGCGTCGCGCTGGGCCGGCCGCCTTCCTCCGCACGCAAGTGCCGCCCGTTGGAACCGTGCACTCCCTGGTAACGGATGCGTGCCTGATTCGTCCAGCGGCCCTTCAGACTCATGACTCCTGCAGCACGCCATGCGCGGCGACGCGCGACCTTCGCCGCCTTCGTCGCGTCCGTCGGGACGAGGATACCTCCCACCTCGACCGCGACCTCGTACCGACCAGGGTCTCGCCCCAAACGCCCATCGTGCGTCGTCACGCGAAATCTGTCCCGTACTTCTCGTCCATCTCTTCGAGGTAGTGCGCGATGCTGAAGGCATCGTTGTTCAGAACGATGGGTGGGAAATGACCTTGCCGCGCGAGGGTCCGGTTCCAGGCTTGCCCCCACACGAGCGGCCCATAGGCAGGCAAGATGAAGTCGAGCCTCACCCCCATGCTCCCCCCCGGTTCGTCCACGGCTTCCGCGCCCAACGGTCGCGGACTGCTTCCCGCAGGCGCGCGCCCTCCGCGTACGCGGGCTCACGACCCTCGACGAAGCGGCGCCACGCGCGCGGGTCCTTCATGAGCCGCTTCACCAACTTGTCATGCGCGCGGTGCACGCGACGGTCCGCCTTCCGCCACACGGTGGCGCGGCTGGATGACGTGCCCCACGGAAGGATACTCGGACTCGTGGGCGCAAGCAAGTAGAACGCTTGGTACTCGTTGTGGTGGAACCTCGGCCAGCGACGCGCGGCATTCAAATCCGGAATGCAGGCTCCCGCATGATTGGCCGGGCGCGCGCACGGTGCGCACAAGCCACTCGTCACACCCCCGCCGAGACGCTCCCGCCTCACATAGTCCATGCACTTGCGTGACGGTGCCTCGAAGCAGGCGCGCCAGTACGCAGCCTCTCTGTGGGCGTGCACGAGCTTAGCGAGGATGGCGCGCCGCGTCGTCGGCTCCACACCATCGTCGAAGGCACTGCACCCGCACTCGCTGTCATCGTCCCCGTAGTACCCTCCACCCATCCACGCGCGGCAGCCGCGCCCCCGATGCTCCTTCTTGCTGTGGTTGCAGCGCGCGCATTGTACCCTCACCTTCGGCGGCACCATCATGGCACTCATAGCACCTGCTCCTGAGTGAGCGTCACGGCGGGCGAGGATGGGGTTCGGACCTCACGCTCCACGGCGATGCGGCAGAGGCGGAGGTATTCATGGAACTCGTCCTCACGCCCCAATTGTGCGGCCTGCTTCGCGTACCGACGCACGAGGCTGCCAGCATCCACACCATACGCCTCCAGTCGCGCGATGTGCCACGTCACGTTGAACGCCGGCTCCAAGGCGAAGGGTTGGAAGCTGTTCGCGCGGCCGTGCTCGGCGCCTCGGAAGTAGCGATTGTCCAACCACACGAGAAGGATGACGCCGACGCCGAACGTCGCGTAGAGCATGACCAAGAACTGCGTGAAGGTGAGCGTCTGCGTGAGTGGGATGCTGCTGTTGATGACGTCGCTCCCATAGATGAGCGGCGCCGCAATGCCCACCAGGATGAGCGTGTTCACGCCCCCGATGTAGCTCTGCACGCGCGCGACCGCATCCTTCGCGTGCGCGACCCCCCGCACGAGCGCGCGCATCACGCGCACCCCGCGCGCACCCATCCCAAACGGGCGGCCACGAGTTCCTCGCTCACGCGCGCATGCCGCTCACTCGCTTCCCGTGAGGGTGCGCATCGCTCGATGTCGATGGCTGCGAACCATAGGACGCGGGCGACATGCTCCGGCACGAGACCCACTTCCTTCTGCAGGAACGCCGCGCACAATCGATTGAACGTGTAGTAGACGGTGTCCGTGTGCGGGTTGATGTCGAAGCCTGCCGCGTTGGCAGGATGCGGGTGCGGCCGCCCCTCACCGTCGTGCACGGTCGTGTTCCCGAACGCGAACCACCGTGCCCCCTCACTCACCACGCCGGTTCCGCGGTCGCAGCGCGTGTCGCCGTCCACGTGACGCGCCTCGAACGCACTCGTGAAGACGCGCTCCAAGCCGTGCAGGAGGCACCGTGTTGCAGCCTGACCCACGATGGGGCTCCGGTCCTCTGGACGCGTGAGTGCGTACGCTGCCTCACAGCCCACGGAGCAGAACCGGTCCTCCTCCGCATCCTGCACGCGCCAACATTGAGGGCAACGCAATCAGAACCGCTCCAGCCACTTGAAGCCCTTGAGCTTCTCGCCCACGAAGACGTCGATGTCGTCGTTCGTGAGCGAGTCCGCGTACCCGAAGAGGTCACGCACGCGGTTGAGCGTGTCGACGAAGTCCTCATCCACGCGGTTCACGTCGTGGCAGACCCACACCATCGCGTTCGTCACGATTTGGTGCCCCAGCTTGTCGTCCCCGTGCTTGTCGAAGAACACCACCATCGTGGCGGCAAGGTTCGCGCCCCGCTGCGCCGTGATGGCGTCGTTGAACACGATGTCGATGACTTCGTACTCGGGGCGACGCTTGCGACGGTTGATTCGGATGTTGCCCCGCGCCAGCGTGTATTGCATGCGCCCTCACCTCGCCATCTGCCGGTCTTCCGCCGACAGATTCTCCTCTTCGAGGAACTCGCCACGCGCCGAGGGCCGCTCCGAGAGGACCTTGATGTCGCGGATTTCCGCGAGCGAGACCACCGTCACGGCGCCCGTCAGGTTCGCAACCACGAGCGTCGCCGGGTCCACGTCCTGGATTTCTCCCTTGATGACGTAGCTCATGCCGGTGTTCACGTAGGCGAACTTCCCCTTCAAGACCTTCAAGCGTCGGTAGTAGCTGTCCTCTCGAATCGCCACACGTTCCTCAAACGTGAGGGGGCGCTCGTTCGTTCGTTCCGCATCCTTCTGTCCAGGCAATGTCATAATCCACTCACTCTACCAGTCTCTCGTCCCCGTCCGCGCCGAGCCCGCCGATGAGCGCTGATTCCGCGTCAACGCCTTCAAGCTGCGGGTTCGTCGCCCTCGCTGCCCCCATGGTGCGCAGCCACACGAGGTCCGCATCCACGATGCTCCACTCGCGCCGACGCGCCTCCGCCAACGCATCCAAGATTTCTGCAAACGGCTTCGCCAGGCTCACCACCATCATAGGTTGCCCTGGCCCCTCACGCTTCTGCCTTGTGATGTCCACGAGTTTGAGGTCACGCAGCTTCGTCACCGTCTTGCTGATTCGCGTCTGATGCGTCCCCGTCACTTGGACGAGGTGCATCGTCGTCTTCCCCGAGGAAGCACATGCTCCCAAGTAGAAGAGGATGCGCAACTCCGGGACGCCGAGGCCATCCGTGCCGCCGAGGCGCTCCGCCAACGCGAACGCGCGCTTGGTTGCCTCAGCGACTGGTTCCTCAAGCTCATCCGACACGCGTGCACCTTCACAGCTTCGGCGTGTTCGTTCGCGTGACGTGTCCTTCGGCCGCTTCCCGCACGCGGTCGAACAAGTCACTCCTCCAATCGCTTGGAGACTTCACACCCTTCCGACTCTTCCTGCCCTGCACGCTGCTGCGTGGTACAAGCACGAACGGCTCTGTGAAGCCCAGTTCCTCCATCGTGAAACTCACCGTCTCACCACCAGGCGCATCCACGACGATGCGACCGTCGTACGTGAGCGTCAAGCCCTTCGGGACGCGGGGCGCGATGCTCCGCTCCGCGCGCCGCAGACTCTCCAAAGCGCGCGCCTCCTTCGCTTTGGACGTCTGCACGGACGACGCATCATGCTCGGTAGGCTGGCCAGGTTCCGGTGCCTTCAATCGTGCCTTGACCGTCTTCGCGAACTTCTTCGCGTTCTTCGCACCCATCTCCAAGAGTGTCGGGTCCCCGCGCACGAGGGCGAGCACGCGCTCACCCTCCCGCACGTCGAGGCCACTCACGGCGCGCGCGAGAAGCTCTTGCTGCACCTCATCGTCGGTGGATTGCACGATGTCCTCCGCGAGGCGCCTTCCGAACGCGCGCTTCTCGAACGCTTCCCGTGCGTAGCCCTTGAGGCGATTGAACGCCAGCTTCCCACTCAGCGTCGAGGCCGAGATGTTCAACGCCTTCGCCAAGGCATCCCGCGTCGGATACACGCGCTTCCCACCTTCCTCCATCTCCAGCATGTGCTGAAGCTGGTGCGCGAGCACGAGTGGGTCCATGTCCTTGCGCTGGACGTTCTCGACGAGGCTGCGGCGGCGTGCCTCCGAGTCCGGCATCACTTCATGCTGGTAGACCCGCACCGGCACCATGGCCGCCGTTCGCGCCGCGTCGCCCCCACGCTGCAGGCACTCCTGTGCGGCGAGCATCCGGCGTCGCCCGGCGAACACCTCGTAGGTTGATACTTCCAGCCGCGCTGGATTGTTGTCGGTTTCCAGGCGCGCCCGCACCTGACTGGGGATGCCGCGCACGTCCCCCTCGTACGCGACCTTCTTCCCATCGAGAACACGGACCTTCAGCGGCCGCGCTTCGACCGTCTGCTGCACCCCGTTCTTGGCGATGCCGTCGACGAAGTTCAACCAGTCCTCGTCGTGGACGTCCAGGCCCTGACGGACGTTCTGGTCGCTGACGACGAGTTTCGATGCGTGCACCATGACGAAAACGGATGGACGACTCATTGCTTGCTTCACCCTCGTTCGCTGCTTGGATGCGCGGCCGAGGCCGCCTCCACTCAATACTAAGCGGCACTGGGCATAAAAACCCATTCGTGCGACCGTTCGAGTTCCTCGAACCCGAACACGAGCCCCCGTTTTCACTGGATAGAGGGGTCGTAATCGCGCGACCCCATCGGCGCAAACGCCGCATTCCGACGCTGCTGCATACCCTCCACGAGCTTGCGGAGGTCCTCCATCTCCTTCTTGAGCCCCTTCATCTGCTCCTGCGCATCCCGCAGGTCCGCATCCTTGTGCCGAAGCTCCTCACGCTGCTCCCGGATGATGGTGAACAACTCGCGCCGCTCCGCCACCTCCGTCTGCACGCGCGCCACCTCCGACATCGTCGCCAGGTTCTCGTACAGGACACGCTGCGACTCCTCCACCAGGCGCATCTGCGGCACAAGCCGCGGCACACCCTGGAACTCGCCGCGCAGCGCCGGCGCCAAGAGGTCCTCCTGCACGCGACTGATATCATCCGCAGCATGCACCGGATGCACCGCCTCCACCTCAGGCACACCCGTGCTCTTGTCCGCGATGAGACGCACCTCACCATTCTCGTCGCGCACCTCCAACCGCACGCCGTTCCCCAAGAACAAGCGGCTGATGGGGTCATCGACCAACGCGTGATGCTGGTTCGCAAGCTGCACGAACTGCGGCTGCGCACGCGCCATCAGCAAGCGCGTATCCTCATCATCCGGCGCCAAGCCAGAGTCCCCCAACTTGAAGCCCGGCACTTTCTTGAGAAGCGCATCGAGCGCCTTCATCGCCTTCTCGAACGACTGTTTCAACGCCTCGAAGGGCGAACGCGCCGGCGTCTCCCCCACGTGGAGGAGGACACTCTGTGACGTGATTTGGATGCTCACGTCGTCCGTGACGTGCTTCTGCGTCCACTTCCGATTGTTCCGCCACCCCTCCACGAGCACGAACCCGCCGCGCTCCAGCGTCGCATCCTTCGGCAAGAGCGCCAAGCCCGCGTGCGGGACACGCCACGTCGTCGCGTGGCACCGGTCCATCATGTACGAAGGCTCCAGCGTCTTCTCCGCCGGCGTCAACACGTGCTGCAGGACCCACGCGCGACCCTTCGCCGAGAGGGCGACGTTCTTGTTCCCCCCGATGAGCCACCGTTCAACCAGCCCACGCCCCTCCAACGAGCCCAACAGGCGAGAAAGCTTCGAAGCTCCCCACCCCAACTCGCGCGCAAGCTCCGACTGGAGCAGCGGCTTCGCCCGGCGGTCCGGTGCCAACGTGCTTAACTTCCCCAGCGCGAGACGCTCGGCCGGCTTGAGACGCATCCCATCCCCCATCGGCGTCGCCCTACTACATCGCCCTGTTTTCCGCCACGTTCATCCCTCACGCACCACCGTCGGCGAGCCCGCTCGCCGCGTGGAAGGCCCCCATGCCCAACGCAGCCCGATAAAGGCTTCCCGGGCTCCCGCCGCGCGCCCGCGGCGCCGCCGCCCAGTCAGCAGGCCTTCGGCGCGCCGAATCATCCGCCGCCACCGCGCCCCGCACCCTCACCCGACCCCCCGCCAGGTCCAACTCGTAGACTTCGGTGAAAGACATCCTGTTCGCGACGATGCATGCACCGGATAAGCGTGCGGTGCCCACCCACTACTTCGCGTTCGAGGGCAGGCCCAGCGCCGGCGCCGCGCGCGCCACGATGAGGTCCGTGTTCACGCGGCGCCACGCGTAGCTGAACGTCGCGCGCTGCACAAGCATCTGCACGGTGTCGGAGCGGCCGTTGAGCACCCACGCCGCCGTCACGTCCTTGTTCGGCAGCACGGGCGACGCGGCGTCGACGAGCGACTCGTCCACGAACCAGGCCGACGGCTCGCCGTACTCCAACGCAAAGAGCAACAACGTCGCGTACGCCTCGGGCGTGGCCGGGCGCGCGCTCACCATGATGCCGAAGGACGCGGCTGCTTCCGCCACGTTCACGACAGACTTCTGCGTGCCCCAGTGCACGCGGAACTCGGCTTCCGACGTCGCATCCAACGCGCGGAAGTCATGCTCCTTCCGCACCTCCAGGACGACGCGCCCCTTCATCGCGAGCAGCCGCCGCTGCGACGCTGCATCCACCTTCAGGTCGCGCGTGAACGGCGCCAACCGCTGGTTCACCGGATGCGTCACCACGATGCCCCCCTTCGGCCCACTGCCGGCGGTGTTGCCCGCGCGACGCAAACCATGGAAAGCGAACGGCTCATGGGGGACCAGGCTCCAGCGACTGACTGGTGGATGTACGCACTCCAAGCCTTCAACGTTCGCCTCCGGGCGGTTTGGGCTTCATGAGCACTCTGGGACGAACCTCGAATGCTCTTTCAACAAATCGAGCCCCTTTTCCCCCGCGCCGGCGGGTTCACCCTCCCTTCGGCGCGCCGAAGCCGTTCGCTTTCCTCCCTCACGCCTGGGAGGGCACACGCGCCTGCTTGCGCGCATCCCGCGCCTTGAGCCACTCCTTGTACTCGTAGTAGTCCATGACGTGCGTCACGAGCGGCTTGTTGTCCTTGCGACGCTTCGCACACACCGCATCCGGCGTGCACAAGCGCGCCGTCTGCATCGTCGTGCACGAAGGCGGCGAATACACCGTCGACCCCGAGACACCCGTCACGTGCTCCACTTGATAGCGCGTCAAGTCCTCACGAAAATCCGGAGCCTGTGCGAACTGCTGCATGATTTGCTCCGGCGTGAAACCAATCGCGTGCAAGAACGTCGTCACGTACATGCGCGCCGCATGCGACGCGTTCTCGCCCCGTTGCAACGACGCCAAGATGGCCACCATGCACGGTGGCGCGCTCGCCAAGTTCGCCGGACCCTGCACGCGCTCCACATGCTGACTCAACCACGCGCGCACCAACTGCTCCGCCTCCACCAAATCCGGCTGCAGCAACGCTCGCACATCCTCAGGCAGCGGCCGCGGAAGCTCCGCCTCGATGCGCCGACGCACGACCTCCTGCACGAGGCGAGCCGCCTTCTCGCGCGAAAGTTGCACAAAACCATGCACAAGCGACTGCCGCGTCAACTTCCATGGAACATCACGGAACACCGTCGCCACCCGCAAGTACTCCGCCAAGTGCGTCTGGAACCCGTTGCGCACCGGTTCAAGCACGAGTCCCACCGCCGCAGCAGCCTCCACCACGCGCACCGGATTCTCCTCCTGCTCCAACGCGCGCCCCACACGCAGCGCCTCCGCAAGCGCCAACCTGCGAATCGCATGCGCTTGCCCCACCGGCAGCGCGCTCACGAGCAACCGCGCGTACCCGTACGCCACCAGCGTGACCTCCACGTTCGGCCAAGCCTCCGCAGGCTGCGTCGCATCCCGCAACGCACCCACGACACGCTGCCGCCCCAACGCGCGCGCGTGCGCCCACGCCGCGTCCTCCAACAACGTCCCCAAGTCCGGGCCCTGCGCATTGAGCCAGGGCCCCACCTCCGGAAGGAACGGGTACCGCGCCCAATGCGCCGCCGGCGCACTCCCACCCTGCGCTTGCATCCTACCCTCTGCTTGGTCAAGCATGCGATGCCTCGTTCAGCCAACGCGCAACGTCTTCCAGCGTCACGCACGGCGTCAACTTCGGGGAACGCTCACGGAACCACCCTACATAATAGAAGGCCCCGTTGTTCCCCCTGAGCGCGCAGCGCGTGCAGTTGCCCTCGTTGTCCCACTTGTGCTTCGGGAGCCCCGTCGGCCATACGTCCTCACACGTCCGACAGATGCCCGTGTTGAGCGAGACCGGATGCTCGATGACCTGCCCACAACGAACGCAGGCACCAATCTGAGGCTGCGGCGAGGCAGCACTTGAGGACTGCGCACCCTCTACCCGAGAGCCAGTGGTCGAACCGATGCTCACCCCCACAGTCCCCCAGAACGTCACGACCTTGCAACGCCCCTCCCTGCCCTCCGAGCAGTAGACCTGAGACGCGCCCGTGTTGGTAACGAACTCGCGCGCCTCCGCGCCGCACGCTGGACAGTGTGGGTCCTTCGGACGGTCGAAATCACTCCTTTCCGTCGTCATGACTCGCACCACCCGAAGCCGTGGTCATCGACGCGCAAGGCGGGCTCCCCGCAGACCATGCAGGAGCGACTCCGTTGCGAGCGGGGAAACTCTTCATGATGAGTTTCCGACGAGTTTCTGTCGCTTCCTATCGGGCATCCCCCCAGGCGGCGTCGTGTACGGCGTCGGCCTCAGTATCGCGGTTCGCTGCCTCGATGGCGCCGGCCACCTGGGCGCGAGGCAGGCCGACGTAGCGAAGGCGCTTCCCGTCACGGTGGAGCGTGAGCCGCTCCCAGAAACGGCTACTTGGCGACGTCAAGGCGCATCCCACCTCGGCAGAAGCCTATGCCCTGCGTGCAGTTCATCGGGTTCGCGCAGTCCGGGCCGTGCCAGCCAGACCATCCGGCGTCGGCGCGGGACCCGCATCGCGCGCAGGTGTAGTGCGGGTACGTGTCGGCGATGAAGCCACCGCAGTTCCCGCAGTGCTCCTGGTAGGGTCTTGCCATCAACGAGGCTCCTCTCCTGTTTGGTCCCCGATAACTCCAGCAACACTGCATCGCGCGATGCTCTGCCCGTGAAGATTGCAGTATCCTGCGTGCCAGTCGTCAGTCGTGCAGAGCCTACTTGACAACAGGAACCACCGTCCACATGCTCCATGACTTCCGCTTCCTGCGCGGCATCACGCGGCGAAACTCTACATGGTGGCCGTGGTCCCACCAGACCGAGGCCGCGCGCATCGCCTTGGTAGTGGAAACGCCGTGGGACGTTGCCCACGCTGCCGCTACAACGCGTTTCCGCCTCTCACCGAGACTTGACGACGGAGTGTTCAGGCCACCACCTCCTCGATGTTCTCGCCCATGACCAACCGCGCGACCGGGTCGCCCGTCGCCGCACGCATCGCCGTCTCGCAGCCGTCGCACACGTTCGCGTGGCCGGAGAGGAAGACCTCGCAACCACACGGCATCTCGACCCATGGGTCAAGGTCAGGGCGACTCGGCATGAGGCGCACCTGACGCATCGGCCCCCGATTCCTCTCAGCGATGGCTCGCTCCAACGCCGGTGCCAAACGACTACTCATCGGAGCAGCCCCCATGTTTTGGCGAAGCTTCGGATGCAGTGCATGCAGACCTGCTCGTCGCCGCGGACGTCAAGGTCGCCAACCGAGTATCCGAAGCTGAGCCTCCTGTTTCGCCCGATGAGCCTCTGCTGCCCGCACTCGGCGACGAACCCCGGCGCGAGCGAGAGGATGAGACTCGGTTCCAAGTGCCAGGCGCGCGTGTAGCTGTTCGTAAGCCCGCGGTTGTTCGGACGGTCCCTCGTCGGCACGTTCCGACTCGTGCTTACGAGCCTCCGGTGCTCGTTCCTGGACAGACTCACGCCAGACCACCGCACTTCCAAAGCGCCCCCCACGGCATCAAGGGCCCTCCTCGTACCCGCATGGGCCGCAGCCCCATTCTTCGCCCGCATGCTCGACGGGGACGAGCACCTTCCCATCCCCAGCACACATCCCATGATGCGCAAGATGCGCGCAGACCTGCTCAACACGGTTACCCAAGGAACGACACGCTCCCACGGCACTCACTCTTGAGGTGCCGGCGTTCGCGCGGCCAAGGCAAGCGGAGCATCCACGAGCCCCCGCACGTCTCGCAGCCGAAAGCAAAGCGGCGCGGGAAGAGGCGGTCAAGCAAGCCTGACCGGAACCAGTCACTTGACACCAGCCCGTACCCCCTTGCACGCACGACAGACCGGCGTCGGCGATACTTTTCCGCAATCGTGGCACGAGAAATGGTCAGGCATCGCCAATCAACCCCGTGTATGTGATTTCGTGGAACTTCGACGCGTCGCGGAGCACGTGCCTCGCGGCGGCCCGGCTCGCGCGAGCCCTGGAGGCAAACTCCGTGTTTCGGCTCTTCGCGCCGCACTTGCAGAGCCATCCGCAGAAGTGACTCCCTCTCGATGACATCAGTTGGCACACCCCGAATGCAGTGGGGGCCAGTTGTCCGGGTCGAACGGCTTCCCACAGAACCAGCAATCATCGAGACTGCTTATCGGCGACCGGACTTCAGACACCTTCCCACCCCCACTTCTCGGCGAGCGCAGCCATCTTGACCTCGTACCCCTCTGCTTGGACAACGAGTTTGTCCCGCTTCTCGCGGAGCGCGAGAAAACCACTCCATGCTCGCTTCTCCTCATCGCTCTTGAAGCGTCTCTCCCTCACTGGAGCACCGCCGGTTCGAGCGACTCGATGCGAAGCGGTATGCGGTTCCTTTGGCTGACCTCGGTTCGAGGAGTCTTCGCTCGTCCTTCCAGTCGTGCCAGCATCTCCTCGCACTGCTCGACCGTCTCAGCACCAAAATCGAACACGAGGTTCTCCGTGCCTCGCACCTGCTCCACGAGGTCCACGACTGTGTAGAAGACGGTGCGTTGGAGCGCGAACGGGCGCGTGCAGACGAGGTAACGCTTGCCGCGCGCCTGAATCGTGTAGCGCTGCGACTCCTCGGCAAACGCGATGCGGTCGCCGACCTTCGCATCCGCAAGAGAGCGATTACCCGACAACGGGCCTCACCTCGCAGTCCTCCTTCAACGTCGCGGCGTGGATGAATCCCTCGTCGGGCGTCGTGAACAGCACACGACGGTCCACGAGGTAGACGCCACAGCGCGCGCAATCCCCGTGACGGAAGGATTGCGCTTTCGCGGCGATGCGTGCCCATGCCTCGGCAACCGCGCTTCGTTCTGAGCTACTTGACAAGTCCATACCTCCGCTTCCACGCTTCCTTCTCCACTGGGTCTGCAAGGATGGCGCGATAGCGCTCCTGCTCCGAGTTCACAAGTCGGTGAACCTCCTCCAAGAGGACGGGCTCTCCGTTGACTCCGTTCGCTGCTTCCACTTGCGCCATCACGATGAACCGCTCCAACTCCACGTCCTCAGGAGGAGTCTCGCGGCGACTTCCTTTCGATTCAGGCATCGACGCGGCCTCCCTTCGCCCACTTCCGGAACGAGTTCACCGTCATGTTTCCCTGCTCCCCGTCGGCCTCGTACCTCAAGCAATCATGGTCCCCCTGACCAGGGTAGAGCAAGTACTCGGAGCCCATCGCGACGACGCGACGAGTCCGGCCCTTGCCGTTCGCGTACGTCGCACCGACCTCGGGACGCCAGCCTGATGGATTACTTGACCTTGGCAAGAGGCACCACTCCCTTCCCGCTGCACGTTGGACAAGGCGTCATGCCGGCAAGGTCCCGGACCTGCGCACGCGTCATGCCACAGAAGTCGCCGGCGTTGCCTGATGTGGCGAACTCCTCGCTGGCGAGTGCTCCCTCACAGAGGGCTGCACCACTCCCCTTCCCGAAGCCGACGGCGGGCTTCCCACACTTGTCGAAGCAAGTCTCCTCAGCGAGGTCACTGCTTGACGACAGGACGCGTCACCTCCACGATGTGCGCATCATGCTCTTCGATGGTCCTGGCCTGATGACCGCACGTGCAGACGAAGTCATTCTGCAAGCTGCCCTCGTACAAGCGGTGACCATACGCGGCGAATTGACGCGCGTCCCCGAGTCTCCTATTCGTCGTCAGCATCATCAACTCCCACGATGCGAAAGATGCGCCCCTCGCGCGCGCAATAGTACAGGTCCGGCTCGTCAGCATTCGTCTGCGCCACCATGGGCGCGCCACAGGTGGGGCAGTAGAGTCCATCCGCCGCCACGAGCGGGCGTTCACGCCTGCTCATCGGAGCACCACCTCCACGGAGCCCCTGTGCTCGTGGCTCCCGTGCCAGCGCGCCGCGTCCACCGCCTCCCGCTCGCTCGACTTCGGCTCACTCTTCCACCGACACCCCGCCGTGTCGCACCGCGCGACCCAGGTAGGTTCTACGAGCACGCGAATCAGTTCCGTCAGGCGAACACGCTCCTGAATCCTTCGGCGTTGTAACGCGTCCCGTGGTGCTCCTCACCATCGTGACAGACCACGCACTCGTCAGACATCAGTGGGTGCGCGCGAAAGGCGTGCGCGCGCCAATCCGGCCACGTCACGACGTCCGCAACGAGACTTCTGCTCATAGGTGCGACCTCCCGCAGGCGGACGAACTCTGTTCAGGAGGCATGGTAACACTCCTCGCACTCGAAGCGCCGCTTCGTCGCCCGGAACGTTGCTCCGGATTCGTCGCAGGTATAGCATGTAGCGTCGTCCGCCTTGACATCAGGCTCAGCCGGACTACTCGGCAACTGGAATCGCCTCCGGGTCGCAGACGTGTCCACCCAGCGTCGTCGGACCGCATCGGTCATGCCAGCCACCAGCATGCGCCGCATCGCAACGCCCCTTGCACCTGTAGCCGCACGCTTCGCACACCCACGGACTCGCGGTCGACGACTGGGATTCCTTGCCGCTTCGTTCCGAAACCGGCATCAGCACCCCACCGCCTCAAGCTCGCGGCCCATACGGCACGCGCGACTGTGCGTGATTCCGTCCACCGTCCACTCGCACGACGCGATACAACCGCTTCCTATCGCGCTCACGGTTCATCCCCCTGGCGCGAGTAATCATTCCACTTCCTCGTACTCCGGATGACTCCGAGCGCGAAGGTGTTGAAGACGAGCCCGAAGAAGCGAGTCTTTCGACCATCGAAGCCCGCGTTCAGTTTGGCGCCGTCCACCGGCGCGCGCCACGCGAAGACGCTCCAACGGCCCTCGACGCAGCGCGTTGACGGCTGGTCAACCATCGTGACGCACCCTCCCCGCACACGGTCGGATGGTTGGGATGCTCGGCGTCTCGTTGCGCTTCATGCGCCCCGTCTCCGGGTCCGCGTGACGCTCGGGGGACGGGAAGGCGTGCGCGTGGCTGTGGAGCCCATAGCAGTCCGAGGGGATGGCCCTGGACAGGTCGAGCACGGGAAGGGCTGGGTGCATCTCGCACGTTCGCCCCTTCAACGCGCCCTCGTTCGCGTAGGCCATTTGTCGTTCGGCCTCAGTACTTGGAGTGCTCATCCGAGGAGCCTCCTGAGCGCGGCCGCGCCTCCACGACGCCGAGCCTCGCGCATCTCGCGGCCAGTCGGAGCGTAGCGTCCAAACGGGCTTGATGGTAGACGCTCGCTCATGCCGGGCCTCCTCTGACCTTGTCGCAAGCCTTCTGCGTCTTCGTGAACTTCCCCTCATGGGTGTCGCACACGAGCGTAGGGTACGCTGCGAAGGCGTACCAGAAATAGCGTCCACTCCAGATGCATTGGCTGCTCACCGGACCACCGACCATAGGGGTGGATACTGTGGCTTCGTGTTCTCCTCGAAGTGGAAGTCACACCAGTTGAGAGAAATGGGTGGCGTCTGCATCCCCGTCATCCGCACGAGCCGCGGCTTCGCATCCGTCCGCTCGCAACCACGATGCTCGCATGGAACCTGTTCTACGGGAACAGGATTCTGGCTTCCTCTGGATGATGCATGCTTCATGGTTCTACGCTCCTCGACCGCGGTTCGATGCTCCGAGCATCCCCTTCGTGGCGGGGGATGCGTCCTCGACCTCGCCGACGCGCTCCTGATGATAACGCACCAGGAACGTGCGCCGCCACTGTGCCTCTCCCTCGACCCGGTTTCCTCCGTTGAGGTACGCGTCGATGCTTGCCCGCGCGTCCGCATCCTGGACGGTCGCACGCAGCAGGCCCAGGAAGGCTCGGTCCATCTGCACGCGCGTCGCCAAGTACCGATTGTACGCGGCGACCTCTTCTTCCACCAGTTGGTCGACCTTCTGGCCCTTCCGCTTAGTCACGACGCGCGCATCGGCATCGTTCTGCGCGCCCGCGTCCGGGACGAAGACCGTCGGCCGCGTCGTCTGCGCGTGCTGCGGGTCCGCCGGCGTGCGCAGCAACACCTCCTTCACCCTACGGGACGTCGGCGACGCAGCAGGACGCGGCATCTCCACCTTCGCCTCAGGCACGCGCGCCGGCGGAGTGACGCTCCACTCGAAGTGCCGCGCCTCCACGCGCTTGACCTTCTCTGCGAGGGCACGCGCCTGCGCCTCGCGACCACGGACGACGAGCGTGCGCTCCACCACAGTAGAGGCGAATTCGATGGCAGCGCCTTCGACCCACGGCTTCCCCGCCGCGCCGAGCGCGCGCCGCGCCCCCTCCACGAGGAGTTGCTTCACGACGCTGCGCGGGTACTGTGCAACCACCTTTCCGGACGGCGTCACGAAGCCCTGCGCGCGGTCGAGTGCCTCCGCCACGTCCGCCTTCGTCAGCTTCACCGTCTCTGCGGAGACATCCCGAGCGCGCGCCACCCGCGCGGCGACCTCCCCCACGAGGCGCAGGGCCTCGGTCGCCTTCTGCAAGCCGAGGGGCAGTGTCTCGCTGCGCTTCCATTGAAGCTGCGTCGCCTCCCGCGTGAGGAGCGCGTGCGTGACGCTGGTCGGCAGCGTCGGCACCCGCCCTTGCGACGATTCATCCGACGCCTCTTCCTGAGTCTTCGACTTCAACGGCTCACCCCCAGGACAGTCTCTTCGTCGACCGGAGCAAACACGGAGACGTACTCCGCGCACTCGCGTGGCCCTCCGCATACGCCGCGCGGCTCCGCGCCCACGCGCTCGGCCTCTTGATGCTCCACGCATCGTAGGCGCAGGTCCCCAGCGCCGTCCACTTGCACGCAGTGCGCCATCTGTGCTCGACGGTCCCCGTAGCAAGTCTCTCGATTCCGGCACGAGCCGCAGCAGCCCTGGATGTTCAGGCTCGCCACAAGTGCACGGGATGGATGCTGCACGAGCAAGTTCCTCATCGAGTCACGAACCTGCCGCATCACTCGCTCGTCCGCCGTCAGCGCGCGCACGCGCTGGCTGCGCACCACGGCCGCCTCCGCGACCGAGGCCTCCGTACCTGACCCTACTCCTGGCGCAGGGCCTGGAGTCGTCTCTTGCACCGGTGCTGCAGGAGCCTCTTCCTGGACGCGCAGCCGCAGCGCGATGAGCGCGCGCCGCGCCGGCCCTTGGACACCCTGCTTCTTGTTCTCCTCTTCAAGCGCCTCCAGCAGGTTCTGCTCCCCCGGAAGCAGCGGCGCCTCGGCGAGCACGCGCTGCTCCAGGCGCGTCACCGTCTCCCAATCAATCGTTCCGACAAGACGATTCTTCATGACAAACACGGTTCGCTTCGTTCCCTATCATCGTTCCCGCTCAGAAGACATGGCGTTCTCGTAGGCCCGCCGCAACGCGGAGCCCCTCCGAGGAGGCTACCCAACGCGGCTCTTGCCCATCGCCTGCTTCCACCTGCATCACGAACCCGAGCCCCAGCAGGCCCACCAAGTGCCTCCGGGCCCCCGGCGTGAGGAACGCCGCCTCGGCCTTCCCCCGCATGTCGCCCCGCTTGAGCGGCCCCGCGCTCGCCTCCATCAGCACGCGCAATGCGCCGTCGTCCAAATCCTGGACGCCCGGCTCCCACGCGTTCCGCACCGCACGCGTCTGCACCACGTGCGCGCGGACGCCCTCCACGGCCACCTGCGCCTGCTTGTTCACGAGGATGACTGCCGCGCCCGGTGGTCCCTGCGTGTTGAGCACGCCGTCCTGCGTCAACCGTCGGAGCATGGCCTCCGCCGCCTCCACGTTCACGCCCACGTAGCGTGCCAGGTCCCGAACCGTGATGAGGCCCTTCGCGCCCAGCGTCGCCAAGAGTGCACGCCCCTCCGGCGTCACGAGGTTCCACGCTTCCGCCGCCAAGGGTACGGCCAGCGCGACGTCGGCGCCGGCGATGGCTGCATCCAGCATGTGCTCCAACTCGGCCACCACGTCGCGCCCCTCCTGCGCCACCGTGTACCGATGCCTTGACCCGCCCACCACGGTCTCGCGACGGACGTACGCCTTCTTCATCAGGTTGTGCACCGCGCGGCTCGCGTTCTGCTGCGTGCGCACGCTCCCGTCCCCGATTTCCTTCGTCGTCAGGATGTCGCCGTCGCGTTGGCACAAGAAGAGCAGGCAACGCGCGTTCGACTCCAAGAGGTGATGCGCGCGCACCGTTCCCGGCGCATCCCCCACCAGGTTCAGCAGAGCCACGTGGTCGTGCATGGCTCACACCCTCCGCCCAGCACGGCGCGCCGCAAGGACCGCTGCCGACGACGCGCGGGCGCGCACCGTCGGCGCCTTCGGCTTCACTCCAGCGACCTCCTTCTGCACGGTGTTCAGGAACGCGCGCACGCGCGGGTCCGATGCGCCCGCCTGGTTCGCGCTCTCGAACTCGAACGACGTGCCCGGCACTTGGATGCGGAACTGTTTGAGCTTCCCGCCCAAGATGTCCGTGTACCGCATCGCCACCTGCTCGATGAACTCGCGGTGCTTGCCGGCTTCCTCCTTCAGACGCTGCAGGCCCTCGTCGAACTCTTTCGGATTCTCCTTCAGCTTCGGCATGAGACGCTTCAGCTTCCGGTCCAGGTCCGCGAGCACCTCATCCAGCCGACGCTGGACATCCTGCTCCGCGTCGCGCTTGAGGTGCTTGCGCATCTCATCCGTGTCCGCGACGGGCCACCACCGCATGTTCGTGGTGCCGCTCCCGTACACGAACTCCAGAAGCTCGTAGAAGGCCCTCATCTCCTTCCGGTACTTCTTCGGCACGAAGCGGATGCCGCCACGGTGGCCGAACGAGTACACGAACGACTCGCTCGCATCGCTCCACCGCATCCACGACTGCCGCAGGTCCTCCTGCGTGTACGAGGAGCGCATGCGAAGGAACCGCAGGCGAAGCTCCTCTGTCTTCTCTCGGAAGACCTTCAACCCGTGCAGCATGTCGGTCTCGCGCGAGATGAGCGGCGTCGCCACGATTCGGAACTCTGGGTACCCATCCTCACCCAGTTCATCCTTCTCCTCGAAGCGCCACGTGCCCAGCGGCTGCGGCTTGTCCTGCGTGATGCTCTTCTGGAGACGTAGCGCCTCCATGAGCTTCTCGTTGAGCACGCCCTCCGGCTGCACGATGAAGTGGCGCGTCAACTGGTAGTGGCCACCCGGCAGTTGCTTCACGTTGAAGTTCTCCGAGAAGGTGAGCTTGCCCCCGCCCTCCTCGTAGACGCGCGGCGGGAGCTTCGTCCGCTCGAACGCGCGCGCGGCCTCCTGGAACACTTGCTCCGGCCGCGTCGTGCAGTGCGCCCCCTCGCCCTCGCGCCCCGTACGCATGCGACGCGGATGCATCGCGTGGTCCGTCGGGATGCCCAACGTCGCGAGCAGCTTGTCGACGCGGTCCGCATCCACGGGCTCGAAGCCTGGGAAACCGCACCCGACGAGGTACCCCAGGACGTTCGCCTGGAACTCGTTCGTGACCGCGGTCAGGGCCTCGTGCACCGGCAACTGCTGCGCCTCCACGAGGCGACGCAGACGGTCCATCTGGTCACCGTCCGCGCGGCGCAGCGTCTGGAAGAAAAGCTCGAACATCTCGTCCGCCGGTAAGTGCTGCGTCGTCTCGACAAGCTCTTGCAGCAGGGCCTTCGGGTTCGTCAGCACCACCGAGCGCGTTGCCTTCAACCTTGGATTCCTGGGCATCTTCGCCACCTCCTCAGCGCGTCTGCGTCCGTCGCTCGGTCTGCATCTGCGTGTCCGCTTGATGCATCTCCGGCTTCTCCTCCACGATGTGGTACGCGCCCGGCGGCACGTCGACCCCCAACTCGCGCAGCTTCCGCAGGATGTTGTCCGCTGCGAGCTTGCAGCTTGACCCCTTGTAGCCCACGAACTCCATGCTCTTGACCGCTCCATCCGCTCCCATCAACACGCGTACGCCTTCCTTCACCATCTACATCCCATCCTTCGCTTCGTTCGCCATGTTCCGACGCTCCGTTCGTTCTCCCTGCTTCCCACGGGCCGCACTCATGCGGCCCTCGTTCATCTGAGTCCGTGCTTCTTCGAGGACGCGTGCTGGCAGCCAATCGTCATCGGCAGCCATGCCGACGGTACGCAGGCGCCGTCGATGACGCACCCACGCGAGGGTGCGTTCGAAAAGGAAGACGCCCCCCACGGCGGTCGCCGCTCCGATTCCCCATGCCAGAGTCACTGCAGCTTCGGGGCTCATCCTTGAGCCTCCGCGTGCCCGATGCTCCCGTCCGGCAGCACGACGTGCGGGTCCTCGCTGGGGAGGCCTACGTCGACACCCATGCGCGCCAACGCGTCGCGCAGCGCGCGCAAGTCTTGCACGACGTCCCGCTCGCTCGGGTCGAACTCCTCGAACGTGTACACGAACCCCTCCTCCAGGGAGTGGGGTTCGCGCACGAGGAGGCGCGTCATGCTCACGCCTCGCGCTCGGCCACGAGGAGCATCTCATTCTCGTTGAGCGGCCGGCGACCCACGTTCTTGACCCCGTACACTTCCGTGAGCGCGACGTGCATCGCGGCCTTCAAGTACGCTGCCGTGGCCGCCGCGACGGCCGTCACCAAGTCGTGTTGGTCCACGATGACGTGTATCTTGTTCTGCTGGTCGATGTAGATGGCCAAGTGCGGGTTCGCGTACGCGTACTTGTGTAGCTTCGCCCCCTTGAGCAGCCACGCGGCCTTCGCGTCCACCGGCACCTGCCCCGTCGCTGAAGCCTGCGCCGCCCCCTGGGCCCGGTAGATGTCGAACACCAGACCAGGAGTTGCGGGAAGAAGCTCCGCCTCCTGCTCCCTCGCCATCTGCTTCACACCCACCCCACAGACCTGTGGAATGGCGTACGTGACGCCCAGCACGGGAAGAGTACCTTCGTGAGACATGTTTTGAACCTCCCTTATGCTCCCGCCGTCGCCCGGGTCGGAGCTTCGGCGCGCCGAAGACGCGCCCCCATTGCGCCGGCCGCGTGCATCAGCCGCCAAGCGCCCACCCGCATACTCGTACGTTCGCAATAATCCTTCTCCTCAGCCGCCCCGTCGCGCGGCACCCCTTGCACTCGTTCCTGTCTCGTCGCGTTCTGGTTCTTCATCGCTATCAACATCCTATCAGACTCTTCTTCGTTCGTTCGCTTCGTTCACTTGCCACGGCGCGACCCCGCCGACCGCAGCGTCGCCGCCGTCGACCGCGACGCAGGCCGCGCGACCTGCGCCGGCCCCTGTCCCACTTCCTCCTTGTCCCGCGCTTCCCACGCTGCATAGGGGGCCCACAACGCCTTGTCGTTGCAGTGCTTCTGCGCGTACTCGAAGAAGCGTGCGAACTCCGCACGGCGGGACCCGACTTCACTCGCCTCGCCGCCGATGGGTGGGTCCAGGTTGAACGCGTCCACCACGTGCAGCAAGTCGTCCTGCGTGATGGCCTCACCCTCGTAGTCCTCAGGGAGAGACTCATCGCTCGCCTCAGCCGCCTCCAGTCGCTCGACCTCACGCTCGAAGGCACGCTGCGCGGCACGCTCCACGAGCGCCTCCAATTCCGCGCCGACGAACCACTGCGTCTTCGCCGCCAACGCGTCCAAGTCCACATCCTCCGCGCACGCGCGACGCCGCGCGTGCACGCGGAGGATTTCCCGCCGCGCCTCCACGTCGGGCCACAGCATGGGAATCTTCGCGTCCACCCTGCCCGGCCGCGTCAGCGCCGCGTCCAGCACCTCCGGGTAGTTCGTCGCGCCCACGAAGAACCACTTTCGGTTCACGTCACCCAGCGCGATGAGAAGCTGACCGAACATGGCTCGCTCCACGCCGCTTGACTCACGCTGTGCCGCCTCGCGGTTGCTCATCGCATCCATCTCGTCCTTGAACACGATGCAGGGAGCCATACTGTCCGCGATGAGGAAGAAGCGACGCTGCATCGCCTCCGACTCGCCCACGTACTTGCTCTTCATCTCCTGCATCTCAAGACCCAGCAAGCGCGACTCTGCACACAACGCCCGCACGAGCAATGTCTTGCCCGTGCCGCCGGGCCCGAACAGGATGACGCCCCGCGGCACACCGAGCCCATGCCGCTGCGCGCGGCCCAGGTGCTTCAAGCGCAGCAGGAGCCAGCGCCGCAGCGACTGCTTGAGCCACGCGTACCCCCCCAGGCTCGCGAACCCGCCGGAGAGTGGCTCGATGATGCGCACGAGACCCGTGCTCTCCAGCTTGCGGCGCTTCGCTTGCGAGAGATAGTCGAGGTCAACGCCGCCCCGCTCGTGCAACATCTCCACCACGGCCGCACTCGTCTGGTCGAGGTTCAAGCCCCCCGTCATCTGCACCATGAGCGCGCGCACGTCCTCCGTGGCTTCACGCGTCAACGTCGCGCCCCGCGCCTCATCCATCAGCGTCGTCCGCTCCACCACATCATCCACGATGGCGCGACGCTCCTCCGGCGTGCTGATGGGCGGCACGAGCACCTCACACACTTGCAGCGCCGCCTCACCGACGACGTGCTGGTTGTGCGTGAACGCGACGAACGTACTCGTCGTCTGCTCCATCATAATAGCATCCGTCGCCACCGCGCGCATGAAGTGCGCCAGCCCCGCAACCTGCTCCTTCTGGTTGTCAAGGTACGCGTTCACCAGCACGACGCTCTTGTGCTCCGCCCGCGACGGGTCCTTCTGGAAGCCGCCCGCCAACTCGTACGCGCGGCGCAGCGTGCGGTCCGCGAGCGTGATGGGTACGTCCGTTGCCGGCGCGTCCGGCATCGTCGTCTCCTCGGATGCCTCTTCATCACCCAACGCGCGCTCCATCCGGCTCAGCATGGAGCCACCACCCAACGCGACGGGTACCTCCGCCGAGCGGCCCCGAGGCTCCCCCTTCGCATGGGATGAGTCCTTCTCGCAGCGCAGGTACGCCCTCCTTGTCCGCGTGGCTTCCTCGAACCGCGTCGCCGCGCCGCACGTCGCGCACGGCGTCGCCTCCGGCACGACGTCCACGCGGACGAGGGTCTTGAGCGCGTCCACGACGAAGAGACGCTCCTTAGGCACCTCGTACTCGTCAACGTCCTCCGCGACGCCCGCGAACGATGGCTCCTCCTCGTGCAGCATCGTCGCCTCCTGCTCGTGGAAGCACCACGCGCACCGCGCCACCACCGAAGCGCTTGCCCTCCGCGCCACCAGCGTCGAGGGCCCACCGCAGGCTGCGCACGCGTTCACCACGTGCCGCACCAATTCCTGCACGCGCCCCGCGTCCGTCGTCTCGACCACGAAGCCGCGCGTCTTGAACGTCCGCGCGCCTCGCTGAATCCTCGTGATGAAATGCTCTGTCTCGCTCATGCGTATCCCTTCCTCATCTTCTTCGCCTTCTTCGTTCGCTTCGTCTTCCTTGCCTTCTCACGCAGCGCGCGCTCGCGCGCCTTGACCTCCTTCTCCAGGTCCGCCGTGGAAAGCAGTTCACTCACGCGCATGCTCGTGCACGTGCGGCACCCGTCGTCACCCGCGTGGTGACCGCCCAAGATAAGGCCCCGCTTGACCCAACCGCGCGCGACGAGGTCCACCAGCCAGGCACGCGCTTCCTCCGCCGTCGCGAACGTCGAACTCGGCACCGCACGCGTCCGGTGGAACCAGTACGCATCCTCGCGACGCTTGCCCTCCACGATGCTCCCGCGTTCGAAGCGCGGCAAGCGCCCGTGGTGCATGTTCAGGCCCGCCCAATCCATCATGTGGTCCTCGTGGTGGCCCATACCGAACACCACGAACCGCCCGCTCCGCAGACGGCGGACCTCGAAGAACTCCAACGTGTAACCTGCCATTCAAAACCACCCTCCCATGCTGTGAGCCTCACGGCGAGAACGGAGCCGCGCGAGCATGTTCGATGGCCGCGTGCACGGTCAGGAGCAGCGTGGCGACGAAGAATGCGGCGGCGGCCAGCCACACGAACCACAGTTCGCTCACCAGCGCGCCAGTGATTCCGGACGCCAAGCCGAAGAGGAACAAGAGGACCGTGCCCTGCTTGCACCAGCGCTCCGCACGCGCCAGGCGGATGTCTCTCGCCTCAGCCGCATTCACCGAGATGCTCGTGCGCATCACGCCGTAGGTACTAATGACGTCAGCGCCGCCTGGCCCCTCAGTGGCCGCCGCAGCGTCACCCGCAGCCGCGTTCTCCGAGACACTCATGCACTCACCCCCATTCCACATCCCTCCATTCCAAGTACATCGTGAAGCCCACGCGTACAAGGAGAAGCACGAGGGTCACGCCGACAGCGGCCACGGCAAACCAGAGACTCACTCCTGTGAAGAGCCCCAGCACAGCGAGTACGATTGCTGCCGCAATCGTGGCCAGAATCACGTTGCTCATGTTCTCACCCCACCGCTCGACGCGTGCCTCATCCCTCTCCGGTGCCCCCACGGACTTCGCCAACGGTTCGGTCATGTGACCATCACCCGTACATGCTGGCGGCGTCCGCGGGGCACGTGGTGCCTCCGTGGCCAGACGCGCGCAGCGCGTCCCCCAGGTTCGGAAGCTCTTCTTCTTCCAGCACGCCGCCGACGATATCACTCTTCGGTGCGCGCACCATAACGACGTAGAACGTGTGCACCCACACGCCCTCTCGCTCGTTGAAGGCTGCCTTCGCCTCCGAGTTCACGCCCACCACGAAGCCCTCGCGGAACGCTTCGTTCACGCGACGGTCGAATTCCTCCGGGTCACCCGAGACGATGGTCCGGGACTCGGGGTGCTGCTTATCGTTCGCTTCCATCTTCTTCGTCATCATCTGTTCTCCACGCTCCACATTCGTTCGCTGTTCGCCGCCCGCGTTGCGGGCCGTGCTGGTCGTCTGGTTGCCCATGGGGCCAAGCCTCCTTAAAGCTGCCTAATACTATTCCCACTCGGGCATAGTATTCTTCCTCGGTTCTTCGGCCCGCCGAAACCCCATCACTTCTGGAAGAGAAGTGACTCCGGCGGGCTTGGGCCGCCGGTACGCTTCCGAGGCCTCCTTCGCGTAACGGACCTGCGCGAGGGTATCGTCCAACCGGCGCGCGACGGCCGGCATCACCCGCACGCCCCGCGCCGCGACGCTCGCCGCGTCCCGAATCCGCTCCCCCGTCTTCAGGTACCCCCACGGCAGCGCCCGAATGGGCCAGTCACGCAAGTTGTCGTTCAAGTCCGCGCACTTCGTCAACCACGCCTCCGCGGGCCCCGCACGCATCCGCGCGAACATCCTCCGCACCACCTCCTCCTTCGGCAATCTCTTCCACTCGCGCGGCTTCGTCACGCTCGCGGCGATTTGCGCCGCCCTCCACCCGACCACCTCCACCACCTCCTGCACGCTCACCGTGTCCGGGTGGTCCTCGTGCGCGTCGTGCACAAGCGTCGCCTTCACGACGTCCAGGTCCACAACACCGTCCTCCAGCAACGACTCCGTCGCGCGCTCCGTGTGGAAGAAGAACGGTTCCCCCGTGAAGTTGCGCCGGTCCTCCGCATGCACACGACGAGCGAACGCGCGCGCCCGCGCCACGTCCGCGTTCCGCGCGCACCACGCATCCAGGAGCGGCGTTACGCAACCCATCCGCACGACCTGCATGCTCACACCCCTGCCACGATGACGTTCACCGCATCGGCCCCCTGAGACCGAGACGGTCGAGCACATAGCCCGCCGAACGATACATGCTCCTCACGTTCGTCGGCAGGTCGAGCCACTCCTCTGGACTCATCTTCACCGCGTGCGCGCGCATCATCAAGCAAAGCCGGGCCATCGTCGGGGCCTCACACAAGAGGTTCGCAAAGACCTTCCCCTCCGGCGTCGGAGAGAAGCGCGCGATGGCTTCGAACATCGGCTCCGCGTCACCCACATTCACCGGCTTCCCACTGTCGTACACGTTGTGCGTGCCATCCAGTGTCTTCGTGACGTCCACCTTGAGGTAGACGTTCGCAATATCCGGCACCTTCTCCTCCTTCACGCTGCTCGCACCCTCCATGTTCAACTCCTCTCTTTGCACGGCTTTCACGACCCAGTCCGCCGTCGTCAAGAGGGCGAACCCTGTAGTCTCCTCATCCGACATCGGCATGAGCTTGCGCACGCGCTCCACAACTGCATCCACCGCACTCCGCGCGGACGCTTCCACTTCCTCGGGTGTTCCGCCGCGCAGCACTATGTTGCGCATCCGCACCTCCACCCGCGCACCCACACTCGCCTCGACGCCCATCAGCGAGCCTCCTGGCGCGCGTCGAGGCCACGCTCCAGCGGCACGACGGCGCTGTGGGCATGACCTTCTGCGACTGGGAACCAACCGAACACGCGGTCGTGCCGGTCCTCATGACTCACTCCATCCTTGGACCACATCTCCGAGTAGACGACCACGAAGCCGCCGACCCACTTCTCCGGTCGCTTCGTGACACGCTCTTCGAGTTCCTTGAGCGTCGTGCACGGCTCGTCCACGATGTCCTTCAAGCTCCATCCACTACCCATCGCACCGAACTCCGCCACGCTCTCATCCAGCGTCTTGGGTGAGACGAGGCCGTAGTGTAAGCGGTGCATGTACCCCTTGCGCATCCAGTCCTCCGCCACGCGCTTCCCATCCGTCAGGAACACGTGGAAACCGTGCATCTCGTAGAGCCGCTTCGTAAGCTCCCGAATGCGCGCCCGGTTGATGGGCGCACCCACCACGTGGTCCACGTACTTCTTGCGCGGCACAAGCGCCGCCTCCCTTCCCGCCTTCGCCATCTCTTCGAACACCATGTCGTTCAACACTCCTTCTGCTTCTCGTTCGCTCGTTCCCTCGCTTCGCGTTCCTCACGCTCACGCTCCTCCACGCGGCGCCGGAGTTGCATGGTGAACGCTGTCGACCAATCGTACGTCGCGCGCGCGAACTCGCGCCGCCGCGGATGCTCCACCGGCAGGCTCGCGAGGCCAAGCTCGCGGCGCGCCGTCGTGTGCGCCATGTACGCCAACGCGTTCCCATGCGCCACGGAGCGCAGCATGTCCGCCGTCGCAGACAAGCCCAACGCCTCCGCCTCATCCGCGAGTTCCTTGTACGTTGCCTTCTTCCGGTTCGGCAAGCCGCGCGCGAACCGCGCCTGCTCAGGCGTCGCCACCATTCAATCCCCCCTCCTTGTTCCTTCTCGCTTCCCGTACTCGGCGCTCGGGTGATGCCCGTGGTTGATGCGACCACTCTTGCTCCGGTGGTACGAGTACCCGGGCCCCCCGCACCAGCACCGCTTCCCGCCCCGCGGCCCCACGTAGCTCCACTTCACACCCGGCAACGGCTCCAACCCGCTCACGGTGCCGCACTCCCAACCCTCGGCGCATCCACCAGCTTGCGCAAGTCCGCCACGAACGCGTGACTCGCCCCCGGCGCCTCGTGGTCCAGCCACGGCTTCTCGTTGTACTGGTTGAACAACGGAACGCAGTACCACTTCCGCTCGTACTCAAAGTAGAAGTTGCGGCCCCAGGACGTCTCGACCACACCCCGCACCGTCGCACCATCCATCAGGATGACTGTCATCTTGTCCCACGTGTACCGCGTGCTGTTGCGCATCGCTGGTGGCTTGCACGCGCGCACGAACCGGCTTCGAATCGCAAGCGGCCTCACGCGCGCGCACCCGCCTTCACCCTCGACAGGACTGGCCCCATGCACCTGGGCCTCCCCGGCTCCTCGTACGTCCCGTCCTCGTGCCGCACGCTGTGAATGAGGCCATCCCAACCGTGGCCCGTTGGTCCGATGCCTTGCCGGCCTCGCGCGCCGCACGCGCCGCAACGCACCACCGCGACTGGGATGGGCCATCCCGACAGGCTGATGCCCGTCGTTTGGCTCTCGAACTCGAACGCGTGCGCCGCCCAAGATACGCTCATCCCACGACCCAACCCGCGCGCATGTCGCGAATGCTCTTGAATCCCACCGGGTGCATGTCGCCCGTGAAGACGCGCACCACTTCATCATCCCCCTCCAGGATGCGTTGCGCGAAACGCTTCGCCGCCTCTGCATCCTCATCGTCGAAGAAGACTGTGTGCGTCCGGATGTTCTCTCGCATGTCGATGCCGCTTTGCCCGCTCACGTGCGACGTCCACTCGTACGCCGTCACGCGCGCGCCACTCTTCGTGAAGATGGCGGCTGGCATGCTCACACCTTGAGCGGCGTCGTGTTGAGGCCGTTCGTGTGCGCTTCCTCGCGCACGGCACCGTACGCGTCAACGTGCTCGCATGGATTCTTCCACAGGTCCACGTCGTAGAGCCTGCGGCTGCCATCGTAGCTGATTCCCTTGGTGGGCGCGCCGCGCGGGCCGCCGCACTGCGGGCACACCCACACGAGACGAAGCCGCATGCGGTTCCACGAGTGGCCCTCATGCACCTCCGTCGACGGCACGACAACCTCGCGCACCTCCCCCATCACTCCGACCTTCTGCATTCCGTGATTCTCCATGTCGTTCAGACTCCTTGTCCCTTCGTCAACGTTTCCAGCGTTCGCCCACTCGGAAAGTGCTTCACCCTCACGTGCTTCGGTGTCAAGCGCGGCGCGGCCCACGGGCACCCATTCAAGTGCTTCCGCCCCGCGCGGCGCGCGGCCCCCACATCCGCGTAGTGGTTGCTCATGCTCCGGTCGCATGAGCACTCGTAGTACCACGCCTCGTTCGGTACTTCGGTCATTCGGCGAGCCTCTGCTTCTTGAACTCGCCCCACGTCTGGCCAGGGTCGAGTCCACGCAGCTTCCTGCTCGCCCGGCCGAGCACCCACACGCGCCGCAGGTCTTCGAGGATGCGCTCCTGCCCCTCCTTCTCACGCTGCTTGAAGCGCACCGGGTACGGGATTCGGTCCGACGCTTCGAGCGCAGCGCCTTCAGCCACGTTGATGACTTCTTCACGCTCTTCCTTCGTCAATCGAGCCACGTCATTCCTCCCAAGGGAATCGTTCCACGCGCTCGCGCCGCTGCTTCGGTGTCCCGAAGTCGCGCAGCGCGAAGCGTTCCCCATCATCCTTCTCGTACGCAATATCCTCATCCCCCTGCCGCAAGACGATGGCATCGCCACGCTTGATGGCGGCACGAATCTTGCGCAAGCGAGACACCTTCACGGACTCCTCGTCCGCGGCACTCGCCACCACATGCAGGTGCTTGCGGTGCACCATCGCGTCGCGGCGCTGGTCCCACGTGACGATGGTGAAATCCAACTCGTGCAACACCCTGGGCGGGCTCCGACTTCTCGGTTCTTCGGTCATCCGTCGCCGCCTCGCAGGATGCGCTCGTGCAACTTCAGTTCCTTCGGCAACGCGTTGTTCGAATCGCCCGAGTTCGTGTCGTGCTTACCGCCATGGCACGCTCCACAGATGCTGCTTCGCACCGCGCGCTCGTTGTGGCAAGGCTCCTCGCATGCTGTACACAAGCAAGTAGGCACACGGATTCCACGCCCCACTGCCCTACACCCCCCTATTGGATTCGCCTTGCAGCATGCGCTTGTGGTCGCGCAGGTACGCGTTCACCTCACTCGACGCGAGCCCATGCTTCTCGACGCGTGGATGACGCCGCAGCCGTTCATCCACGTCCGTCCGCGTCCACACGCACTTGCTCATCGGAGCACCTCCTGCATCTCGGCGATGAACGCGGCCTCACATCGGCGCCGGTCACCACAGTTCATACCATGGCGGTCCAGCGCATCGTAATAGCATGCGAGCACGCCCTTCTCCAGCGTCCTCAAGGCTTGAGGACTCAGACCCTGCTTCACCGAAACGTCCTCCCGGTTTCCTTTTCCAAGCGCGCGATGAGCGCGCCCACCATGTAATCATGGTCGAGCCCGTAGACGCCCCCCTGCTCTTGGATGAGGTACTTCCAGAAGCCGATGGTGGCGTCGTCGGCCGCACGACCGAGGCCTTCGAGGCCGCTCACGCTCGACCTCTTCTTCGACTCCGGCAACGCGAGCCTTCGAGACCTGTGACCTTCGGCGGCGTCTCGACAGACACCATAATGCGCTGGGTCCAGCACACAGAACGAAGCATGCGCCGCCTCCCACACCACTCCACCCCTGCCGCTCTCCACCTCGGAGTCCACGTACTCCTCAGACGTCACCTGGTCCCCCTCTTTATGCGTCATGCCTGCGCCTCCACTCCAGGAAACCACCGTGCCAGTCGAGCGCCTCGTGCACGCGCTTCTTCTGTTGCTGCTTGGGCGTGAACCCCCTACGCGAGCACCTTTGGTTCACGCGACTCCTCTCCACGACGATTCTTGGGCGCGCGCGACGCGCTCCCGCGCCGCATCCTTTTCCTTCGCCTGGGCGTAGAATCCACGCTCGTGCGCCCACACGGCGCCGTCGAAATCGCTGCTCGACACCCAGAACGATGCCTCGTAACCCGCCGCCGTCAGCCGCCGCGCGATGGCATACTCCGTCGGCACGATGCGGGCCGCGTCCCTGTGCACGTCCCGCGGTGGCGTCGCACGGCTTCGGTTCTTCACGGCGATGCCCACACCGTTGGGCACTTGCCAAAGGCCGATGCCCTTCTTCCGCACGTCTTCCTCGTGACCGTACCCTCGGCTCACGCGCCTCCGGATGTCCCACCCCCGCGCCGCGAGCGGTGCAAGGATGGCTTCGATAGCCTCCAGTGTCAGCGGCGGTGGCTGCCGCCGGTGCGTCGGCAGGAACATCGTGTCCCTACCATTCGTGCTCACGCGCCGCATCCTCGTCGTCACCTGTCCCCCTTCACCCCTATTCTTTGTTGCATTCACCATTTCACGTCACCTTGGCACTCTTCTCTGTTCGCTTCGTCTTGCGTGGCCGGTCTCCCGGCAGGATTGGGTTCTTGCT
>Ga0299913_10000221_pt1 | contig 32076 bp, 27 predicted proteins | sample RVTome_9_FD_201360 | JGI IMG/M metagenome (GOLD analysis project Ga0299913, IMG submission 201360) | Soil microbial communities from uranium-contaminated site in the Upper Colorado River Basin, Wyoming, United States - RVT155D38 (version 2) ... | reverse complement strand
ACGCCGCATGGCCTCGGGCGACGGCATCATGCCGGGGCCGGTCAGCCCGCCGCAGACCAGCCTGACCGTCTACGACCTGGCTGACCCGGCCAACCCGGCCGTGGTGAACCGCATGAAGGTCGACGGCTCGCTGGTGTCGGCGCGCGAGCAGGACGGGCTGGTCCGCGCCGTCGTGCATGCCTGGACCGCTCCCGACTTCGTGATGCCGGCCGACCCCGAGCACGAAGACGAAGCGCTCGAGCGCAACCTCGAGATCGTCCGCACCGCCCCGGTGGTGGACTGGCTGCCCAAGGTGTCGATCCAGCGCCCCGACGGCGCGTGGAACCACCGCACGATCGTCCCGTGCGGCGGCGTGCTGCACCCGCGTGAGACCCAGGACCTGAGCACGGTGAGCGTGCTGACGCTCGACCTGCGCGAGCCCGGCGCGATCCTCGGCTCGGCGACCGTGGCGGGCGCCGGCGAGACCGTGTACGCCTCGACCGACAACGTCTACGTCGCCCAGGGCCCGATGTGGCGCCCGGACGGCACCGCCCTGACCCCGACGATCGTCCACCGCTTCGACACGCGCGATCCGCGCAAGCCCCGCTATGCGTCGGCCGCCACCATGCCGGGCCGCGTGCTGAATCAGTGGTCGCTGTCGGAGCGGGAGGGCCATCTGCGCGTCGCCACGACCACCGACCCGATCTGGACCGCAGAGGGCACCGAGCAGACGCAGAGCAGCTCGAGCCTGCACGTCTTCCGCATCGCCGACGGCACCATGCCGGAGGTCGGCACGGTCGAGGGCCTCGGCAAGGGCGAGCGCATCTACGCGGTGCGCTACGTCGACCAGCTCGCCTACGTGGTCACGTTCCGCCAGGTCGACCCGCTGTACGTGATCGACTTGTCCGACCCGGCCAAGCCGCGTGTGGTCGGCGAGCTGAAGATCCCCGGCTACTCCAACTACCTGCACCCGATCGGCGGCGGCTACATCGTCGGGGTGGGCCAGGACGCGGACGCCCAGGGCGTGCGGACGGGCTTCAAGGCCAGCGTGTTCGACGTGCGCGATCCGGCCAGCCCCAAGCAGGTCAGCTCGTGGACGATCGGGCCGAACTCCGGCTCGGAGGCCGAATGGGACCACCACGCGTTCCTGTGGTGGGCGCCGACGCGCCGCCTGGTGCTGCCCGTCGAGCAGTGGCAAGAGGATCGTCCGGGCTTCGTGGGCGCCGTCTCGCTGGCGATCGGCACGGACGGCGCCATCACCGAGGCCGGACGCGTCCAGCCGCGCGAGGAAGGCGCGCCCGACTACACGCCGGTGCGCCGGGCCCTGATGAACGGCGCGAACCTGCTGCTGATGACCGACGCCGGCCTGGTGTTCGCCGACCCGGACACGTTGGATGCGCGCGACTGGCTCGGATTCCCGCAGCCGCCGCAGTCCGACCCCAAGCCGATGCCGATCGAGGACGGCCCGGCCTAGAGCTGACGGAACGCGAGGAGGGGCGGCCGATCCGGCCGCCCCTCCGTCGTCCCGCCCCCTCCTTACCGCACGGGCAGGTGCACGCGCAGGTCCTGCAGGACCACGGCGCCCGGGGTGCGCACGCTGCCGTGGCCGATGTACATGTCCGACACCGGCGTGACGGTCAGGTACAGGTTCTGGCCGGCGGGCACGTCGACCGCGACGCCCGCGAGCTCCACGGTCCGCGCCTCGCCGACCACCGGGGTCAGCTCGCGCAGCGGCATCAGGTTGTTGTGCACGACCCGCGCCGTGGCGGGCGTGTCACCGATCGACAGACCGAAGAACACGCGCTGGTCGGCGCCCGCGCTCGTCACCGTCGCGTCGACCGAGGCGACGCCCGCGATGCGGAACGGACCCTGCTTCAGCGCGATGTGCTGCGGGGCGCCCGCGCCGCTGGTCGTGACCGTCAGGTCCAGCGGGCCCGGCGTGACCGTCTCGTTGGCGTCGAGGTTGGACAGCGACCGGCAGACGCCGTCGGCCGTCGCCACGTGGAAGGGGTGCCCGCCGACGAGCTGGCGCGGGTTCTGCCCGGCACGGACCCGGTCGAAGAAGTCCAGGCGCAGCGCCCCGAACCCGCCCAAGGGCGCGGTGCACGGGTCGCTGTTGCCGCCGATCTGCGCGTCCACCGGGTAGCCGGGGGGCAGCACGTTCGGCAGCGCGTGGCCGCCGTTGTAGCCGATGAAGACGCTGCGCGCCCGGGCCGGCGCGGTCAGCGTCTGCTGGAAGTTCGCGATGCCCTGGTTGAGGTTGAACAGGTTGTCGCTGGAGCCCTGGCCGATCAGCACCGGGATGTCGAGCTGGTGACCCGCCTCGACGAACGCGATCGGGCTGTGGGCGCGGAAGCGCTCCTCGAGGTTGGGCAGGCCCGGCACCGGCAGGCTGCCGTCCGGCCACTGCCCGGTCGCCGTGCCGAACGCGGTCGCGACGTGCACGTCGTCCTGGTGGGCCTGGAGGCCGCCCGCGTACAGCAGGGCGATCCAGGCGCTGCGGGCGACCTTGGCGGGGGCCAGCGAGTTCGCCAGGTTGAACCAGGTGATCTCGGGCGCAAGCGCGTTGAAGCGGGTGGCGCCGCTGTCGCGCACCTCGGTCAGCGCGCCGATCATCTGGTAGCCGCCGCCGTAGCTCAGGCCCATCGCGAACAGCACCGGGTCACCCGGGCCGTCCAGCTCGACCCAGTCCAGCCCCGCCAGATAGTCGATCAGGGCGGCGACGTCCTTGCCCTCGATCTCGGGGTTCTGGACGTCAGCGCGGCCACCAGTGTCGCCGAAGCCGCGCTGGTCGAAGCTCAGCACGCCGTAGCCACGGTCGAGTTCGGCCTGGAACGCCGCCATGTCGGTGGTGCGCGAGCCGCCCCAGCCGTGCGAGTGCATGATCACGGGCACGTCGCCGTCCGCCGCTGCGGCGGGCTTGAACACGGTGAAGGCGATCACGGCGCCGTCAGGACGCGTGATCGAGCCGTCGTACTGGGAGTGGGCGGCGGCACCGGCGGGCGCGAACGCCGCCAGGCTGCTCAGCAGGGCGATGACGGCCAGGGCCGCCACACGGGGACGTACGCGCACGGGGTGCCTCCTCGGCGATTGCGAATGGGTTCTGCCCACTCATTCGCCGGGAGACCGCCCCGCTCCTCCGTGACGAACTACCGCATGTGGGACACGCGGCCGTCGCGGCCGAACGCCACCTTCGCGGGGCGCCCGTTCAGGCAATAGGTGAACGTGTCGCCCTGGCGGGCCACCGGCTGGCCGAGGGCGAGCAGCACCTGCTCGGGCGTCATGCCCGGCTGCGCCGCCGCCAGCGGCGCCGCCGGACCGCTGTCACAGGTCGTCGCCGCGATGCCCAGCGCGCGTTCCCACATCTGCAGGTACGCCTCGGCGCCGCGCGCGAGGTCCTCGACGATCTCGTCGCCCGCCTGGCGGCGCAGGTCCTCGACCCAGTCGGGATACAGGCCGTAGTGCGCGACGCCGTCCCGGTTGATGTCGTAGACCCGCGTACCGCTGCGCTGCTGGTGCACGACCTCGCCGTTGATGCCGGTGAACGGGTAGGTCACCGGGTTGGCGACCGACGCCCCGCGCGGCGGGCCCTGCGAGCCGAAGCCGTTGGTGTCCGCGCCGTAGCCGAAACCGAAGAAGTAGCCCTCGGGCGCCTGCTCCTGCGCCCACTGCTTGTGCTCGCGCCAGTTCGCGACGAAGCCCGCGGACGACCCGCCGTAGGGCGCCACGAAGCCGCCGGCCTGGTAGATGCGCTGGTAACTGGTGTCGTCGGCCCAGCCGTGGCTGGACACCACGCCCGGGTAGCCCTCGGCCGCGATGATGTCCAGCGCCTGGCGGCGGGCGCGCGCACTCATGTGGTCGGGGTCGAAGATCATCCCCTTGGCGATCATGCGCCGGACCAGGTACTCCCCGAGCGTGGTGAGCCCGCGCACGTTGCAGTGCGGCGCCTCGGGATAGATCGGCGCCGCGCCGCTGCGGCCCGTGACCTGCAGGATGCCCCCGGCGAGCGCGTCACGGCCGGTGAGCTGATCGGGGCTGCCGCTGTCGTCGTGGAAGTTGGGCTGGGTCTTGTCGTGGGCGTGCCCGTCCTCGGCCGTGCACGTCTCCATCTGCCAGAACTTGCCCGTCTCGAGCGCGTTGCCGTTGTTGACCACGATGCCGGTTGAGCCGTTGTCGCCGGCCACGCCCGACAGCGCGTTGTCGAACTTGTTGACCAGTTCCATCTGGCGCACGCCGAGCGCGTAGACCTCGTCCATGCGCGCGTCGATGTCACCGCTGTCGCAACGGGGCACCTCGAGGAACACGCCGCAGTCGAACAGCACCGACACCTCGATGCCGAGCACCACCGCGAGCTTGCCGCCGTTCATCACGCGGCGCGCCTCGAACGGGTCGGTGACGATGCGGAACCAACCCTTGCCCGGCCCACCGCTCTGCGCGTCGATGTAGCGCTCGAGCTGGCGGATGCGCTTGGCCTGCAGGCGCACGCCGTCCATCTCGTTGCAGCCGTGGGACTTGTAGGGGTAGATCTCGCACAGCACGTTGTTGTCGACCAACAGGTTGACGTACATGCGCTGGCCCGCCCGCCAGGAGCGCTCCAGCCACTTGTAGTAGACCTGCTCGTGGGTCAACGAGTCGTAGCGCGGCCAATAGCCGAAGGACGGCCAGCCGGTCGTGTCGTGGGTCGGGACATCGCCGCCGGCCAGCACGTTCTCGAGCACCGCGCCCGCGCCGCCCGGCTCGTGATCGGCGCAGTCAACCAGCGCCTTGGTGACGCCGTAGGGGTGCCACGGGCGGCCGCAGCGCGCGCGCCCGCCAAGGAACTCGAACGCCATCATGTGCAGGTGGGCGTCCATGTAGCCGCGCACCTCGCTGGTGGGCGAGGCACCCAGGGCCACCGGCCCGTCGACGCCGATCTCGACCTCAGGCCAGCTCGCGCAGCCGGGGGTGAGCGCGAACGTGAAGTCCGCCGCCTTCTTCGCCGCGTCCTCGTCCACCAGCACCAGCGTGCCGTCGCCGGCCACGCTCAGCGCCTTGCCGACGGACGGCAGCGTGATCCGGAACGCCTTGCCGCCCTTGACCTCGTCGATCACCCAGTCGGCCAAGTCGCTGGGCTGGGGGGCGGCGACCACGGTCGCACCGCGGCCGGTCGCGTCCGCCACGGGGCTGTCGCCGGCCTCGGCGGCCGCCTTGTCGCTGGTCTCCACCGTGATGCCACCCACATTGCGGCCCGGGATGGTGGCCGTGGCCGTGTCCAGCGCGGTGCCCAGCGGGGAGTCCGAAGCAGCCAGGAAGTCCTCGCGCGCGCCGAACAGCAGGTAGCGGCCGAGGTCGGTGGCCTGGAAGTGGAACGGCTCGCCCGTCGAAGCGGCCGGCGCCGAGGCGGCGAAGCCACTGCCCGCGCGCGCCACGTAGGCGCCCGTAGCCGCCGAGCGCACCGCGTAGCAGCCGCCCGCGAGCGCGTAGCGGTCCTGGGGCTCGTTCGCCCGCGGGGCGGGCGGCTGGTACGGCTGGGGCCCGGTCGCGTCCAGCAGGGCGTCGACGATCTGCGACGCCGGCGTCGCCGGGTCGGGCTCGGGGACCGGCACAGCGCCCGAGGGCGCGGCGGCGGCGAAGGCCACCGCCAGGACGGTGGCGGCCAGCACGAGCTTGGCGGGACGGCGCGTCTGCATGGGTTCTCCCAGGTGAGCGGGCAGGATCGTGGAGCTTTGCGGTGATCTTCGCCGTCGGTGGGCCGAATTCCTGCCGGTCAGCGGTACGTCAGCAGGTCGCGATGGACCCCTTCCAGGTGCGCGTGGTCGTTGATCGACAGCAGCGTCAGCCCCTGCCGCCCCGCCACGATCTTGGTCACGGACGTGTTGACCAGGACGCGGTTCAGCCCGGCCCACGCCCGACTGTCGAGCTGCCACAGCCCGGCGCACACCGCCGCGATCACGCCGCCCGACGTCGCAACCACGGCGCAATCGTCTCGGCCGAGGCTCGCCACCAGATCGTCCAGCGCCCCCTGCACGCGGGCGAGGAAGGCCGGGAACGACTCGTGATAATCGCCGTCGTTGTCCCCCGCCGTCCAGCGCGCGGTCGCGCGCTCGAAGTGCTCCTGGAACGCGCGGCGGGGGTCCTCGGCGGCCGCGAGTTCGGCCGCGAAGGTCGTGCGGTCGGCGTCGGTGGGCAGGGCGCCCGCCAGCAGCGCCTCGTGGTCGTACTCGTCCCAGCGGGCGTCCTGGTCCAGTTGCGCCGCGCGGCCCATCCCCTCCAGCAGCAGCCGCGCCGTGGCCTCCTGGCGCCGCATGGCGCCGTGGACGACGCGGTCGACGCGGGGCAGGGCGGCCAGGCGCTCGCCGGCCAGCCGCGCTTGCCGCTCCCCCAGCGGGGACAGCACGTCGTAGTCGGCCTCGCCGAACGACGCTTGGCCGTGGCGGACCAGCAGGATCAGGCCCATCCGATCGGCCCCCCACGGATCACCCGGCGGCAGCGGCGATGCAGATAATTCACCGCGACGAACATGCGCTTGAAGGCCGGGTTGGTGGTCTCGCCGCGGTGGTAGCGCGCGTACAGCTGCTGGGCGACCACGGCGAGGCGGAACAGCCCGAACACCTCGTAGAAGCGCCACGCGTCGGCGTCGAGCGCCGCGCCCGTGCCGGTGTAGTGGCGCACCACCTCGCGGCGGGTGAGCATCCCGGCGGCGTGCGTCGGCTGCATGCGGAAGCGCCGGAACGCGGCGTCATCGTCGGCCTGCACCCAGTAGGCGAGGCTCGACCCCAGGTCCATCAACGGGTCGCCGACCGTGGCCATCTCCCAGTCCAACACGCCCACGACGTGGGTGGGGTCAGCCGGGTCGAGCACCACGTTGTCGAAGCGGTAGTCATTGTGGATCAGGCACTGGCCCACGTCGGCGGGCTGGTGCGCGTCGAGCCAGGCCATGACCGCCGTAAAGCGCGGGACGTTCCAGGTCCGCGCGGCTCCGTAGCGCTTCGACCAGCCCGCAACCTGGCGCGCCACGTAGCCCGGGCCCTTGCCGAGTTCGGCGAGCCCCGCCGCCGCCGGGTCCACGCGGTGCAGTTCGGCGAGACGGTCGACCACGGCGGCGCACATCCGTGCCACGCCCGCGGCGTCCAGGCCGAGTTCGGATGGCAGTTCCTTGCGCGCGATCACCCCGCTGATCCGCTCCATCACGTAGAAGTCCGCGCCGAGGACCGCCGCGTCGTCGCAGAACGCGACCATCGCGGGCACGTAGGGGTACACGGGCGCCAATGCCGACTGCACGCGGTACTCGCGGCGCATGTCGTGCGCCGACGCGGCCTTGTGGCCCGCGGGGGGCCGCCGCAGGATCAGCTCGCGGCCGGGGTAGGCCAGCAGGTAGGTGAGGTTGCTCGACCCGCCGGGGAACTGGCGCACCGGGGGCGGCGCCGCCGGGAGCTCGACACGCGCCGACAGCCAAGCGTGGACCGGCTCGACGTCGAACGCGTCCTCGGCGCGGACGTCGCGCGCCTCCTCACGCGTGGTCACTCCGCCGCTCCGGCGCGCGCGACGTAGGGCTGCAGCTCGATGCGCGCGATCACGCCGCGGTGCACCTCGTCGGGACCGTCGGCGATGCGCAGGGCCCGCGCCGTGGTCCACATCGCACCGAACGGGTAGTCGTCGGACAGCCCCGCGCCGCCGTGGATCTGCATCGCCATGTCCACCACGCGCTGGGCCATGGCGGGCACGGCCACCTTGATCTGCGCGACCGCGCTGAGCGCGCCCATCAGTCCCTGCGTGTCCAGCAGCCAGGCGGCGTGCAGGACCAACAGGCGCGCCTGCTGGATCGCGATGCGGGCCTCGGCGATGCGCTCGCGGTTGCCACCGAGATTGGCGAGCGGCTTGCCGAAGGCAGTGCGGCTGACGGCGCGCGCGCACGCGAGCTCCAGCGCCTTCTCGGCCAGGCCAATCAGACGCATGCAGTGGTGGATGCGGCCCGGGCCGAGGCGGTTCTGGGCGATCTCGAACGCCCGCCCGGGTCCGCCGATCACGTGATCCAACGGCAGCCGGACGTTGTCGAAGCTGACCTCGCCATGGCCGCCGGGGGCGTCGAGGAAACCCATGGTGCGCAGCATGCGCTCGACCTTCACCCCGGGGGTGTCGCGCGGCACCAGGACCATCGAGTGCTGCTGGTAGCGATGGGCCGCGGGGTCGCTCAGCCCCATGAAGATCAGCACCTCGCAGCGCGGGTGGCCCACGCCGGTGCTCCACCACTTGCGGCCGTTGAGCACGATCTCGTCGCCCTCGACGACCGCCGTCGCCTCCATGTTCGTGGCGTCCGACGAGGCGACGTCCGGCTCGGTCATGCAGAACGCCGAGCGAATCTCGCCGTCCAGCAGCGGCCGCAGCCAGCGCTCCTTCTGCCACGCGCTGCCGTAGGCGTGCAGCAGCTCCATGTTGCCGCTGTCGGGCGCGTTGCAGTTGAACACCTCGGCCGCGACCGACGAGCGGCCCATCAGCTCGGCCAGCGGCGCATACTCGGCGTTGCGCAGCCCCGCGCCGAGTTCGGGGTCCGGCAGGAACAGGTTCCACAGCCCCTGCGCCTTCGCCTTGGCCTTCAGCTCCTCGACCCACGCCGAGGCGACCCAGGGGTCCTCGGCGCGCTCCATCGCCGTGCGACGCTCGAGCTCGAACGGGTCGATCTCGTCACGGATGAACGCGCCGACGCGATCGAGGTATCCGCGCGCGCGCTCGGAATGGGCAAAGTCCAATTGCGGCCTCCCAGGTCGTCAGGGCGCCACAGCATAGGCCCCGGTGTTGCGCGTGAGCTTCGGCCCCGATCGTGCGTACTGCTATAAAACGGTAAGGCGGATGTTTGGTGGGTTTCGGCACTGGAGGCGGGAACATGCGGGTGCGGCAGCGGGGCAAGGCGCTGGCAACGGCATTGGCATTGCTGGCGGTCGTGGCGCAGGGCGTCCCGGCCCAAGCCGCCCACACCACCGGCCTCGGCATGACCGGCGTCGCCGAGATCGGCGGCGGCTGGCTCCACTCCTGCGCGCGCCACACCGACGGCGCGGTCTCGTGCTGGGGCAGCAACCTCCACGGCGCGCTGGGTGACGGCACCGCCGCACACGTACGGTCCTTCGCGCGGCGCGTCCCGGGCCTGCCCGGCGACGTGGTGCAGCTCAGCGTCGGCAACGCGCACACCTGTGTGCTGACCGCCGGCGGCGACGTGTGGTGCTGGGGCTCCAACCTCAACGGCCAGATCTCCGTGAATCTCGCCGCGGTCGTGCCCTCGCCCACCAAGCTGACCGTGACCACCGGCGCGGGCGCGCCCGTGCGCTTCGGCTGGATCGGCGCGGGCAACGTGCACACCTGCGCGCTCAGCACGGCCGGCGTGCCGTGGTGCTGGGGCGAGAACGGCGCGAGCCAGCTCGGCCGCCAGACGATGCTGCCGCAGGACGGCCCGGCGGCGGTCGACAGCCCCACCGGTGGCTGGCCCGCGGCGGTGAGCATCATGGACGTCGGCGGTGACCACTCCTGCGCGCTCAGCGGCGGCTCGCTGTACTGCTGGGGCTACAACACCGACGGCCAGCTCGGCAACGGCACGACCCAGCACGGCGTGCGGCCGACCCGGGTGACCGCGGCGAACGGCTACCCCGGCGGCGGCGTCACCGGCCTCGCCCTCGGGCTGTATCACTCGTGCGCCGCGACCCAGTCGCGCCAGCTGTTCTGCTGGGGCAACAACGACTTCGGCCGCCTGGGCGTCGACGCCGAATCGGGCCCGGCGACCTCGACCAAAGTGCCCGACCTGGTGCAGGGCGACCCCGCCGTCCAGGACAACGGCGTGGGGGCGGCGTTCCGCGCCGACCGCGTCACAGCCGGGCAGGAACACACCTGCGCCTGGAACCTGAGCGGGCAGGCGTGGTGCTGGGGCCGCAACATCCACGGCCAGCTCGGCGACCAGCTGCCGAGTACCCAGCGCAACCAGCCGCTGTTCAAGGTGTGGCAATCGAGCTTGCCGATGCTGGAGCCCGTGGGCACGTTCGGCGCGGTCAGCGCCGGGTCGAACCACACCTGTGCGATCAACAGCGGCGGCGCTGCGTTCTGCTGGGGCTTGGGCGCCGCCGGTCAGCTCGGCGACGGGAACTACGCGAGCCAGGCCCGGCCCTCCACGGTGATGGCCCCGCTGCTGTAGCGGGTCAGGGGTCGCTCCACCGCACCGCGATCACGCCCGCCGACAGCGTCGACTGCGCCCACCGCGCGCTCGTCACGACGACCACGAACATCATCGAGCCAGCACGGACCACCACGGATGCGGTCCCGTCGTGCGGTGCGGAGGGATCGGTCATGCGCGAGGCATCCATGCCGGCCGCGCGCGCCGCGGCGATCACGTCGGCGACCGCATCCTCGACGCTGCCGCGACGCCGCAGCTCGGGTCCGTCGTCCGCGGCGGGACAGTCGGCGGTGGGCCAGCCCCGGTGGCAATGCTCGCTGCGTACCCCGGGCGCGAGCGGCGCAAAGCCCCGCGACTGAAGTTGTGTGACGAGGCGGCCCGACGCGGCGGCGGGGTCGTCCCCCAGCCCGCGCACCAGCGACACCCCCGGCGCCGCGACCACGCTCGCCACCGGAAGGAGCACGACCGCCAGCGCCACCCGTCGCACCAGGCGGGCGCGCCGCACGTCCTGCGCCGACCGCCCCGACACCCAGGCGGCGACCGCCTCGGGCGGCGTGCCGCGACGCACGACGACGGTGCCTGCGCGCCGGTCACGGGCGGTGCGCGGCCGTCCGCCGTCGGTGGTGCGCACCTCGATGCCCATCACGCGCTTGCCCACAGTCGTGCCGAAGCGCGACACCGCGACGAGGCCGTAAATCGGCCAGCCGACCACGACCCACAGGAATCCGGCGCCGAACAGGACCAGTACGACGGCGACGCCCCCGAGCCCCAGATCGGGCAGGTGCGTCCCGCGCCAGTACAGCCACCACAGCGGCGGGGACAGCAGTACCGCGTCGATCGCGCGCGCCAGCACCCGCCGCCACCACAGGCCTGAGGTGTTCATCGCAGGAGTGTGACTGGTTTCGGCAACTTTCTGCCGAAACCAGTCACACCGCGGCTACTGCGACGCGACGAAGTCGCGCACCTGCCCGTACACGGTGTTGTCCTCGTGCAGGTCGCCGTGGCTGAGGCACGCGGTCTTGGTGTTGGTGGCGCCGCTGACCGACACGGAGCTGTCGGGGTTGATGATGCTGTCGCACGGCGACCACCACGTCCGCCAGCGCGTCACCGATCCGGGCGTCTCGTCCCCGGCGTTGAGGTTGGCCAGGAACGTCGAGCCGATGCGCATCTCGGTGCACGCCGTGCTGAAGCAGAAGTTCGCGGTGTCGGTGCCGTGGTTCGGCCCGCCGAGGGAGACCCAGGCGTCGATCTTGCCGTCGCAGCCGGTGAACTTGACGCAATGGCGCGACGACAGCCCGCCCATCGAGTGGCTGACGATGTCGACCTTGCTCGCCCCGGTCTGGGCGATGATGTCGTTCACCTTGGCCAGGATCTCCGACGCGGTGGTCGCGTTGGACTGGCTGTAGTTGTAGGACCAGTTGAACAGGTTCGCCGAGGTCCACCCGTCGGCCTGGAACTTGCTGACGAACGTGTTCCACGTGGACGAGTTGGAGTTCCAGCCGTGCACGAACAGGATCGGGTTGCGCACCAGCGTGCCGCCCCCGCCTCCGCCGGGCTTGGCCGCGTTCGCGGGCGCCACCAGCAGCATGGCCGCCAGCGACGCAACCGTCAGGACAATGCCGATTCTCCTCATGTTCTGCTCCTTCGCGATAGCGATACCGCCAGTCCCACCCCAGGAACGGCCCCCGCATCAAGCGCGGTTGGCGGCAAGCTAGCGCCACCGCCCGGCGCCCGGAAAGCCCCCTCAGTGGATTTGAGACGCCGATCTCACCCCGCGAGCAGCACGGCGCGGGCGACCCGTTCGGCCACGTCGAGGTCCGGCTCCAGGCCGGCGAGCAGGTCGGCGTACCACATCGACTCGAAGATGCGGACGAACACATAGGCCAGGTCGTCGAGATCGAACGGCGGCGTGTACGTGCCTGCCGCGACAGCCTGGGCGATCAACTCCCGGTTGAGGCACACGAAGCGCTCGTGGACGCCTCCGGCCGAGGTGAACAGGACGCGGATGGCGGTCTCGGGCTCGGCCGCCATGAACGTGCGGAACGGCACGGCGTCGAGGATCGACACTCCGAAGCGGCGCAGCACGGCAAGGATGCGGTCGGCGCCCTCGCCATCGGACGCGTCGCGTCCGTGTGCAGCCTGGACGAACAGGTACTCGGCCTGACGCCACAACACGTCGCCCAGCAGCCGGTCACGGCCCGGGACCACCCGATACAACGTGGCACGGCTCACACACAGCCGCTGGGCGAGCTCGTCCATGTCGACCGTCGCGGTGCGGATGAACAGGCCGATGGCCGCCCGTACCGCAGCGTCGTAACTGATCACGCGCCGATGCGCGCCCACCCCCACCGCCATGCCTCCACCAGTCCGCCGAGCGGCGCCATGCGTACCGCCTCTGTCCCCCGTGGTCCCGCCCTCTAGCATGCCGGACGACGCGGAAACCCGAAAAGGGCGTGGTTGCCCTACGGGGCGAACTGCGACAGCGGTCTTCGCGCGGCCATCCGGGCGCCCGGTGACAGCGCGCCGAACCACACGCCGAGCATGACCAAGACCGCTCCGGCGACGGCGTGCACGCTCAGCGGCTCGTCCGCCAGCCACACGCCGAGCACGGTCGTCACCACGGGGAACAGCACGAACATGTACGAGCCGGCCGACGCGGTCCAGCGGCGCACAAGCAGCAGCACGAGGACGAACAGGCCAACCGATCCCAGGGTGACCAGGTACCCCAGCGCCCACAGCGCCTGCGCGCCGCGCGGCACAGCCCAGGTCTCGCCCGCCACGAGCGACAGCGCCAGCAGCAGCGGCGCACCCACGATCATGCCGACCGCGTTGATCACGGCCGGGTGATTGGCCGACAGCCGCTTGCTGAGAATCATCCCCTGTGCGACGCACACCGCCGAGGCGAGCATCGCTGCCAGCGGCCACAGCCCGAGGGTCACGTGGCCGGGGCCGAAGGTCGTCCAGCCGATGCCCGCCAGAGCAAGCAGGGCTCCGGCGACACCGCGCGCCCGCAACCGCTCGTGCCCCTGGGCAACCGACAGCAGCAGCGTCACCAGCGGGACGACCGCGAGCACGATCGTAGCCAGGCCCGCCGTCACCCGCAGCAGCGCCCAGTACAGGAAGGCGTAGTTCAGCGCGAAGCCGAACACGCCGTAGACGACAGCCAGGCGCAGTTGCGCGCCGCGCGGCCAGGGCTTGCGCAGCCCCAGCGCGATCAGGACGAACAGCGCCCCCGCGAGGCTGAAACGCAGCCCGGCGCCCCAGAACGGGTCGAGCTCGGCATTGCTGAAACGCACGGCGATGAAGTTCGACCCGCCGAGCACGACCGCCAGGGCGAAGATGCCCAGGGCCAGCGCGTCAGCCGGCTCGGCGTCGTGCGGCACCCGCGAGACCCTTCCGTCACAGCGCGGTCGATGGAGTCCGGGATGGGATTCGAACCCACGTAAACGGTGTTGCAGACCGCTGCCTGAGCCACTCGGCTACCCGGACCTGTGGCACGGGCAGGGTATCAATCCTCGGACGGGCCTGCCGCGCCGGCGTCGCCACCAGCAGTCCGGCTGCGCTTCCAGGCGCGGCGCAGCGACTCGCCCACGAGCAGCGCCCAACCCACCCGCCCCAGCAGGGCCGCCAGCGACGGCGGGCGCTTGGGCCGGGCCGGATCCAGGGCGCGGAACCGGCCCACGCGCGTGATGTGCGCCGCGATGCGCTGCTCCGGCGCCAACCGCGGCGCCCGCGCCCGCCCGGGCACCTACATCCGCTCGATCATGGCATCGGCGAACTCGCTGGTCTTCAGCAGCGACGCCCCGTCCATCAACCGCTCGAAGTCGTAGGTGACCTGCTTGTCGGCGATCGCCGACTCCAGGCCCTTGACGATCAAGTCGGCCGCCTCGGTCCAACCCATGTGGCGCAGCATCAGCTCGCCGGACAGGATCACCGAACCGGGGTTGACCTTGTCCTGGCCCGCATACTTGGGCGCGGTGCCGTGCGTGGCCTCGAACACCGCGTGCCCGGTCACGTAGTTGATGTTGCCGCCGGGGGCGATGCCGATGCCGCCCACCTGCGCGGCCAGCGCGTCGGACAGGTAGTCGCCGTTGAGGTTCATCGTGGCGACGACGTCGTACTCAGCCGGGCGAGTGAGGATCTGCTGCAGGAACGCGTCGGCGATGACGTCCTGGACCAGCAGCTTGTCGCCGGGCTTGCCGTCGCAGTCCTCCCAGCTCACGGCCACGTCGGCGAACTCTTCCTTCACCAACTCGTAGCCCCAGCTGCGGAAGGCGCCCTCGGTGAACTTCATGATGTTGCCCTTGTGCACCAGCGTCACCGACTTCCGGTTGTGCTCCAGGGCGAACTTGATCGCCGCGCGGATCAGCCGCTTCGAGCCGGTCTCACTGATCGGCTTGATGCCCAGGCCCGAGTCGGCGGGGATGTCCCAGCCGTAGGAGTCGCGCAGGAAATCGAGCAGCTTGCGCGCGTCCTCGGTCCCGGCCTGCAGCTCCTTGCCCGAGTACACGTCCTCGGTGTTCTCGCGGAAGATCACCATGTCCACGTGCTCGGGGTGGCGCACCGGGCTGGGCACGCCCGTGAACCAGCGCACCGGGCGCAGGCACACGTACAGGTCGAGCAGCTGGCGCAGCGCCACGTTCAGCGAGCGGAAGCCCCCGCCCACCGGGGTGGTCAGCGGGCCCTTGATGCCGATCAGGTACTCGCGGAACGCGTCGACGGTCGCCTCAGGCAGCCAGTCCCCGGTCTCGTTGAACGCCTTCTCCCCCGCCAGGACCTCCATCCACGCGATCTTGCGCGCACCGCCGTAGGCCTTCTCGACCGCGGCGTCGAACACGCGCACGCTCGCGGCCCAGATGTCCGGGCCGGTGCCGTCGCCTTCGATGAACGGGACGATGGGCTGATCGGGAACCTGCAGGCCCTCGGGGCCCATGGTGATGGTGTCCGGCACGGTCGCACTCCTCGGGGCGCTGCGGCGGGTGGGCCACGAAGCATAGCGAGCGGCCGTGGATCGCTCCCCTCGTCCGGGCTGCGCACCACGCCGAGCGATCTTGACGCCATCAAAAGGTTTTGTTCCGGTAACCGTGGGTAGATGTGCCTGTCACTTGCGTCCGCCATTGTCGGGGGCATGAGTCGATTCCACTCCCCTAATCGACCAAACCGGTTCCTTGCGGGAACGGGGGTACTGCCCATGGAAAGTGACATGCTCGACCGGCTGCTGCAGAAGGCATTCCTCTACGACGACCCCAACGCCTTCCGTGCGGGGGTCGAAACGGCGATGCGCGAACTGGCGCATCTGCTGCCCCCCATCGAAGGCCACGTCTCTGCTCCCCCGCCCGCCGAACCCGGCCGCGCGGTGAGTTAGGACACCAGCGACAGGACCAGCAGGGCCTGGCCGATGTGATAGGTCGTGATGATCGCCAGGTCCTGCCAGGTCTTGCGCTCCACGAAGTTGCGCCAGCCGATCATGGCGTCCGAGGCGAAGAACAGCAGCGCCCCGGCGATGGCGAGCGGCTGACGGGTCAGCAGGGCGCTGCCGACCATCGCGCCGATCACCGCGAGGTAATTCGCGACCGGCAGCGTCAGCCGGGCGTCGTGCGCCCGCGCCCCCGCGAGGATGCGTGGTCCCAGCGCGGCTGCGGCGATACCGGGGACCAACAGCGCCACCGCCAGTTCCACCGGCCCCGTGCCCGCGACCGGACCAAGCCAGAACCCGGCGATGTAGGCAAGGTGGCCCACCAGGAAGCTGGCGAGCCCGGCCACGAACCGGCCCTCGAGCATCAGGAACACGTCGCCCGCCAAGCTGAACGCCAGCGCTGCGACCCACCACGCCCGCTGGGTGGGGTCCGCCGGGTCGAGCAGCAGCGCCACGCCGATCAGGGCAGCCAGCGTCGCGGGCTTGGCGAAGTACTCCAGGCGCTGGCGACCGCGCGCCACCGCGACCCAGTCCGCCACGGCGAACACAGCGGCCAGGACCAGCGCGAACACCGCAGGCGTCGTCATGACCGGGATCGTAAGGGACCGCTTGCGTTTTCGTATCCTTGGCGCGCGGTCAGCGGGGCCGCGATGAGTCGACAACGGGGGAACCATGCGCAAGCTTCTCTTGGTGGTGTCACTGTGTGCGGCGCTCGTTCCGAGCGCGGCCATCGCCAACCACGAAGTGCCGGATCCGAATCCGACCGTGGCCTTCGCCCTCGATCGGGTGAACAACAACGCTCCGGCACACGTTGGCGTGTGGTTGCACCTGGACAGGACCATGCAGACGTGGCGGATGGATTGCGACTCACCGGCCCCCGATCCCGGCCCGGCCGATTGCCCGCTGGTGCTGGACGGCGCGCTCAACCTCGACCCCCATTACGGACCACTGGGAGATCCCGGCTGCTCGGTGCCGGCAGGCACCGGTGGTGAAGGGCGCGCGGATTTACGGCCGCTCATCGGCCTTACGTCCAACCGTCTCACCCCAGCCGACCTGCGCAGCGTGCATTTCGAGCGAACTCCGGTGGCGGCGCCGGGGGTCCTCCCCCGGAGCACGGTGCTCCATCTCGAAGGCGAGTGGTTCGACGAGTACGGCCGCGCGGACCGTATGGAAGCCGTCTTCAGGATCATGGGCTCGGCACTGCCGGCCGATGACCTCTGCGGATCCAGCGACGTCGTGCACGTGCCCTTGGACGGCTACGTCTGGCTGGTGGGCGTCGTTCGCTGAACCGGCGCCATGCCCTCCTCAGCCCGCGTATCGTTTCCCGGACGGGGCTGAGGAGGCGGCATGGCAACGGACACGGAGCGGGTCGCGATCGTCGGCGCGGGCCCCGCGGGCCTGGCGGCCGGGGCGGCGCTGCGGGCAGCAGGCATCCCCTTCACGATCTTCGAGCGGCACACCGACGTGGGCGGCCTGTGGGACCTCGACAATCCCGGCACGCCGGTCTACGAGACCGCGCACTTCATCTCGTCGCGGACACTGTCGGCGTTCGACGGCTTCCCGTTCCCCGACGACTACCCCGACTACCCCTCCCAGCGGCAGATCCTGGCGTACCTGCGCGCCTACGCCGATCACCACGAACTGCGCCCCCACATCCGCTTCAGCAGCGGCGTGCGCCGCACGACACCGGCACCCGACGGGGAGTGGACCATCGAACTGGCGGACGGTTCGATCGAGACAGCCGGCTGGCTGGTCGCGGCGAGCGGCCACCTGTGGGACCCCAACCTCCCCGACTACCCCGGCGAGTTCCACGGCGAGGCGTACCACTCGGTGGACTACCGCTCCCCCGATCAGTTCCGCGGGCGGCGCGTCCTGGTCGTCGGTGCGGGCAACTCGGGCGTGGACATCGCCTGCGACGCGGCGGTGGCGGCGGACGAGGCGGCCATCAGCCTGCGCCGCGGCTACTGGTTCGTGCCCAAGCACGTGTTCGGTGTCCCGGCCGACGTCTTCGGCCACGGCGGCCCGACCCTGCCGGCCGCCGTCGAACGCAAAGTCATCGGCTGGCTGCTGCGGCTGACAGTCGGCGACCTGCGCCGCTACGGCCTGCCCGCCCCCGACCACGCGCCGCTGTCGAGCCACCCGATCCTCAACACCCAGCTGCTGCACTACCTCGGCCACGGGGACGTATCCGCCAAGCCGGACATCGCCGAGCTGTGCGGGGACAAGGTGCGCTTCGCCGACGGGACGATGGCGAGCTTCGACACCATTGTGTGGGCGACCGGCTACCACCCGACGGTGCCGTTCCTGGAAGGCGGCGTGCCGTGGCGCAACGGCGCGCCCGATCTGTTCCTGCAGCTCGCCTCGCGCAAAGGCGACGGGCTGTACGTGATGGGCATGTACGAAACCGACGGCGGCGCCTATCCGCTGCTGAGCCTGCAGGGCCGCGTCCTGGCGGGCGAGATCGCCCTGCACCGCGGCGACGCCCATTCCGCGACACGCCTGCGCGCGTTGCACGCGACCAGCCCGGATCTGCGTGGCGGGCGCCGCTACCTCGACACCGAGCGGCATTCCAAGTACGTGCACGGCGCCACCTACGCAAAGCGCCTCCGCGCATACGCGGAGGCGCTCGAACGGGGCGAGGTGCCCGTGCGGCTGTAGGCGTCAGACCTCGCGGCCGAGGAACGCCGCCAGGCGGTCCGCCGCGGGCGCGTCGTCGGCGATGGACACCGCCGGACGGAACGCCGCGCCGGTCTCGCCGCGGTAGCTGTCGGGCATGTGCTGCGCCTGAGCGAGCATGCCCTCCGCCAGCGCGTCGGGGATGCCGTGGTCCTGGCTCGTCGCCTTCGCGAGGTCCCAGCCGTGAACGACCATCTCCATCAGCACGATCCCGGCCAGTCGCGCCCCCGGCATGGCGTTGCCGCCGAAGTCGAACTCCTTCTCCATGATGCCGGGCTGCTCCAGCGCCACGAGCAGCTGCTCGCTCATCTGCTTGACGGCGCTGGCAGGCTGGTCGCCGAGCTCCAGGGGCGCGCCCGGCACGCCGGTGAGCATCGCAGCGAGCATGGCGCCCCCGCCGAGCATGTGCTCCAGCACACCACGAACGTCCATGTCGGTGCACGGCGTCGCGTTGCCCATCTGGTCGGGGCGGATGCCCTCGATGATGCGCTGCGTGTTGACGGCCGCGCCGCGAATCGTGTCGAGCATGTCCATGTGGAGTCCTCCGAGACTGGGTGGTCCCCGCCCGCGCGGGAGGCCGAGACGCCGGAGCATACGCCCCCGAACAAGGAGCTCGCCCGGGCGACCCTGCGCCGGGCGAACGTCCCATGCCGGACCGGCCGTTCAGCACTGTCGGTACCGCCGGAGCGCGGCATGGTCGGAGGATGGCCTCCATCATGGCGCTGGGAACGGCGCCCTCCGGGTTGACGGCGGAACAGGCTCGCCGCCGCCTCGGGACGGACGGACCCAACGAACTGCCCCCCGCGCCGGAGCCCGGCATCCTTCGCCGCGCGGGCAGGGAGTTGGCCGAGCCGCTGCCCCTGCTGCTGCTCACCGCCGCGCTTGTGACCGGCGCGATCCTGGGCGACATTGCCGAAGCCGCAGCGATCGCCGCCATCGTCTTCGTCAACACCGCCGTCGCGGTGAGCCAGGAAAGGCGGGCCGTGTCCGCCCAGCGGGCGCTGCGCGAGATGCTCGCCCCCACGGCCCGTGTGCGGCGTGACGGCCGCTCGGTGACGATCCCCGCCCGTGAGGTCGTCCGCGGCGACGTGATCGAACTGGCCGCCGGCGACCGGATCCCAGCGGACGGCACACTCGTGCAGGCAACGGCGTTCGCGGCCGACGAGCAGATCCTCACCGGAGAGGCCTACCCGGTCGACAAGGCCGACGGCGAGCACGTCTCCGGTGGGACGCTCGTGACGCGCGGCCGCGGCCTGGCCGTGGTGGACCGCACCGGCCCGCAGAGCGCGATCGGGCGGATCGCCACGTCCCTGCCCCCTGCGTCCGCGAGCCCCCTCGTCCGTGAACTGCGCCGCCTGGCCGGGCACATGACCTTCGTGGCCATCGGCCTCGCCGCCCTGCTCGCGCCGGTCATGTGGTGGCGCGCCGGCGGAGGCGCGACGGGCATCAAGGACGCGGCCCTGTTCGGCGTCGCCCTGGCCGTGGCGGCGATCCCTGAGGGCCTGCTCGCCGTCGTCACCCTGGCCCTGGCGGTCGGCGGGAAGCGCATGGCCGAACATGGCGCCATCGTGCGCCACCTGCCCGCGATCGAGGCGCTGGGCGCGACCTCGGTGCTCTGCGTGGACAAGACCGGCACTATCACCACGGGACGGCTGCGCGTCGCCGGGGTGGCGAGCCTGCCCGGCCGGCGCGAGGCCCTGTGGGACGCCGCCATCCGCTGCAACGACGCGGACGGAACCGTCGGTGACCCGCTCGACGTCGCGCTGCTGGAGGCAGCGGGCCCCGCGCGCCTGCGGATCCCGCGCGGGCACCGGACGGCGGAACTGCCGTTCGACGCCCGGAGCAGGTCGATGGCAACCGTGCATCAGGCCGCCCCCGGATCGGTCGTCTCGGTGAAGGGCGCTCCCGAAACGGTGCTCGACGCCTGCGTGCCGGGCGTGGAATTGGATCAACTGCGGCGGCAGGCCGAGATCGCGGCACGCGAGGGGCTGAAGGTCATCGCCTTCGCCGACCGGCCTGGGGAGGACCTGCACGCCACGGGCTTGCGCCCCCTCGGCCTGGTGACCTTCGAAGACCCCCTGCGCGACAGCACCGGGGCGGCGGTGGCGTCGCTGCTTGCCGCCCATGTGCGGCTCGTGCTCGTGACCGGCGATCACCCCGAGACCGCCCAGGCGATCGCGCGCCGCGCCGGCCTGCCCGATCAGCCGCTGCTGACCGGCGCCGACCTCGACCACTCGACCGGCCGCGACCAGATGCTACGGACGGCGGCCGTGATCGCCCGGGTCACCCCTGAGGTGAAACAGGAACTGGTCCGCGTGCATCAGGCTGCCGGCCACGTGGTCGCCATGACCGGCGATGGCGTCAACGACGCGCCGGCGCTGCGGCAAGCCGACGTAGGGGTCGCCGTCGCCGGGCCCAGCGGGACGGATGTGGCGCGGCAGGCGGCCGATGTCGTGGTCACCGACGCGGATCTCGCCACGCTGACGGTCGCCGTTCGCGAGGGCCGGCGGATCGCGCGGGACCTCACCGCCGCCATGTCGTACCTGATCAGCGGCAACCTGAGCGAGATCGCCGTGATCCTCGGCGCCCTCGTGCTGTTTCCCGAGGTGACGCCGACGCTGCTTCCGGTGCAGCTGCTGTGGATCAACCTCGTGACCGACGGCCTGCCGGCGCTCGCGCTGGCGACCGACACGGCCAATGCCGCCGGGTTGCGCCGACCCCGGCGCGCCACGGGCCTGCTGACCACCGCCATGCTGGGATCGCTGGCCGCGCGGGGAACACTCGCGGCGGCGGCGGTCCTGGGCGTCGTGACGCTGCTCGGCAACGGGGACGCGCCACTCACCCGCTCACTCGTCGTGCTGGCGCTGCCCATGACGCACGTGCTGCTGGCCTTCGCCGCCCGCAGCAGCGGCCCCCTGCTGACGGGGGGCGCATGGCGGGCCACCTCACTGTGGGCCGCGATCACCGCGACGGGGCTGCTGCAGGTCACGGCGTTCCGCGTGCCCGCCCTGCGTGGCGCACTGGGCCTCACCACGGTTCCCTGGACCGCCTGGCCGCTGTCGCTCGGCGCAGCGATCGCCGTCCTGGGCGTGATCGCCCTTGGCCGCGCCCGCCGCCGCCCGCCCGCGCCCTGAACGACGGCGCCGTTGTCGGCGAACGGCCTGCCGCCTGCTGCCGAACGACCGGGAGAACCCGGGCCGATCCGCCCTGCCGCCCCACCGCCCTCCCCCACAGCATGGAGAAGACGAAAGGAACAACCATGCGACGGATGCTGTACGAGTCCCGGATGGTGTCGCGCGCAGCCGCCGACATCGAACAGGCGCTGCTGGAACGCGCACCCGAGCTGCTCGCTGCGGCCGCGGGCAGCGCCCTGTGGCGCGACGACAGCGATGTCGACGGCTCGTTCGGCATCGATCTGCCGGCCCACTGGGCGGGGATCGACTTCGCCAAGCGCGTCCAGGTCGACATCGGGGTCGCCCGGCACATCGCCGGACGGCTCGTGCTCCCGGTCAACTGGGCGGGTGAACCCGGCAAGCACCTGTTCCCCGTCTTCGAGGGCACGCTCGAGGTCGGGCCGATGTTCCACGACCTGTCCGAGCTGACCCTCGCGGGCTCCTACCGCGTGCCGCTGGGACCGGTCGGCGCGGCGCTGGACGCAGCCATCCTGCACGCGGCCGCGCGCGACACCGCCGCGCGGCTCGTCGAGGGGCTGGCGACGGTGCTCGCCGAGGGAGAACCGCCAGCGGCGTCCTCCCCGCCGCGGGACACGCCCGCCGCGCCGCTGCGCGTGCGGCACGTGATGACCCACGATCCGCTCGTGGTCACCCCGGCCACGGGTCTGCGCGCGGCAGCCCGCGCCATGCTTGCCTCCGGCGTGTCGGCGGTGCCCGTCGTCGCCGAGGACGGCGGACTGCTGGGCATGCTGAGTGAGCACGATCTGCTGGCGAAGGAGGCCCGCCGTCGTTTCGGCTTCGGCAAGGCGATCGACCGGGAGTTCGACCTCCGCGACGCTACGACGGCCGGGGAGGCCTGCACCCGCCCCGCACGGGTGACGACACCGGAGACGCTCCTGGCCGATGTGGCGCGCGAGATGCTCGACCGCGACATCAACCGCCTGGTGGTGATCGACGAAGGCGCCATCGTGGGCATCGTGAGCCGCCGTGACGTCCTGGAGGCCCTGGTGCGCGATCCGCGCGAGGTCGAGATCGCGGTGCAGGCGGCGCTGGCGAAGCTCGGCGCCGAGGGCGCGCAGGCCAGCGTGGGCGAGGACGGCGTTGTCGTCGTGGCCGGCACCGTGCGCCTGCGCTCCGTCGCCGCGCAGGTCGACGAAGCGGTCGCCGCGGTCGAGGGCGTCATCGCCGTGGACACCGACGGCGTGCGCTACCGCGAGGACGATGTCCTGCCCGCGATGCCCATGTTCTGACGTCAAGACAACGGCAGGTCATGCAGTGGCACGGCGACACGGATCGTCGTGCCCTGGCCCGGGGCCGATTCGACCCGCAGATCCGCACCGAGCGAGTCGGCGCGCTGGCGCACGTTGTCCAGCCCCCGGCCGACCTTGGGGCTTTCCGGCACGAAGCCGACGCCGTCGTCGCCGATCTGCAGGATCAGGCACTCGTCCTCCAGCGCCAGCGACACGCCGACGCGCGATGCTGACGCGTGCTTGACGCAGTTGGAGAACAGTTCACGGGCGATGAGCAACAGCTCGGGCGCCCATTCGGGTGGCAGTACCTCATCGATGCCGGCTGGGATGCTGAGGTCCGGGCGCACCAACGCGTTGACCTCGAACTCGCGGGCCAGCTCGGTAAGGCCCCGACTGAGCCCGAGCTCGCCTGCCTGCTGCGGCACCAGGCGGAAGATGGACGCCCGCAGCTCGCGGATGACGTCGTCGAGCCCTTCGACGGCCATGTCGAGGCGTTCGGTGACGCGCCCGGGATCCTTCTCGACGAATGGCCGCGCGGACTCCAGGGCCATGCCGATGGAGAACAGCGACTGGATCACGCCGTCATGGAGTTCGCGCGAGATGCGGCTGCGCTCGTCCTGTACGGCCAGGACCTGCAGCTTGTCCGACAGCTGGGCGTTCTCAATGGCGGCGCCGGCCTGGGCCGCGAGCACGAGGATGATCTGCTCGTCGACGTCGTCGAATCCGTCCTCTTTCTCGGTCAGATAGAGGTTGCCGTACACCTGGCCGCCGGAGCGCACCGGTGCGCCGAGGAAAGTCGACATCGGCGGGTGGTTGGCCGGGAAGCCGTGCGAGGCGGGGTGCTGCGCCAAGTCGTCCATGCGCAGCACCTGGGGATGGCGGATCAGCAGGCCGAGGATGCCCTTGCCCGTCGGGTAGTGGCCGATGGCCCGGATGGTCTCCTCGTCCGCGCCGGTCGTGATGAACTGTGAGATCGTCCCGTCGTCGTGGACGACGCCGAGCGCGCCGTAGCGCGCACCGGTGACCTGGGTCGCCGTGTCGATGATGGTCTGCAGCAGGACCGCGAGGCTGAGCTCGCCGGCGAGCGCGCCGGCGGCGTACGCGAGGCCGCGCAGGCGATCTTCGGCGATGGTCGTTCCTCCTGGAGCGGGACGGGCGATCGTGAGGCCCATCCTGGCACGCGGACTCGCCAGGCGCGCCCCCTTGCATCTCGTGCGTCCGTCACCCAGCGGGGTCACGGACCGAAGGGCCGGGCAGCGGCTCCCAATGTGTGAAGGATCCGTCGGAGGCCCGGATCACGTACCCCTGTGCCCACTTATTGGCGTGCCGGCCCCGGTCGTGCCAGCGCAGCGGCGGCGCCAGGCCAGTGGTGAACATGGTCGAGTTCAACGTCTCCCGCAGGCAGGACCGCGTCAGCACCGGCGAGCACCGCCGGGCGGCCTCGATGAACACCGTCATGCCGATGTAGGCCTGTTGCACCGACTGGTTGCGCAGGTCCGCACCAGTACGTTCGGCGCGGATGTTCCCCACGAATCTCGCGATCTCCGCACGGTCATCCAGCGGCGCGACGGAGGGGTGGTAGGCGGTCCAGACGACCATCCCGTCGCACCACCGGGCGCACGCGCCCGCGAACCTGTCGGTGAACAGCGTCTGCGCGCCGTAGGTCAGCCCGCCGGGGCGCGCCCGTCCCGCGGTGCCGTGCGGGTTGGCGGCGCGCCAGGCCAGCGCGGTGGGAGGGTGCAGGAGCAGCACGACCGCGTCGCAGCGGCTCGCGAACCGGCCGCAGGCGAGCTCGAACTTGTCGGCCTCGTCGGCCAGGTCGGAATCGGCCGGGTCGATGAGGATCTCCGTCGCCATCAGCCCACCGCGCCGCGCGACCTGGGCGCGCAGCGCCGCCACGCCGTCGTGAGCGAACTGATGGACGGCGTCGCGGACGACCGCGAAGCGCCACGCGCCACGCACACTCGCGTGCTCGGCGACGATGCGCATCATCGCCGAGGTCGACGTGCCGACCGGCCACACCCACGACGAGCCGAACTCGGCGTCGGCCATCCCGGGCGTGCCGACCACCGGGATGCCCGCCGCGTCGATCTCGCCGAGCTCGAGCGCCGCGACCAAACCATCGGACGCGGGGAGCCCGACGAGGGCGAAGTAGTCCTCTTCGATGAAGCGGCGCAGGATCGTGTGGCCCCGGTCGCGATCCCATGAGTCGTTGACGGTGGTCAGTTCGACGCGCCGTCCGCAGATGCCGCCGCTGCGGTTGACCTTGTTGATGATGGCCCGCATTCCCACGGGAGCCTGATCCAGCAGCGCGGCGCCGGGGCCGTCGAGGGTGACGGTGCTCGCGATCCGGATCGCGGTGGGTTCGACCCCGGGCGACACGGGATCATCGACCGACGCGCGGCAGCCCGGTGCAGCGGGCGTCGGTGACGGTGGAGTTCGGGAAGGCCAGGGAACCGCTCCCACGGGAATCGAGCCCCTCGGCTCCGGCGGTATGCCCACAGCCAACACGACGATGATCGCGGCGGTAACGGCCAGCGGAAAACGGAACCGCCCCGCCAGCTCGTACCGCCACTCGTCCTCCACCCCCGCCTCCCCGTCCGTGGTTCAAGACGGAAACGCACCTGCGGCCCACAGGGTTGCAGAGGACCTGCATTCTGGGGAACCGAGACCAACGTGCGCCCGATCAAGGCTCCTGGGTTGCCAGAGCTTGCGTCACGTGTGATCGTTCGATAACGACAGTTCTCGGGGGGATCATGCGATGACCGCGGCGACACAACCCACGCCCAGTAGCAGCGACTTTCTGTGGCGATTCGGTATCTCTGCGATCTTGGTAGTCGCGATCTTGGGAGCGTTGGCGCCCGTGCGTGACGGGTTGGTGTCACTGACCTTGTGGTCCGTCGAGTCTTCAGCCCGCCTCGTTCAACTCGACGCCTGGACAGGAGAGGACGGACTCATCACGTTCGCCTCCTCGGACGGCGGTGCCTTCTCGTACCGCATCGTCGAGGAATGCACCGCGACCGCGGTTGTCGGGCTGTTCACCGTCGCGGTCCTCGCGGCGCCCGCGGTCGCATGGCGAAGGCGGGCGATCGGCGTGATCGTGGGAAGTGCCGCGCTATTGACGGCCAACTGGGTACGCCTGCTCAGTCTCGCCTGGCTAGGCGTGCATCGACCCGCCGCATTTGACCTCGCCCACGTCTGGCTGTGGCAGATCGTCAGCGTCGCGCTCGTGGTAGTCGCCTGGCTCGTATGGCTGCGCTGGGCAACCGGGCAATCCGACGACAGCGGAACCGCCCGTCAGCGCACGGCCTGGTTCGCCGGTACTGTCGTGGTCTTTGGTGGAATCCTGCAACTAGCCCACGTGGATCAGCGCTACAGCGACGGCATCGACAGCGTCGTCCGCGGCGTCCAACACGCACTCAATACCCTGCCCTATCGGCCAATCTCCATCGTGGGATCCCCCGACGAATGGACTGTGCATGTGCGCAGCGTGTCGCTCGTCCTGGCCGTCGCCCTCACCGCGGCATTGACAGGACCAACCGTCAGGACGCGGCTCACTTCCGGTCTCGTGGCGGTGCCATTCGTGTTCGCCGCGCACCTCATGGGCACGCTCCTCGAGGCCTCGAGCAACGCCAGGCTCGGATTCGTCGGCCAGATGACCATCGGCCGCTACGTCCAGATCCCACTGCTCGTCATCGTGCACGGTCTACCAACCCTGGTACCGCTCGTGCTGTGGCACCGTGCAACCATGCACTCGATGAGCCCTACTGTCGCTACCGTCCAGGCAGCAACTCCCGAACAAGCGTGACCCCGCAGAAAGACGCTTCCAGCCAAGGTCTGCGGCAATCTCGAACCGCATCCTCGGCACGGCTTCCCCACGATGTGGCTGCGGCCACTGGAGCAGCCGAGCCGGTAAAGTCGCCAAGGCTGCGCGCGGGATCCTTGCCGGGGCCTGGGGCTGCGCCGACCCGGATGCGTAAAAAGCTGGCGAACATGATCCGTGGCGCCGCGCCCATTCATGCGCGAGTGAGTCCATGAGGCGGGTGCGCCGCGCCAGCGCGACCGCGGGTCAGCTGGCCTTGCGGACCGATTCAGGTTTGGTCCCAAAGCCGTTATGAAGGCGTGCATAGACCGCGGCGTCCGGTACTCGTTCACGGCCGACGCCTCATCGCGCGACCACGCCCGCCTGACCGGCGCCAGGCGCAGTTGCTTGACGACTGGCACCCCACGCGTTCGTCACGAACGGCACCGGCACTACGGTCGAAATCGACATCTACCACCGCCGCCACGGCGTCGTCGCACTCGCGATCCACGACCTCACCAAGGCGCCGGGCTGGCCCACTGATTGCTGGCCCTGGCACATCAGTTCACCAAGGGCCTCAGACAACCACGCGAACTCCCCGCCGCTCTCTGTGAACAACACGAATAGCAGCCACTTCCGCAAGGTCCCGGTGGCGTCAGCCTGCCCGGCCACATGTGATGACTACCGCAGCGAAACAGGCGTCCCTTGCGGAGCTTGCATCGCATCCCACTCCAGCGGGCTTCGCCAACGACGGATCACGCGGCTGAAGCGCCTTGGGCGCGTTTCCACAGCGATAGCGCCATCAGCGTTCCTGCGAGCGCGGCAAGCGCCCACGTACTGGCTGCGGGCACAGTAGTCTTTTCCGCAGGACCGTTTACTTGCAGGCACCTCCCCGCCGGCGCCCCGGGGTTGGCTCTGCATTCGTGCTTACCTTCGTCCTCCTTCGTCCCGTGGCATGCCTTGTTGCCTGCAACGGGATCCCCGCAGTCGTCCGTCGTATCCGCGCCGTCGCAGTAGACGCGGGCGTTGATGCTCGCCCACACGTTGCCGTTGCAGTTCCGGCCGTCCGCACTCGCGGGCATGCCGCTCGTGATGATCGCGCCGAAAATCAACATGGCCACCAGTGCGAGTTTGATCGCGTGCATGGCGGATCCCCCCATTCCCCAGTCAAGCCGCCCGTCCCTACAGGCGGACCAGACAACAATCTAGTTAACTCGCACACTATTGTCTAGTGGAAAGTTATCTATATATAGATGATAGATCCGGGTTCGCGTGACGTATAAAGCGGGCTTTACGCAGCGATCTGGGGAGACGTCTCGGATGACGAACTCGATACCATCGCTGTAGTGCTGATCCACACCGGCCAGTTGCAGGATTCCACTGCGGCTGGGTGGGCGGCGGGGGTGGTAGTGGCGACACCTGCCCTGGGATTGATGTCAAGGGACGCGGCGGCGGCGGTGCCTGTGGAGGTGGAACTTGCCACCCTGCGAACCCAGCGCAGGTTTCGCACCCTGGACGGTCAAGTGGGCCCGGGAGTGTCTGGTTTCAGGACATCGTTCCCGCATGTCTCGCGACATTGTTCACACCCGCTGACGCGGGAGGTGGGCGATGGGTATGGCGCGGCTGGTGGTCACCGCGGTCGTGGTGGAGGGCAGGTCAAAAAGCGAAGTGGCGCGGGCCTACGGGGTGTCGCGCCGGTGGGTACACGAACTCGTCGTGCGCTACCGGGCCGAAGGCGAGGCGGGTCTTGTCCCGCGGTCGAAACGGCCGCACCACTCGCCCGGCAGGATCAGCCAGGAACTCGAAGACGCGATCGTGACGTTGCGTAAGGACCTGGCCGGCCAGGGCCTGGACGCCGGCGCCGCCACCATCGCCGCCCTGCTGGCCCGCGAGCAGGGCACGGCCCCGGCGGTGTCCACGATCTGGCGAGTGCTGTCACGCCGCGGGTTCATCACCCCGCAGCCGCAGAAACGCCCGAAGTCCTCCTACATCAGGTTCGAGGCCGACCAGCCCAACGAACGCTGGCAGGCCGACACCACACACTGGCGGCTGGCCGACGGCACCGGTGTGGAGATCCTCAACATCATCGACGACCACTCCCGCCTCGCGGTCGCTTCGACGGTCCGACCGACGTTCAAGACCGCCGACGTCGTCGAAGCGTTCACTGACGCGTTCCAACGCCACGGTGTGCCCGCGACCGTGCTCACCGACAACGCCGCGATCTTCACCGGCGCCCCCCGCGGCCACGGCAAAGTCGCCTTCGAAACCCACCTCGAGGCCCTCGGCGTCCGCCTCATCCACTCCCGCGCCTACCACCCCCAAACCTGCGGGAAAATCGAACGATTCCACCAAACCCTCAAACGGTGGCTGGCCATGCACCCCGCCGACACCCTCGCCGACCTGCAGACACTGCTCGACGAGTTCACCCGCCACTACAACACCCGCCGCCCCCACCGCGCCCTCGCCCGCCGCACCCCCCACGAAGCCTGGCACGCCCGTCCTGCCGCCGGCCCCGGCACCCTCACCGCCACCCACTACCGGCTCCGACGCGACACCATCAACAACGGCACCGTCACCCTGCGCCACCACAGCCGCCTGCACCACATCGGCATCGGCAAACGCCACAACGGCACCCCCGTCACCCTGCTCATCGCCGACCTACACATCCGCGTCATCCACGCCACCACCGGCGAACTCCTCCGCGAACTGGTCCTCGACCCCACCCGCGACTACCAACCCCGCGGCGTCAAACCCGGCCCACAACCCACCCCCACATGCAACGATGTCCCAAGACAGGTGTGAACCATGTCTCGGGACATCGCACAAGTGGGCCCGGGAGGATTTGAACCTCCGTCTCTCGAATTATGAGTTCGGTGCTCTGACCGCTGAGCTACGGGCCCGTCGGGACCGAGGCTACAAGGTTCGCTGTCACACCTTCGTTCTTGAATCGTGCGATGGGCTACCGCGGAAAGACGGCCGAGCGCGAGCGTGCCAGGCAGCTGCGCGCCGAGGCATGGACGCTGCAGCAGATCGCCGCCGAACTCGGCGTGTCGAAGGGTTCCGTCTCGACGTGGGTGCGCGATGTCACGTTCACCCCGCGGGCACGCCACCACGGCAACACGGGTGCGCGCACCCGCCCGCCCAGCGTGCTGACCCAACGCAAGCAGCTCGAGATCGACGAGCAGCACGCCCTCGCTCGCCAGCAGATCGGCAGCCTGTCGCCACGCGACCTGCTGATCGCCGGCACCGCCCTGTACGCGGGCGAAGGGGCGAAGCGCGACGGTGCTGTGATCTTCGCGAACACGAATCCGCACATGGTGCGGCTGTTCTGCACCTGGCTGCGAACGGCGTTCACCATCGACGAGTCGCGCCTGCGCGTACGGCTCTACCTGCATCAGGGCCTCGACCTCGAGGCCGCCATCGCGCACTGGAGCGAGGTGACAGGCATCCCACCGGCCCAGTTCGGCACGCCGTACCGCGCGGCGCCGCATCAGGGAATCCGCACCGCGAAGCATCCCCACGGCTGCGCGACCGTCATCTACAACTGCAGCCGCACCCACCGCCGGATCATGGGCCTGATGGACGCGCTGCTCCTCGCCGGCTTCGGCGACGACGCCGGTCAGCCTGTATCCTGAGCCGCACCTTCCGGGGTAGCTCAGTTGGTAGAGCGGCGGACTGTTAATCCGTATGTCGCCGGTTCGAGCCCGGCCCCCGGAGCCAGCACGATTAGCAGCGCCGCCTCAGGGAATGAGGCCGGGACGAGACCCGGCTCACTTTCCATGGAGGCGACATGCGCGTGATCCGACCCGGCTTGATGATCGGCATGGCCGCCGGCTACGTCCTCGGCACCAAAGCCGGCCGCGAGCGGTACGAGCAGATCCAGCAGTTGTGGCGCAAGGCCATGCGCACCCCGCAGGCCCAGACGCTTCAGCACGAAGTCCGCGAGACCGCCGCCACGATCACCGACGCCGTCGAGCAGAAAGCCAACAACGCCGTCGCCGACGTCGCCGACACGCTGAAGGAGACGCGCGAGCGCGTGAAGAACAGCGCCGACGCGACCACGACGCCGACCTTCTAGTCCGAGGCCAGCGCCTCCAGGGCCAGCGCCTCGACGATCGCCGTGGACGACAGGCCGGGCGTCGGCCCACCCAGCGCCGCGTAGGCGATCCCGTCGACCACCGCGACGCCCAGCCCGTGACGAGGCTGGGCCATGGCGGGCAGCGTGCGCACCTCCCCGGCCGCATCCACGCATTCGACCGTGCTGAAGGTGCCTGAGGCCGCCTCGCCACCGATCAGGCACGCGCCCGTCTCGGACGACCAGAACGCCGCGGCGCCGCCACGCGGCGTGGGCAGCGACGGTCCGTGCGTGATTTGGCCGTCCCGCAGGATGTCGACCACGCCGGTGTTCGTGCTCAGGTCGCCGCGCCGCCCGCCCAGGAACCACACACGCCCGTTGCCGTCGCTCGCGGCGCCGAGATGCTCGCGCGGCGCGCGGAGGGCGGCGACACGGGTCCACACGTCACCGCGCAACGCGAAGACGTCGTCGCGCACGCGTAGGTCCGAACCCACGCCGCCGGCGTAGACGATCTGCTCGCCGTCCCACGCGGCTGCCCCCGCCGCACGCGGCTCGGGCAGCGGCGGCGCCTCCTGCCAGTCCCCCGTCGCCGAATCCAGCCGCCACACCTGCGCGCTCGGCGCGTCGAAACCGGGGCCGCGGTACCCGCCGATCAGCAGCAGCCCGTCCGGGGCGGCGACCAGCGCCGTGTGGTGCAGGGGGTCCAGCAGCTCCGGGCCCGGCTCCCAGGTGTCCATGTCGGGGTCGTAGACCTGCACGTCGCGCGCCGCCTGGCCGCGGGTGTCCAGACCGCCGACGACCCACAGCTCGCCGCCGAACGACGCGGCCGCCACCTCGGTCAGCTGCAGCAGCGCCGGAGCGACCGCGAACCAGCCCTGCGGCGTCGGCGACTGCGTCCCGCCGGCCGTGCCGGGCGTCGGCCGCATCGCCGGATCGTCGCCCGCACCGGAGCAGCCCGTCATCGCCAAGAGGACGACCAGCGCCAATCCAGCCCGGACGGCGCGGCTACTCGAGGTAGTCACGCAGCTGCTGGCTGCGGCTGGGGTGCCGAAGCTTCGACAGCGTCTTGGATTCGATCTGCCTGATGCGCTCACGGGTGACGCCAAATTCGATCCCGACTTCCTCCAGGGTGCGCGGCTGCCCGTCGAGCATGCCGAAGCGCAGCTGGATCACCTTCTTCTCACGCTCGGTGAGCGTGTGAAGGATTCCCTCGATCTGCTCCTGGAGCAAAACGAACGACGCAGCCTCGACCGGGACGACGGCGTCGTGATCCTCGATGAAGTCGGCCAGGCTCGAATCGTCCTCCTCGCCGATCGGCGTCTCGAGGCTCACCGGCTCCTGGCTGATCTTCTGAATCTCGCGCACACGCTCGACCGTCATCTCCAGTTCGGCTGCCAGCTCCTCGGGCGTGGGCTCGCGCCCCAGCGACTGGTGCATCTGGCGCTGCGTGCGGATCACCTTGTTGATCGTCTCGACCATGTGGACGGGGATACGGATCGTGCGCGCCTGGTCGGCGATGGCCCGGGTGATCGCCTGGCGAATCCACCACGTCGCGTAGGTCGAGAACTTGTAG
>Ga0299913_10000220_pt1 | contig 32102 bp, 34 predicted proteins | sample RVTome_9_FD_201360 | JGI IMG/M metagenome (GOLD analysis project Ga0299913, IMG submission 201360) | Soil microbial communities from uranium-contaminated site in the Upper Colorado River Basin, Wyoming, United States - RVT155D38 (version 2) ... | reverse complement strand
ACCTGCTTGAACCGAGCCTGAGGTCAGCACACGACCGAACGAACCCGCCTCCCGGCGGGCCGGTCGAAGGAGGGAATCGATGGGAACGATCAGCACTGGGATGGCGGGCATGCGACCCGCCAATGGACTGGTCCGGACACTCGCCCGGCTTGTGGCCGACCGCCGCGTCGCCGCAATCGGTGCCGTCTGCCTGGCCGGGGCAGCGGGCCTCGCCGGCGACCTGGTCGCACCGCGCGGGGCAACCACCGCCGGGCAGGGGCTGCTGTTCATGGTGGCGGGGCTCGGCGTCGGCCTTGCCGGCGGGCTCCTCGTGCGTTCGCGCTGGATCCTCGTACCGCTCGTCGTCGCCTACATCGCGGGCGTCGAGCTTGGTCGCCAGGACCTGGCGGATCCGAGTCTCACGATCCGCTTCGACAACACCTACGGGATCATCATGTTCGCGCTCGCGCGCGGACTCCATGGACTGCTCGCGTTCCTCCCGATGACGGTCGGGCTGCTCGTCGGGATCGGCGGCGCGCGTTACGCGGGTTGGCTGCCCGCCGCCCGGCGCCGCCCGTTCGGAACCGCGGCACTCGGCGCGCTCGCGATCGCGTTGGCGGCCCTCGTGGCTTGGCCGGCCTCCACGCCAGCGGTCCTCGACGCGACCGGCCAGCCGGTCCCCGGCAGCATCGCGGAGCTCGCCACGGTGCAGCTCGGCGGCGAGGACCAGGCCGTCCTCATCCGCGCCGCTAACCATGACAACCCCGTCCTGCTCTACCTGTCGGGCGGTCCCGGACAGTCCGATGTCGCGCTGTCCCGCTCGCTGTCGACGGGGTGGGTCGAGGACTTCGTGTTCGTCGACCTCGACCAGCGCGGCAACGGCAAGTCGTACCCGGCGATCGATCCGCTGTCGTCGATGACCCTCGATCGGGCCGTTGCCGACGTCATCGAGCTGACCGAGTACCTGTGCGACCGCTTCGACGAGCAGAAGATCTACCTCGTCGGCGAGTCGTGGGGAACGATCCTCGGCGTCCAGGCGGTCCAGCGCCGTCCCGACCTGTTCCATGCCTACATTGGCAGCGGCCAGATGGTCAACGTGCTCGAGACCGACCGGCGGATCTACCGCGAGCTCGTCGAATACGCCGCACAGACCGGTGACCCCGGGTTCACCGCTACCCTGCTCGAGGCCGGCGAACCGCCGTATCGCGACTTTCCGTGGACGAACGCCAGCGTCATGGCCTGGTACGACCTCATCTACGAGCCGTACAGCCCGTCCGCGAGCTCGATCGCCCGCAGCGAAGCGGCCGGCGTGGGGCCGTGGGGCATGCTCGGCTCCGAGTACGGCTTCATCGAGAAGGCGAACGTGCTGCGCGGCCTCGTCGACACGTTCGCGGTCATGTATCCACAGCTCTACGAGGTCGACTTCCGTGAGAGCGCGACGCGTCTCGAGGTCCCGGTCTGGGTGCTCGACGGCGCCGCCGAGCTCGACGGACGGCGAGACCTCGTCTTCGAATGGTTCGACGCCGTCGAGGCGCCGACCAAGCAACTCATCACGTACGAGGACGCCGCGCACTCGGTCGCCTTCGAACAGGCCGACGAAGTGCAGCGTCTGCTGACCGGGACGATCGTCCCGACCACCTACGGAAAGTGAGCGGAAGCGGCCCCCAAGCGGCCGGCGGGGCCGGGCCCTAGACTGCCGCGGTGCTTCGCTCCCTCCTGGCGGCCGTGCTGGTCCTGGCGCTCGTCCCGGCGACCGCTCTTGCCAACACGTCGGTGTGGGTCAGCCGCGCCGTCTTCGACGAGGCGACCTTCACCGAGACCCTCACTCGCGCCCTCGACACGCCCGAGGCCGAGTCCGCCCTTGCGGCGCGACTCGCCCGGGCGTTGTTCGATGCCCTGGTCGAGGCGGACGACCGGGCGCCACTGGTCCTGGGCCCGCTCGTCGGCGGCGCGCTTGGGGCCGGCGACACAGCCATCGTCGACGGGCTCGAGCGGCGGATCCGCGTCGCGCTCGACGACCCGCTGATGGAAGCCGCCCGGAACGAGCTGGTCAACGACATCCACGCCGCGTTCCTCGGGATCACCGGCGACGATGGCGTGGTCCGCATCGACGGCGACACGATCGTGGTCGATGCACGCGGACTGCTCGAGGCCATCCTCGTGGCGCTCGATCCGCTGCTTGGTCCGCTCGGCCTACGGGTTCCGGCCGGCACCCCGCGCGAGGTCGAGCTGGCGGCGTCCCCGGGACTCGGGGCGACGAGCCAGGGCCTGTCCGCGCTCGAGCGCCTCGGCGTGATCCTGCCGCTCCTCGCGGTGGCGCTCGGTCTCCTGGCGGCCGTCGTCGCGCATCGCCGGAGCCGCGCACTCGCGATCGTCGGCGTCGCGATCGCCCTCGGCGGTGTGGCTGGGCTCGGCCTGGTGGCGCTCGGCGGTGTCGCGGTCGGCCGTGCGGCCCCGGCGCTCGAACCCGCGCTCGTCAGCGCGACCTACGACGCGCTCAGCGCTGATCTCGCCGTGCAGTCCACGATGCTCATCGGCGGTGGTGCTGCGCTCGCCGTCGTCGCGGGCCTGGCCGGCCTCCTGCCCCGACGCAGGTCGCGGCGCACGCCCGGCGCGACCGAGCCGTGGTGATCGCCGGCGCGGGTTCGCCGCCGGCGCGGGTTCGCCGCCGGCGATGCCCTACCCGTCGATCCGCTCGATGACAGTGGCGATCCCCTGGCCGACCCCGATGCACATCGTCGCGAGCCCGTAGCGGCCGCCGGTCCGGCGCAGCTCGTGGGCGAGCATCGTGATCAGCCGCCCGCCGCTCATCCCGAGCGGGTGGCCGAGCGCGATCGCGCCGCCGTTGACGTTCACCTTCGCGGGATCGAGCCCGAGCTCGTCGATGCACACGAGCGACTGGCTGGCGAATGCCTCGTTGAGCTCGACCAGGTCGAGATCCGCGATGCCGAGTCCGGCCCGCTCGAGGACCTTGCGGGTGGCGGGGATCGGGCCGATGCCCATGACCGCCGGATCGACCCCGGCCACAGCCGTCGCCACGACCCGTGCCATCGGTCGCAGGCCGAGCTCGCGAGCGCGCGCGGCCTCGACGAGCAGGACCGCCGAGGCCCCGTCGTTGATGCCCGACGCGTTGCCCGCGGTGACCGAGCCACCGTCGGCGGCGAACGCCGGTCGCAGCCGGGCGAGCGCCTCGGGCGTGGTGTCGGCACGGGGGTGCTCGTCGCGGGTCACCACCAGCGGATCGCCTTTCCGTTGGGGCACCTCGATCGGGACGATCTGCTCATCGAACCGCCCGGCCTCTATCGCAGCGACCGCGCGCTGCTGGCTCTCGAGCGCGAACGCGTCCTGGCGCTCGCGCGACACGTTCCAGCGACGGGCCACGTTCTCGGCCGTCTCGCCCATCGAGTACGGGTAGTGGGCGGCGGCGAGGGCCGGGTTGACGAAGCGCCAGCCGAGCGTCGTGTCCTCGAGCTCGCGCGGGCCGCGGTCCCAGGCCGTCGCGGGCTTGGCCATGACGTACGGCGAGCGGGTCATCGATTCGACCCCGCCGCCGATGAACACGTCGCCGTCGTCGACCGCGATCGCGTGGGCGGCCGAGTTGATCGCCTGCAGCCCCGAGCCGCATAGCCGGTTGACGGTCAGCCCGGCGACCTCGACCGGGAACCCGGCGAGCAGGACCGCCATGCGCGCCACGTCGCGGTTGTCCTCGCCGGCCTGGTTGGCGCAGCCGAGGATGACGTCCTCGACGAGGGCCGGGTCGATGCCGGACCGTTCGACGACGGCACGCAGGGTCGCGGCCGCGAGGTCGTCGGGCCGGACCGCGGCGAGGGCGCCGCCGTAGCGGCCAATGGGGGTCCGGACGGCCTCCACGATCCACGCTTCGCGAAGGGGTCGGGACAGGTTGCGAGTCATGCGTTGATCGTACCTTTCAACGCGGCGCCTGTTGGCCAGGCCCGCGAGCTCAGATCCCGTCCGCAGGTGCGAACCGCGGGCCGCGCGCCGCGTACCGCGCAAGCCCGCCGAGGACGGTCGCCGAGCCGCCGCGCGCGGCCCATCGTTCGAACGGTCCTACCGGGTGACCCGCCCCGAGCCGCAGCGCGAGATCGATCGCCTCGCGCGACGCGACGCCGTCGGCCAGCGCCCGGTGCGCCTCGTTGACGATGGCGAGCTCGATCCGCTCGACGATCCGCGCCCGAATGGCAGCGTCCGGGTCCGCGATGACGGCCGCCGCCTCGACCGGTCCGTCGTAGCCGTAGAACCCGACGCCCGCCTTGCGTCCGAGCCGCCCGGCGGCGACGAGCCGTTCCTGCACCGGCGACGGCCGGAATCGATCGGCCAGGGCGTCGCCGCGGCCCGCGAAAGCGGTGTGGATGGCGCGGGTCGCGGCCAGTCCGACGTCGAGCCCGGTCAGGTCCATCAGCTCGAACGGGCCCATCGGGTACCCGGCGTCGCGGATCGCCGCGTCGATCGTGGCGAGGTCCGCTTCGCCGGATTCGAGCATCGCCAGGGCCTCGAGCGTGAACGGCCGGTTGACCCGGTTGACGATGAAGCCGGGGGCGTCGGCGCAGGTCACCGGCGTCTTGCCCCACGCCTCCATCCGGGCCACCGCGGCGTCGACCGCGGCGGCTTCCGAACGCGGGCCGCGCACGACCTCGACGAGGGGCATGAGCGGCGCGGGATTGAAGAAATGCAGTCCGAGTACGCGGCCCGGGCTCCGAACCGCGTCGGCGATGGCGTCGACCGACAGGGCGCTCGTGTTCGTGGCCAGAATGGCGGTCGGCGGCGCCTCGCGGTCGAGTGCCGCGAAGATCGTGCGCTTGAGCTCGAGATCCTCGAGCGCGGCTTCGATTACCAGATCGGTCGCGGCGGCGACGCCGTCGAGCGTCACCGAATCGCGCAGGCTGACCAGCCGTCCGCCTACCCACTCGTCGATCGAGTCGGCGTCGAGCCCGAGCTTGGCGGCGCGCCGCTCGAGGCCATCGCGGATCCGCGCACGACCACGCTCGATGGCGACGGCATCGACATCGTGGAGCACGACCTCGTGACCCGCCTCGAGCGCGACCTGGGCGATGCCGGCGCCCATCGTGCCGGCCCCGACCACGCCGACGATCATCACACCGGCTTGAAGGCTTCGAACGGCTGGCGGCACGACCGGCAGTAGCGGACCGACCGACACTGGGTCGGACCGAACAGGTTGTCGGTCGCGACGTTGGCCGAGCCGCACAGCGGGCACGTTTCCTCGCCGGGCGGAGCGAACCCCGAGCGGCGCAGGCGGTCTCGACCGGCCGCCGTGATCCGGTCCGACGTCCACGGCACTCGGTAGCCGAACGACACGTCTGTCTGCCGTCCGAAGCCGGCCAGCCGCTCCTCCACCGCGGTGCGGATCGCGTCCAGCGCGGGACACCCCACGAACGTCGGCAGCAGCTCGATCCGGATCGCGTCGTGCCCGACCTCGACGGTTTCGACCATCCCGAGGTCCACGATCGACACGACCGGGATCTCCGGATCGGGGACCTCGGCGAGGACCGCCCGGACGGCCGCCTCGTCGACGGCCGTCGCGGCACCAGGGGCCGGCGCCGTCACCACGTGACTCCCGGTTCGGATCGGCGGACCGCGTTGAACTCGCCCCACAGCGAGCGGAACGCGTCGGAGTGCCCGGTGCGGGCCGTGGCCGGATCGGCGAGCGCCGGTGGCATCGGGAGCTCGAGGCGTCCGAGGACCGGCCCGATCTTCGACCGCCATCGCGCGTCGAGCTCGTCCGCGCCGCCCTCGATGACGCCGGCCATCACGAGGCTCAGCTCGTTCGGGAGTGGCGCGAGCACCGACGCCGCATCCGGAGCAAGCCGTCCGAGCGCGGCGACCAGGCGATCGCGAGGCTCGCCCGGCGACCCCCCGAGTCGCTCGAGCCACGCCGTCACGTGCATCAGGTGGTAGCGCTCCTCGCGGCGGATCTTGCCGACGAGGTCGCGCAGCGGTTCGAACGACGAGGCGGCGAGCGCATCCAGGCGGATCGCGTCGGCGGTGTCGTACAGGTACCGACGGGCGATCGTGTCGGCCCAGTCGCCGCGCGGGTGGTCGAGCAGGCGGGCGTGGTAGTAGCCCTCGGGTGGACGGTCGTAGGCGATCGCGTCGGCGTCGCGGCCGTCGTCGACGACCTCGGCCAGCAGCCGGTACAGGGCCTGGGCATGGCCGAGCTCGTCCTGCGCGAGCGAGCTCATGGCGACGTCCTCCTCGAGCATCGGCGCGATCCCGGTCCACTCCGAATCCGAGAAGCCGATGACGAACTCGTCGTCGGCCATCGCGAGGAGCAGCAGCGACAGCGCGTTCCGGGTCGCCGGGACGAGGTCGGCTCCGATCGTCACCGGGCGGTCCCCCGGGGCTTCGGCCGGCCGGACCGCTCGCGGGCGGCGGCGAGCTTGTCGCGCATGACGTAGCCGCCGGGCTTCTTGAACGATCGATCGAGCGGCGGCTGGAGCAGGTCGGGGTCGCTCAGGTCGTGGACGTCGGCACGGCGGACGACCCACAGCCGGACGCTCTCCTGGCGTCGCCCGAACATCTCGCGGGCGTAGTGGACGGCGAGCTCGGCGTCGGGCGCCATCACCGAGCCCCCATGACGCATGGGGTCACCCTCCTTCTCCTGGCGAAACACCTCCCACGCCTGGAGCTCGGGCTGGCCCATCAGGCGGCAGCCGCCGGTTCGCCGAGGATCGTCTCGCGGACCCAGGCGGTTGCGTCCCAGTGTTGGCGGCGGAACGCCAGGCGTGCCTCGGACATTGGCCCGTGGTTCGTGACGACCGTGCGCAGCTCCTGCCAGTCCGGCTCGCCGTACTGCCACGAGCCGCTCTCGGTGTCGAGCCGCAGGTCGGGGTCCGGGATCGTCAGCCCGAGCTCGAGGAGCCGCGGCACGTAGATCGACAGGAACTCCTGGCGCAGCTCCTCCGAGGTCTTGGCCTTGATCCGCCAGTGGAGGTCGCGGTCCTTCTCGCGCGGCGAACGCGGGCCGTGCATCTGCATGAGCGGCCCCCACCAGCGGTCGAGCGCCTCCTGGATCATCGCCCGCTGGACCGGCGACCCCGTGACCATCGTCACGACGACGTCCCGCCCGTGCATGATGTGAACCGACTCCTCCCAGCAGATCTTGCGCATCGTCCGGGCGTACGGTGCGTAGCTCGAATCACGGAGCGCCTGCTGGGCGACGATGGCGGCCGCGTCGACGAGCCAGGCGATGATCCCGACATCGGCCCAGGTTCGCGTCGGGTAGTGGAAGACGTTGTGGAACTTCGTCTTCCCGTCGAGCAGGTCCTCGATCATGGCCTGGCGCGGCTTGCCGAGGTCCTCCGCGACGCGGTACAGGAGCTGCGCGTGCCCGACCTCGTCCTGCACCTTTGCGGTCAGCGCCAGCTTCCGTCGGAGCGTGGGGGCACGCATGATCCACTCGCGCTCGGGGAGCACGCCCATCAGTTCACTGTTCGCGTGCATCTCGACGAAGCGCAGGACCGCGGCCCGGTACTCGTCCGGCATCCAGTCGGTCGCCTCAACCTTGCCGCCGCCCGCCACATGCGCCTCGAACAACTCGAATCGTTCGTCGTGCGAGCGGTGCCCCTCGTTGAACGGCAGCCGGCTGCGTTCGCCGGGCGGAAGCACCGGATCGAGGGCGAGGGGATCGGTCATCGGGACGCCTCCGTGAGCGAACGGACTGCGAGGTCGGCGTAGAGGTCGGCGAGCTCCGCCGGCGACAGCGGGCCGTCGGTTCGATACCAGGTCGGGATTCCGTTGAGGGCGGTGAGCAGGAACGTCGTGGCGATCGCCGGATCGGTCATCGTGAAGGAGCCGGTCGCGATGCCGTCGGCGATGACGCGCCGAAAGATCGCCTCGTACGCGTCGCGCCGGGCGAGGACGGCGGCGCGCCGGGCCTCGGACAGGTGGCGCCATTCGTGGATGAAGACCTGCGCCTCGCCGACATCGGCTGTGGCCACCCGGACATGGGCGCGTACCAAGCGGCCGAGGACGACGTCTGGATCGCCGGGCGCCTCGGTCGCGGCCGCGGCCGCCGCCTCGAAGCGGGAGGCGACCCGGTCGACGATCGACCCGAGCACGTCCTCCTTGGACGCCACGTGCGCGTACAGGCTCGCCCCGCGGATGTCGAGCGCCTTCGCGATGTCGCGGACGCTCGTCGCCGCGTAGCCGTGCCTGCGGAACAGGTCGCTGGCCGCGTCCTCGATGGCGCGGCGGCGGGTCGTTTCGACCAGGGGACGCTCCTAACTAACGATCGTTAGGAGCGTAGCGGTTCGACTCGGGCTCCGTCAAATGCCCCGCCCTGGCCGGCCGGGACGGGCCGGGCTACTCCCCGGTGAACCGAGGGGCCCGCTTCTCGAGAAACGCCGCGATCCCCTCAACGTGGTCCGCCGTGGCACCGACCTCGCCCTGGAACCGTGCCTCGCGTTCGAGGGCCGATTCGAGGCCGCCCGTCCACGCCTCCTCCAGCGCCCGCTTCGTCAGCGCGACGGCTCGCGGCGCCAATCCGGCCAGACGGACCGCAGCGACGCGGGCCTCCTCCGGCAACCGCTCGCCCGGCACGACGCGCACGACCAGTCCGAACCGCTCCGCGTCGGCCGCGCTCAGCGGTTCGCCGAGAAGGGCCATCTCGGCGGCCTTCGCCGGACCCACCAGCCGCGGCAGCAGCCACGTCGCGCCGCTGTCCGGGATCAACCCGATTCGACCGAATGCCAGCAGGAACGAGGCTCCCTCGGCCGCGATGCGCACGTCGCAGGCGAATGCGAGAGACGCCCCGGCGCCGGCGGCGACGCCGTTGATCGCGCCGACGATCGGCCGGTCGAGGGCGCGCATCGCCCGAATGATCGGGTTGTAGCGGTCGCGCAGCTCCGCGTCGAGCGGTGACGCGTCGGGTTCGAGTCGCTCCTTGAGGTCCTGACCCGCGCAGAACGCCCGGCCCTCCCCGGTCAGGACGACCGCCCGGATCGCGGGTTCGGCGGCGACCGCCTCGAACGCGCGCAGCAACTCCTCCTTGGACGTGACGGTCAGGGCGTTGAGTGCCTCCGGCCGGGCGAGCGTGATCGTCGCGACGGCGCCGTCGATCTCGTACCGGAGGGTCGAGAAGGCCGGGGCCGGAGCCGCGGCCACGTCAGCCCGCCGTGACGCCTGCGAACTCGACGATTCGGCCGTCCACGAGCTCGAACACCCGTCGGTCGACCGGCTCGTCGGCGCCGCCGGAGGTCTCGATGACAAAATCGGCAAACAGGCTCGCGAACTCGTCATCATTCGGGCGCAACGAACCCGCGACCAGCAGGTGCCGCTCGGGGAGGCCGACGAGGATCCGGCCGTGTGGCGCCAGGTCGCGGTTCAGGTGCTCGATGACCTCTGGCAGCAGGATCCGCACGGCGTCCCAGCCGTCGCCGGTGTCCGAACTGACGAGTCGCCGCTCGCCCGAGACCTCGTCCGTCCACGGCGCAGCGGCCGACCACGTCGCCAGGTTCCGCAGCGCGGCGTCCTGGAGCTCGACGGGCCCGATCCCCCACGATCGAAGGTGATCGGCGCTGACGATCACGTCGAATGCCCCGGCGTCGATCGTGTAGACGACGGGCAGCCCGGCGGGCCCCTCGTCGACGAGCGGCTGAGCGTGGCCTTTCGGCGGCGACCCGAGCGTCTCGAGATCGAGCGCGGCGATCGGCTCGCCCTGGGTCCCGGCCGGCCGGAAGGCGGGGTAGATGAGGTCTCGGGCCCGATCCCAGTCGTGCTCGGGCGAATCGATCGCCGAGGCCGTCCGCTCGGGCGGAGGCACGTGACCGCTCACCGGTGCCGACGCATCGATCGGGGTCAGGTAGTCGGGTGCGGCGTCGCGGAGCGCGCCGACCGGCTCGTCGCCCATGTCGCGGTCGTGGTCGCGGCCGTAGTCGGTGCCGCCCTCGCCGGTGTCCAACGGGTCGCGCTCCATCGGGTGCTCCTCCTCAACGACCCTTCCAGGTCGGTGTTCGTTTCTCGCTGAAAGCGGCCATCCCCTCGCGCTGGTCCTCACTCGCGAAGAGAAGGTAGAAGTCTCGACGCTCGAGCTCGAGCCCGGTTCCGAGCGGCACCTCGTCCGCGCGCAGGATCGCCTGCTTGGCGGCCACCACCGCGACCGGCGGCATCGACGCCACGACCGACGCGAGGTCGAGCGCGGCCGACACCGTGTCCGCGGCCGGGACGACCCTCGAAACCAGGCCAGATGCGAGGGCCTCTCCGGCGTCGATCGTCCGGCCCGTCAGGATGAGGTCCATCGCGCGGGCCTTGCCGATCGCGCGGGTCAGCCGCTGCGTCCCACCGGCGCCGGGCATCACGCCAAGCTTGATCTCGGGCTGGCCGAACTGCGCGTCGTCGCCGGCGACGACCAGGTCGCAGGCCATGGCGAGCTCACAGCCGCCGCCCAGCGCGAACCCGCGGACGGCGGCGAGGACCGGCGTGCGTACCCGCCGGATGCGATCCCAGGGCGTGAACGGATCGTCGCGGGCCAGACCGGTCGGCGTCTGGACCGCGAGCTCCTTGATGTCCGCGCCGGCTGCAAAGGCCCGGTCACCCGCGCCCGTGAGCACGACGGCCCGGCAGCCGGGATCGCGGTCCAGTCGTTCGAGCGCGGTCGCGATGTCCGCGACCACGGCGAAGCTGAGAGCGTTGAGCGCGTCCGGGCGATCGATCGTGACGAGGGCTACCCCGTCGCGGCCGTGCGCCGGGAACTCAACGCGGACGTGCGGCGAGGCCATCGACGTGGCCGCGCTGGACGTCGTCGGCTCGTCAGGCTCGAGGGGCTCGTCGGTCACAGGGGTTCCTCGGCGGCGTGCCCCAAGTATCCACGTCGGCGGAAGGCCGTGTCGGCGATTCTCAGCCTCCCGGGACGCCGCGCAGATCGCTGGCGTCCTCGAGGACGAGCAGCGTCGACAGGCCCGGGGCGATCTCGCGGAGGCTGCGTCCTGCGGCCCGCATGGCATCGCTGGCCAGACCGGCATCGAGGGCGGCGCGATCGTCGAAGCGCATCGTGGTGACGAGTACGAGATCCGTCTCGCCGCCGAGCGCCCGATCGACGCGCTGGACCGTGGTTTCGCGCAGACCCGGCGTGCCAGCCACGAGCGGCAGGTGCTCGGCTGCGTAGCGACGCTCGAATTCGGCGAGGGCCCCGTGGCCGCCCTCCGGCCGGCGGTAGAGTGCGAGGAGCGTGGTCATGGGTTCGATCCTCCTGGGCGTTGCCCTGCATGATCGGGCCGCGCGCGGTCCGCCGGTTCGGATTCCGCGCGCTCTCGGGCGACCTCCTCGGTCGAGCGGTAGAACGCGCCGACGGCTTCGTTGAACAGCCCCGGCCGGCGGGCCGTGACTTCGTGGCCGCAGTCGGGGACGACGAGCAGGCGACCGTGCCGGAGTTGGCGCTGGAGTCCCCACGCGTGGTCGACCGGCACGAACGGATCCCGGTCGCCGACCGCGACCAGGGCCGGGGCCGTGATTCGCCGAAGCTCGCGTGGCGTCATGAGCGGCTGCACGGCCACGTCCGCGGCAATCGCGGGCAGCAGCCGCCGCCACGTGTCGCGACCCTGGACCGGGTCGTGAAGCCGGGCCAGCTCGCGAGCCCACGTCGGATCCTTCCGCTCGATCCGCTCGGGATCCATCAGCCGGCGCGCCACGCTTGTTCGGGGCTCACGCTGGGTGGTGATCCCGGCGACAATGAGCGTGCGAACCCGGTCGGGGTGACGCGAGGCCAGCTGCAACGCGGTCAGCGCACCCATCGAGAAGCCGAGCAGGTGGAAGGTGCCGAGGTTGAGCGCATCGACGAAGGCCATCGCGTCGTCGACCAGCCAGTCGTAGCGGAACCCGTTCGCCGGGTCCCAGCGGGTCCGCCCGTGACCCCTGGCGTCAGGCAGGTACAGGCGGAACGCCTTGGCGAACAGCGTCTTCTGGGCCGCGAAGTCGAGGCGCCCCGACGAGGTCGCGCCATGGAGCATGACGAGCGGTGGACCGGCGCCGACCGCGTCGTAGGCGATCTCGAGACCGTTCGCGTCGATCGTCGGCATCAGTGCTCCGGCACACCCTCGATGTCGATGGTGGCCGCCCGCTCGATCCGGAGGTAGCGCCGGCGGAAGTAGAGCAGCGGCATCGGCTGGCCTTCCCGGCTCGTGACGGCTTCGACGCGCCCGATGAACAGGTCGTGGTCGCCGACCGAGAACGTCTCGGCGACCGTGCATTCGAGCGCCGCGATCGCTCCGTCGAGGAGCGGCAACCCGGTCACGCCCTCGTGCCACGGCGCCCCGCAGAAGTCGGGCCGGCCGGGTTCGACCGCGGCACCCGCGAAGCAGTCCGAGACGGCCTGCTGCGGCTCGGACAGAATGTTCACCGCGAATCGTCCGGCGTCATGAACGATCGGGGTGATGAAGCGCTGGCGATCCAGGGCGATCATCACGAGCGGCGGGGACAGCGACACCGAGCTGAGCGAGTTCACCGTCAGGCCCTGCGGGCGGTCCTCGACGAACGTCGTCACGACCGAGACACCCGTCGCGAACAGGCCCATGACCCGGCGGAATGTCGTGGGATCGGGGACGCTCGCAACCATCGCCGGAGTGTACGAGAGGCAGTCCGCGGCCGTCCCCGCGTGATGAGGGCCACGGCGCGGGCCCGGCGGGGACCCGCCGGCGCGAGTAGCATCGACGTCATGACCGACGAGCCGAAGACGACCCGCGTCGAACGCGACTCGATGGGCGAGCTCGAGGTGCCCGCCGAGGCCTTGTATGGCGCGTCGACCCAGCGAGCCGTGCTCAACTTCCCGATCTCCGGGCAGCGCTTCCCGAGACGGTTCATCCGCGCGCTCGCGCTCATCAAGCAGGCGGCCGCCGAGACCAACCGCGAGCTCGGCCTGCTCGAGGCAAACGTAGCCGAGGCAATCGCTGCCGCGGCGACCGAGGTCGCCGACGGTGTCCACGACGAGCACTTCCCGATCGACATCTACCAGACCGGTTCCGGGACGTCGACGAACACCAACATGAACGAGGTCATCGCGCACCTGGCCATGGAGCGCCTCGACGGGGACCGGCGCGTCCACCCGAACGACGACGTGAACCGCTGCCAGTCGTCGAACGACACGATCCCGACCGCGCTCCAGTTGTCGAGCGCGATGGCGATCGAGGAGGACCTGCTGCCGGCCCTCGAGCACCTCCACACCGCCCTCGTGGCGCGCGAGCAGGCGTTCTGGCCCGTGGTCAAGACCGGCCGGACGCACCTCCAGGACGCGACGCCGATCCGCCTCGGCCAGGAGTTCCGTGGCTACGCCGGCCAGGTCGAGGAGGCCATTCGGCGGGCCCGCTCCGCCCAGGCCGAGCTGCTCACGGTCCCGCTCGGGGGAACGGCGGTTGGTACCGGCATCAACGCCCATCCGGAATTCGCCTTCCGGACGTGCGCCAGGCTGTCCGGCCTGACCGGCCTCGACGCCCGCGAGACCGGCAACCACTTCCACGCCCAGGCCACGCTCGATGCCGCGATTGCGGCCCACGGGGCGCTGCGCACGATCGCACTGTCGCTGTGGAAGATTGCGTCCGACGTGCGGCTCATGGGCATGGGCCCGCGGGCCGGCCTCGCCGAACTGGCCCTCCCCGAGACCCAGCCCGGGTCGAGCATCATGCCCGGCAAGGTCAACCCGGTGATCGTCGAGAGCCTGACGATGGTCGTGGCGCGCGTGGTCGGCAATGACGCCACGGTCGCATTCGGGCAGACCGGTTCGTTCCTCGAGCTCAACGTCATGCTGCCGGTGACGGCCGCGGCGATGCTCGAATCGATCGCGCTGCTCGCCGCCGCGACGCGCAACTTCTCGGCGCGCTGCGTCGAGGGGCTCGAAGCGACCGAGCGCGGTCCGCAGCTCGTCGAGCAGGGGTTGATGCTGGCCACGGCGCTCGCACCGGTCCTGGGCTACGACGAGGCGGCCAGACTCGCGAAGGAGGCCTTCCGAAGCGGCCGGACGATCCGCGAGCTGGCGCTCGAGCGCGGGATGGCGCCCGAGGAGGTCGATCGCCTGCTCGACCCCGCCGCCATGACCGAGCCGGAACGCGAGGGCGGATCGGCGGAGAGCCCGCCCGCTACAATCCGAGCGCCATGACATCCAGCCGTCTGTGGGACCGCGCCGCGGCCGTACCCGTCCCCGTCGACGGCCGTCGGCAACCAGAAGAGGCGGCGCTGCCGCTCGGCCTGCCGTCCGTGGCCGAACTGTTCGACTTCATGCGCGACGCCGAGCTCCGCTTCGCCACGCTGTTGATGCGGATCGAGGAGCGCATGTGGACCGCCCGCGGCGAACAGGTCGTCGAAATGGAGGTTGCGATCCGTCATCCCGGGCATGCTCGGGTGATGACCAGCCAGCCAGGCGAGTCGGCAATTGGCGAATACGAGCTGTGGATCGCCGACGGGGACCTCGTCCGGACGTATGCGAGCCGGCACAAGCTGGGCACCCAGCGCCCGATCCGCAATCGCCCACGCGGGCTCGCGGACCCAGACTTCCCGGGCATGTCGCAGGTCTACGAGCCGGTCACCGCCCTGCCGATGGAGACCCTCCCGGAGACCTTTGTCCATCCGGCCGGCTACTGCCAGAACGTCCTCTCCACGGGTCGCTGCGAGGTCACCGGCAGCACGACGGTCCGTGGCCGAGCAGCCATCGCGCTCGCGTGCGCCCACCCGCGAACCATCGAGATGTCGGCCGATCGACCCGACTTCGCCATCCAGCTCGAGGTCGATCGGGAGACGGGCGTCATCCTGCGCCTGACCGAATCGATCGCGGGTGACGTGACCCGCGATGCCGAGGTCGTCGACCTTGCACCCGACGCGCCGCTCCAGCCCTCGACGTTCGACTTCGTCTTCCCGACCGGGACGACGATGCTCTACTAGCCGACAGGCACTCGCCAACGTGGCCGACGCCGATCCAGTCGACGAGGGCACCCCGTTCGAGGGGTTCGAGATCGAGACGGAGTCGATGCCGGACGGCCGGTCGATCCACTACTACCGCTGGCCGGAGTCGGACGGGGATCGCGCCGAGGCGCGCGACGACCAGCCATCGCGAGATGTCTGAGCGTCGCTGGAACCCCGTCCTGGGCGAATGGGTCATCACCGCAACCCACCGCCAGGACCGGACCTTCCTGCCGCCCGCCGAGTACTGCCCGCTGTGCCCGACGAGGCAGGGCGGCGACCCCACCGAGATCGGCCGTCCGGACTTCGAGATCGCCGTCTTCGACAACCGCTTTCCGTCCCTCCGTCGCGACCCGGACCCCCCGGCCATCGAAGGGACCGAGTTGACCCCGGTCGCGCCGTCCTCCGGGGCCTGCGAGGTCGTCGTCTACACGCCGCGGCACAGCGGGCAGCTCGGGACGATGAGCGTGCGGCACGTCCGCCGGCTTATCGCCGTGTGGGCACACCGAACGCTGATCCTGGGCGGCCGCGACGAGGTCGCCTACGTGTTTGCCTTCGAGAACCGGGGCGAGCAGATCGGGGTCACGCTCCACCATCCCCACGGGCAGATCTATGCGTATCCGATGGTGCCGCCGGTGCTCGAGCGGGAGGTCGCGTCCGCGGCGGACCATCGGGAGCGGACCGGCGGCTGCCTGTGGTGCGATCTGAACGCGCAGGAAGCGGCCGACAGCCGGCGCGTGGTGGCGCGCGCCGGCGGCTGGCTGGCGACGGTCCCGTTCTTTGCGCGCTGGCCGTACGAGGTCCATCTGACGAGCGAACGTCACGTCGGCTGGCTCCATGAGCTCATTGCGAGCGAGGTGGACGGGTTGGCCCGGGTCCTGCTCACCGTGATCCGCAAGTACGACGCGCTGTTCGACATGACGCTGCCCTACATTATGGCGATCCACCAGCGCCCGACCGACGGCGGCGACCACGACGGCTATCACCTGCACGTCGAGTTCTTCCCGCCGAACCGGACCGCGACGAAGCTCAAGTACCTCGCCGGTTCGGAAGCCGGTGCCGGCGCATACATCAACGACACGCTGCCCGAGGAGACCGCGGCGACACTGCGGGACCGCCCGCCGTTCGATCCGGCGGCACTCGATGAGGGGGCCAGTTGACGCTCGTGCCGCTGGCGGCGCACGACCTGATCGAGGCCCTGCAGCGCGTCGAGCCCGAAGCGGCCGGCGACGCGTCCGCGATCCGGATCGCCCGCGGGCCCGGACGGGTCAATCTTATCGGCGAGCACACCGACTACAACGAGGGCTTCGTGCTGCCAGCCGCGATCGGGCTCGAGATCCGGATCGCGTTCGTCCCGACCACCGACCGGCGCGTCGAGCTGACCCTCATCGACGGTGGCGAGCGAAGCAGTTTCGACCTCGACGCGATCGGGCCGTCCGAGGGCCGCTGGATCGACTACGTCGCGGGCACCGCGTGGTCGCTCCAGGACGCCGGCCTGCGCGTATGCGGCTTGCGCGGCGTCCTGGCCAGCAACCTGCCGCGCTCGTCGGGCCTGTCGTCGTCGGCGGCGCTCGAGCTCGCCTCGGCCTGGGCGCTGCTCGATCCACCGGACCTCGCCGCGCACGGCATCGACGGCATGCGCCTCGCCCTCCTCTGCCAGCGGGCCGAGAACGAGCACATCGGGGTGCGCTGCGGGATCATGGACCAGTTCGCTTCGTCACTCGGCGAACACGACCGGGCGTTGCTCCTCGACTGCCGCTCGCTCGAATACCGGAGCGTGCCGCTGCCGACCGACGATCACGTCCTGGTCGTGTGCGACACGAATGCACCGCGCCGCCTCGAAGCCTCCGAGTACAACGCGCGACGCGCCGAGTGCGAGGCGGCGGCTGCATCGATCGCCGAGGTCGAGCCCGGCGTGCGCTCGCTGCGCGACGTCGATCCGGCGATGCTCGGGCGGCATGCGAGCCGCCTGACGCCGATCCAGCTCCGCCGCGCGGAGCACATCGTCCACGAGAACGAGCGGGTCGTGCGCACGGTCGATGCGCTTGCGGCCGGCGATCTCGAGGCGGTCGGCGCGCTGTTCTCGGCCGGCCACGCCTCGATCCGCGACAAGTTCAAGGTCAGCTCGGCCGAGCTCGACGCGATGGTCGCCATCGCGGTCGAGACGCCGGGCGTCGTGGCGGCCCGTATGACCGGTGGCGGCTTCGGCGGCTGCACGGTCAATCTCGTGCGCCGCGATGCGGTCGACGGCTTCCGCGCGGCGGTCGAGCGCGACTACCCTGAGCGGACCGGGCGCACGCCCCGCGTGTTTGTCGTCGACGCATCGGATGGCGCGGGTCTCGTGGGGCCCGACTCGCGCGACCGCGTGAACGGAGGGTGAGGATGGCGGAACCCAGGCTGGCCGTCGGAGTGGACGTCGGGGGAAGCGGCATCAAGACCGCGGTCGTGGACGTGGATGCCGGCACCTTCGCCTCCGAGCGGCTGCGCGTCCCGACCCCGGCGCCGTCCACCCCAGAGGCCGTGAGCGCGTCGATCCAGCGGCTCGTGAAGCGGCTGGTCAAGGCGACCGGCATCGGCGCGTCCGTGCCGCTCGGGCTCGGCCTGCCGGGTGTCGTCCTCGACGGCGTGCTCCAGACCGCCGCAAATATCGATCCGGGCTGGGTCGGCTACCCGATCCGCGACCAGCTCGGGAAGTCGCTCAAGCGCCCGGTCACGGTCGCCAACGACGCGGACGCCGCGGGCATCGCCGAGATGCGTTTCGGGATCGGTCGCGGAAAGCCCGGCGTGGTCGTGATGCTGACGCTCGGGACGGGCGTGGGCTCGGCCATCTTTATCGATGGCAAGCTCGTGCCGAACGCCGAATTCGGCCAGATGGAGATTCGTGGTCGGGCCGCCGAGCGGCGGTCGGCGGCGGCCGCACGGACGCGTCGGGGGCTGTCGTGGAAGGCGTGGGCGAGCGATCTCGACGAGCACCTCCATCGGATCGACGAGCTCATCTGGCCGGAGTTGATGATCCTCGGCGGCGGGGTCAGCAAGAACGCCGACAAGTACGTTCCCCGCCTGACGGTCCGGCCGCCGGTCGTCCCGGCCGAGCTGCGCAACGACGCGGGCATCATCGGGGCCGCGGTCATTGCGGCGGAAGCCGCGGAGGCGACCCCGTCAGCCGCGGAGTGACGCCAGGAAACGGAAGACCGGGAATGCGGCCGCATAGTCGGCCGCGAGGACATCCGGGAGGTCCGGGGACTGCACCTCGTCGTCGGACAGCCGCCGGCTGAAGACGAGGTCCTTCCAGCGGAAGTAGTCGGCCATCGGATGGTCGGCCGGCAGGCCGGGCGGCACGCGCTTGAGCTGGTCGTGCGTGCGGGCCGTTTCATAGACGGCCACGAACGCCGGGTCCTCGAGCACCCCGCGGACGCGCTCAGGGTCCTCGACGATCGCGCGGCGGAACGCGTCGAGACGGGCCTTCTCGGGCATCCACATCCCGCCGCCCGCGTACATCTCGCCGGGCTGGAAGTGGAAGTAGCCCCCGGCTCCGTGGGCAGTGTCGTCCGCCGCCCCGCCCTCGACCCACGGGAAGCTCGCGCCGACGTTCGTCTTGTACGGCGACTTGTCCTTGCTGAAGCGCGTGTCGCGGTAGATCCGGAAGGTCGACCGCTTCGGGTCGGCGAGGAGCGGGATCCCGCGATCGGCGAAGCGCACCGCGAGTGCGGCGACCAGCGCCTCGAGCGGCTCCTTGAGCAGGCGTTCGTAGTCGGCCTTGCGGGGCTGGAACCAGGCCCGGTCGTTGTTGGCGGCGAGGTCGGCGAGGAACTGCACTGCATCCGGCGAGAAGCCGGCGAACGGCGGGGACGCGATGGCCATCGAAGGGCTCCCTGGTGCTGCGACGCGACGTGCGGACAGGCTAGCAGGCCGGGCTCACCGGACAGTCAACCGGAGGGGCGAAGTTCGGCGAAGGATGGCCTCAGCATGTGGGGCCCGGCCGAAGGCTATCCGCGGTGTCGCAGGCCAGCGACGATGGCCTGTGCTTCAGCCTGGCTGACGCCCAGCCGGCGCAGCGCAAAACGCGTCATTTCCAGGCCGAGCTCCGTTTCGCCCACGACGACCTCGGTCACACCGAGATGGTGCAGGATGGCCCGTTCGCGTGGACGGTGGGTTCGGGCGACGATGGGCAGCCGAGAATTCAGCCGGCGGGCTTCCTCGGCGACCAGGCGGACCGTGTGGGGGTCCGGCAGCGCAATGACGAGGACGGCCGCATGCATGAGGTCCGCTCGCTCGAGCGCGATCCGGTTGAGGGCGGACCCTCGAATGGTCGCGACGCCCTGCGCCCGCAACTCCTCGACCGTCTTGCGGTCAGTCTCGATCACCATGCACCGGAACCCGCGGCGTTCCAGCGCGGCGGCCACGATCCTCCCAACCCTCCCGTAGCCACAGATCACCGCATGCCTTCGCCGGTCGCCGCCGGGCTCCAGGGGGGCGACGACCTCGGGCAGGGCTGTGCGGTCACGCCATTCGACGAGGCGGTGTCCCACGGACAACGCGGGAGCCGCGAGCACGACGCTCATCGCGGCCGCCCCGAGCATCAGACTGAACGACTCGCTGCCGACAGCGCCCAGATCGACCCCGATCCGTGCCATCAGGAAGGAGAACTCGGCGGACTGCGCGAGGGCGACGCCGACGAGGATCGCGGATCGCTCCGAACCGCCGAGCACCCGGACGAGCAGCGCGATGACGCCGCCCTTGATGGCCACGATCAGCACGAGGATGAGCGCAGCCGCCGGCAGGTTGAGCACGATGAACATGGGATCCACGAGCATTCCGACCGACACGAAGAAGAGGCCGGCGAACAGGTCCCGGAACGGAAGCGCCTCACCGACGACCTGGTTGGACAGGTCGGACTCACCGACGACAACTCCCGCCAGGAACGCGCCGAGCGCGACGGAGATCCCGAACAACGAGGCCGCGTAGGCAGTGCCGAGCGCGAGCGCCACGACGCCAAGCACGAAGACTTCGCGACTCCGAAAGGACGCGAGGAACTCGAAGATCGCGGGTACCACCCGGCTGCCCACCGCCAGGCTGACGACGAGAAAGCCGGCGGCCTTCGCGATCGCGATCGGCAGTTCCGTAGCGATCGTGTCGGGACTGGTCGCGAGCGCGCTGAGAACGACGATCAGCACGATCGTTCCAAGGTCCTGGACGGTCGACCAGGCGAGGGCGGTGTGGCCGTGAACGGTCTCCGTCTCGCCGCGCTCGCCGAGCACCTTGCCGAGCACGGTGCTCGAGCTGTTGGAGGCGACGGCCCCGAGGAACAGCGCCTCGATGGTGGTGAGCCCGATGGCGGTCCCGAGCCCGTACCCCAATCCGATCACGGCCAACACCTGGATGACGCCTCCCGCCGTCGCGACCCGACTCACCCGAGCGATGTCCGGGAGGGAGATCTGAGCGCCGATTGCGAACATCAGGAAGATCACCCCGATGTCGGCGAGGGCCTGCACGATCTCGAGATCACCGACGAAACCGGGGGTGAACGGGCCGATGGCGATCCCGGCCACGATGTAGCCGACGATCGGCGACAGCCTCAGCCGGACCGCGACCACGGCCCCGAGTGTCGCCGCGATCAGGGCGAAGGCGAGGTTGACGAGCAGAGCCGGTGTTTCGATTGACGCCCTCTGCCGTTCGGCTAGTCGGAACGGGCCACGATCACGGTGACCGGCGCGTCCGCCGCCAGGCGGAGGGAAATCGATCCGTCAACCAGCCGTCGAAGCGATCCGCGGGGGCGCGACCCAAGGATGATCGTGTCGAAATCGCCGTCCAGGGCGAGCCGACGGATCTGCTCGACCGGTTCGCCGAAGGCCGCGAATGTGGTGACCTCGATGCCGCGCACCTGAAGCGCCAGCCGGGCCGCGCTGAGCGGATCCGCCTCCTCGTCGAGGCCGGGAGCGGGTGCGACATACACGACGCCGAGGGCCGCACCGCTCAGCTGCACGAGGTGGGCGGCCTTATCGAGACCTTCCCACGCGGAGGGTGATCCGTCGAAGGCGAGCAGGATGCGATCCACCCGAAGATCGTACTGTGCCGTTGGTCGTCCCGGCCGTACGCCGAGCGGTCGGATACCGGGCGATGGCCGACCCCGATAATGCGGCCATGCCCAACCCGACCCGTCGCGCCGGCGACTCGTGGAGCTGACCGAACAGCTACGGTTCATCCTCGACCTCGGGGCGGCGATCGCGGCCGCCCTGGTTGGTGGCGTCGTCGCCGTGCGGCTGCGCCAGCCTGCGATCGTTGGCTACCTCGTCGCGGGAATGGTCATCGGCCCGTTCACCCCGGGCTTCGTCGGCGACGTCGAGCGGATCGCCGGGCTCGCAGATCTTGGCATCGTCCTTCTCCTCTTCGCCCTCGGCATCGAGTTCTCGTTGCGCGAGTTGCGCGCGGTCGCGCGGATCGCGGTCCCGGGTGCCCTCGTCCAGATCGGGATCGTGCTGGCGGTCGGCGCGGCGCTGACCGTCGCGCTCGGCATCGAGCTCAGGGCGGCACTCGTGATCGGTGCCTGCCTGTCGATCTCGTCGACGCTCGTCGTGCTGAAGTCGCTCCTCGATCGCGGCGAGCTCGACAGTCTTCATGGCCGGACCGCGATCGGCTGGGCGATCGTCCAGGACATCGTCACGATCCTGTTCATCGTCGCGTTGCCGCCGCTAGCCGGCGGCGACGTCGTCGTCCCGCTGCTGTTGGCGGTCGGGCGAGCGGCGCTGTTCCTCGCGCTCGCGTACCTCGTCGGCACGCGGATCCTGCCGTGGGCCTTCCGGTTCGTCGCCCGGCTCGGCTCGAACGAGCTGTTCCTTCTGGCGGTCGTGGCGACGGCGTTTCTCACCGCGTTCGTGTCGAGCGCGCTGTTCGGCCTGTCGCTCGCGCTCGGCGCCTTCGTCGCAGGCATCCTCGTCTCGGAGTCCGACCTGTCGTACCAGGCGGCCGCCGAGGTCATTCCCTTCCGCGACCTGTTCGCCGTGCTGTTCTTCGTGTCGGTCGGGATGCTCGTCGACCCGGCGGCGCTCACGGAGGCCGCCCCGCTCGTCGCGCTGCTCGTCCTCATCGCGGTCGTCGGCAAGGGCGTGCTCATCGCCGGTCTCGGTCGGGCGTTCGGCCTGCCCGTTCGTTCGGCGTTGCTGCTCGGTGGGGCCATGTCCCAGGTCGGCGAGTTCAGCTTCATCATCGCCAACGACGCGCTGGCCATGGACGTCATCGATACGACCAACTACAACCTGATCCTCGGGACGGCGGTCGTGAGCATCCTGCTCACACCCTTCGCCACACAGGCCGCGGCGCGGCTGGCGGTGTTCGCCGAGCGGCAGCACGACCGTGCGCACGGGGGATCGGAGCCGGCACCGCCGGTCCCGGGGTCGGCGCCGACCTCGCGGACGGAGCTCGCGTTCCAGGACGACCCCGATGGCGCGGCTCGAACGTCCATCGTCGTCCTCGGTGGGGGGCGCGTCGGGCGGGTCGTCGTGCGGGCAGTCCGCAATCGCGGCTTCCGCTGCGTCGTGGTCGATCGTGACCCGCGCCGGCTCGAGGAGCTCAGCCGGACCGGCGCAGCGACGCTCTTCGGCGACGCGGCGAACCCGCACATCCTCGAGCGCTGCGGACTCGCCCGCGCCCGGGTCCTGGTCGTCGCGATCGGCGACCCGTTGACCGCACGCCTCGCCACGGAACGGGCACTCCGGCTCAACCCACGGTTGACGGTGGCGGCCCGGGCGCGTGGTCGGCGGGAGATCGATGAGCTGCGTGCCGTTGGTGCGGGCCGGATGGCGGATCCCGAGGCCGAGGCCGCGTTCGAGCTCGCCCGCCACGCGCTCCAGCGGATGGGCGTGTCCGGGCCCGAACTGACGGGCATCGTCACCGGCCTTCGGCGGGACGCGTACGGGCGCTGAGGGCATGCCCGGCCGGGGGCTTCGCAACCTTCGGGCGTATCATCGGTCCCCACTGTCGAACCCGGAGGAGTCGCGATGACGACCGAGCCGCAGACCCAGGAAGCCACGACCGAGGTCCCGATCCAGGCGCGGATGATCATCGGCGGCGAACGGGTCGAGGCCGCCGACGGGCAGACCTTCGAGCTCGTCAATCCGGCCACGGGCCGGGTCATCGGGACCGCACCGCTCGGTGGCCGCGCCGACGTCGATCGCGCGGTGGAGGCCGCGCGGGCGGCGTTCGACGAGCGCAAGGGCTGGGCCACCTGGGCGGCCGGCAAGCGCGGCCGGACGCTGGCCAAGCTCGCGGCGCTGGTCAAGAAGGAGAGCGAGGCGCTCGCCCAGCTCGAGGCCCGCAACATCGGCAAGCCGATCACGTCGGCCCGCGGCGAGGCCGTCGGGGCGAGCCTCGTGTTCGACTACTACGCCGGGGCCGCCAACAAGATCTTCGGCCAGACGATCCCGGTCGGGAAGCCGGGCATCGACATGACCCTGCGCGAGCCGATCGGCGTGGTCGGGCTCATCGTGCCCTGGAACTTCCCGATGACGATGGCCTCGTGGAAGCTCGGACCGGCGCTCGCCGCCGGGAACACGGTGATCCTGAAGCCCGCGAGCTACTCCCCGTTGACGGCGCTGCGCTTCGCCGAGCTGGCCCTCGACGCGGGCTTCCCGCCGGGGGTCGTCAACGTCGTGACCGGGCCGGGCGGGACCGTCGGCGCGTCGATCGCGGCCCATCCCGGCATCGGCAAGGTCGCGTTCACCGGCGAGACCACGACCGGCCAGGAGATCATGCGGCTGGCCTCGGGCAACGTGAAGAAGATCAGCCTCGAGCTCGGCGGCAAGAGCCCGAACGTCGTCTTCGCCGACGCCGACCTCGAGAAGTTCTCGCGCGAATCGCCGTATTCGGTCTTCGACAACTGCGGCCAGGACTGCTGCGCGCGGAGCCGGATCCTCGTCGAACGGTCCGTGCACGACCGGGTCGTCGAGCTGTTCGCCGAGGCCACCCGCAACGTCGTCGTCGGAGATCCTCTCGACGAGGCCACCCAGGTCGGGCCGCTCGTCAGCGAGAAGCAGCGTGAGCGCGTGACCGACTACGTCGAGGCCGGGGCGGCCGAGGGCGCCCGGATCGTCGTCGGCGGGGCGCCACCGAAGGATCCGGCCCTGGCCGGCGGGTCGTACTTCCTTCCGACGGTCTTCGAGGGCGTCACGAACGACATGAAGATCGCCCGCGAGGAGATCTTCGGTCCGGTCGTGTCGGTCATCCCGTTCGATACCGAGGAGGAGGCCGTGGCCCTCGCGAACGCGACGCCGTACGGCCTGTCGGGGTCGATCTGGAGCCGCGACATCGGCCGGGCGCTGCGCACCGCGAAGGCGATCCAGTCGGGGAACCTGAGCGTCAACTCGAACGCCTCGGTTCACACCGAGGCGCCGTTCGGTGGCTACAAGATGTCGGGCATCGGGCGGGAGCTCGGGATGGCCGCACTCGAGCTGTACACCGAGACGAAGAACATCTACATCGACCTGTCGTGAGCGGAGCCGGCGAGGCGGGCGAGGCGGGCCAGGCGCGGGCGAGGCTCCCGGTCGGACGGTCCCGGCTATTGGCCGTGGCCTGGCTCTGCGTGCTGGTCGGGACGATCGGGCTCGGCGTGCTCGGGCAGGCCCGACCGGGCGGGGACGCGGTTCCTCCGGAGGTGGGCGCGGTGGTCCCGAGTCGCGCGACCCCGACCCCGGCCGGTCCGGCCCCGGCCCGTCCGACCCCGGTCCGTCCGGCGGTCGATCCGGCGCCCACCCGACCACCGATCGGGGAGGACGGCGTCATGGGCGGGCTCCCCTTCGGGACCGCCTGGCTGTGGCTGGAACGAGGGCCCGCATCCGGCGAGGCGACACCGGACTGAACCTCGGGCTGAGGCCGGCTCGTCTCAGAACGTCCCGGTCACCTCGGGAGCGTGCAGATCGGGGTGGTGCCGCACAAGCCAGTCGCGAAGCGCCCAGATCGTGGTCTTGAACGCGATGTCCTGCCACGGGATTTCGTCCGGGGCAAAGGTCCGGACCTCGAGCGCCTCGGGCGTCACGGTCGCGACGCCGCCGACGATCCGTGCCTCGAAGGCGATCGTGACCACGGCCGCCTCGAGCCGCGTGTACAGCCCGATGATGTCGCCCGGCTCGATCAGCAACCCGGTCTCCTCGAACGTCTCGCGGATCGCGGCCTGACTGACCGTCTCGTCCACCTCGAGGAAACCGCCCGGCTGGGCCCAGGTCCCGTATCCCGGCTCGATGCCGCGCCGCAGGAGCACGAGCTCGCCGCGATCAGTGACAGGGATCGCCGTAACGACCAACCGCGGATTCACGTACGCGATGTGGCCGCAGCCCTCGCACACGAGTCGGTCGCGATCCTCGCCCTCGACGGGACCGAAGCGCAGAGCGCTTCCGCAGCGCGAGCAGAACTTGAGGTTGGTGGCGAGCCAGCGCGGCACGCCATGACCGCTCTCGATGTCGCTCGATCGCCCGTCGGGCCCTCGCTCGAATTCGCGCATCGACGCCTCAGGCAAGGATCACGACGATCGAGCCGAGCGTCAGCGCCGCCAGTCCGACGAGCGCGGCGCCGACCCATGCGAAGCGGAACAGCCCGCGGTTGCGATCGACCGGGAGCCAGGCCCAAGCCGACCGCCAGATGCGGAGCGTCGCGTCGGCCGTCGTCACGATCAGCAGCGGCAGCCCGATCATGGCGCAGAGCTTGACGAGCGGGCTGCCAAGCGGGGCGCCGAGTTCGAGGGCGGTGATCGCGATGGCGCCGCAGACGAGCACCACCACCGAGAGGTAGACGTATTGCGCCTGGAGGGGCGTCGGCCGGGTCTCGGGGACTGAGCGGGGCGGAAGCCCGCGAAGGCTCGGCGGAAGCGTCGGCTGGCGGACCGCCTGGCGGACCGCCTGGCGGTCGAGGGCCGGCATGCCGGGCTCCCAGCGTTCGTCGTCCATGCCCGGAGTGTAGCGAGGCGGCGTCGATCGGCCGGAATGGTGTCCGAAACCGGATGCTCCTCGACGTGGACTCCCGCCACCACGCCTGCCCGATCTCGGAATCCGAGTTCGGATTCACCCGGGGGTTCAAGTCGGTGTTGGCCTCCGAAATCGGATGACCGGTACCGCGCGGGGCCAAGCGGGCGGACCCGGAGCTAGAGGACCCGGAGCTCCGCGGCGTCGGCGTCCTCGACCACGACCGTGCAGGTCGGGCAGTACCAGTGCGCCTCGAGGGGCGTGCCGCACAGCTCGTGACGGATCGGCTCGGCGCCGCCGGTGCGGCGGGCCCCCCAGTCCGCCAGCAGGCGCAGGGCACTCGCCAGGTCGCGGGCATCCGCGGTGAGCGCATAGGTCATCCGCACCGGGCGCTGCTGGTACGGCGCGGCTCGCACGATCCCCTCGCGTTCGAGCCGGCGGAGGCGCTCGGTCAGGATGTTCGGGGCGATGCCCGGCAACACGTCGCTCAACTCGCCGAAGCGGCGCGACCCGTCGAGCAGCGCCTCCACGATCAGCAGGCTCCACCGGTCGCCGACGCGGTCGAGGGCCGCTGCGAGGGGCCGCTCGCCTTCGGTCCGTTGCGGCTCGGCTGGCTGTGGCATCGTCGCCATGGTAGGCGACCGCGAGGCACCGGGAGGGATTGCGCGCCCGCGATGTCGGTAGTACATTGCAAGTGACAAGTTATCACCCTCACTCCCGCGATCCCGGAGACAGACCTCATGACCTGGTTCGAAGACCTCCAGTCCACGGTCGGCTCGCTCGTCGAGCGCGCCGGACCCTCGATCGTCGCGATCGGACGCCATCAGCGCGGTTCGGGCGTCGTCATCGCCGACGGCCGCGTCCTGACCAATGCCCACAACCTCCGCGGCGACGAGGTGACCGTGACCTTCGCCGACGGCCGGCGTGAGCGCGGGACCGTGACCGGGGTCGATCGGGACGGCGACCTCGCGGTCGTTTCGGTCGACACGACCGGCGCCACACCGCTCGAATGGGGCACCGGCGACGACCTGACCGCTGGAGCCGCCGTGTTCGGGGCCGCGGCCGCGAACGGGGCCGGCACGCGGATCACGTTCGGCCTGGTATCGGCCGTGGCCCAGGCTTTCCGCGGACCGGGCGGCCGGCGCATTGCCGGCAGTGTCGAGCACACCGCCCCGCTCGCCCCGGGATCGTCCGGCGGCGCCCTGCTCGACGCCGAGGGCCGGTTCGTCGGGCTCAACACGAACCGGATCGGCGACGGCTTCTACCTGGCCCTTCCGGCCGACGCCGGCCTGCGCGAGCGGATCGACGCCCTGACGCGCGGCGAGAGCCCGAAGCGCGCCCGGCTCGGCGTCGCCGTCGCGCCGTCGTACGTCGCCCGTCGATTGCGCCGCTCGGTCGGGCTCCCTGAGCGGGACGGACTGCTCGTGCGCGGGGTCGAGGACGGCAGCCCGGCCGAGCGGGCCGGCATCCAGACCGGCGACCTGATCGTCGAGGCGGCCGGCCGAGCCATCGCCGATGCCGACACCCTGTTCGAGGCCCTCGCTGCAGCCCCCAGCCCGTTCGAGGTCAAGGTCGTCCGCGGCACGGAGGAGCGGACCGTGAGCGTCGGCGGCGTCGAGGCGACCGGGGAGGCCTGAGCCGATGGCCATCGCCGAGGCCTCCGATCCCCGCCAACAGGCCGGCTTCGACAACGGCCCTGACGTCGACGACACCGCGGTGCTCGATGCCTACTCGGCGGCCGTGTCGGCCGTCGCCGAGGCGCTCATCCCGTCGGTTGCGAGCCTGCGCGTGTCGCGCGACATGGGCCGCTGGTCGGCCGCGGGGTCGGGTTCGGCGGTCGCGTTCACGCCCGACGGCTACCTGGTGACATCGGCCCATGTCGTCGCGAGCACGGACCGCGGCACGGCCACCTTCGTCGACGGCTCGGAGCGCGAGTTCCGGGTCGTCGGGCGCGATCACCTGTCGGACCTGGCGGTCGTCCGGGCCGAGGGCGACACGGCCGCGGCCCGGTTCGGCGATGCGGCCCGACTCAGGGTCGGGCAGCTCGTCGTGGCGATCGGGAACCCGCTCGGGTTCGCGGGATCGGTCACGGCCGGCGTCGTGAGCGCGATGGGCCGGTCGATGGGCATGCGCGACGGTCGGTCGAGCCGGCTCGTCGAGAACGTGATCCAGACCGACGCCGCGCTCAACCCGGGCAACTCGGGGGGCGCCCTCGCCGATTCGCGCGGTCGCGTCGTCGGGATCAATACGGCCGTCGCCGGGATCGGGCTCGGCCTGGCCGTCCCGATCGACGCCACGACCCGGCCCATCCTCGGTGCGCTGATGCGCGACGGTCGGGTCCGCCGGGCGTACCTCGGCGTCGTCGGCGGCCCGCGTCCGCTGCCCGGTCCGATCGCCGCGGACCTCGGCCGAACGCGCGGGCTCGAGGTCGTCCAGCTCCTCGGGTCGAGCCCCGCGGCCGACGCCGGCGTCCGACCGGGCGACCTGATCGTCGGCCTCGACGGCAGCCCGGTCGAGGGCGTCGGCGACCTCCAGCGCCTGCTCGTCGGAGAGCTCGTCGGCCGTCGGGTCTCGCTCCAGGTGGCTCGTCAGGGCCGCCTGCTCGATCTACCCCTGGCCCCCACCGAGCTCGCCTAGGTCCGGGCCGCGGCGAGCGCAGGCGACGCCGGGCGCAACCGCACGCGGCGCAGGAGCTGGGCATTGGCCGCGACGACGATCGTCGAGGCACTCATCGCGATCGCCCCGGCGGCCATCGGGAGCTCGAAGCCCCACGGCGCGAGGATCCCCGCGGCGATCGGGATCGCGACGAGGTTGTAGCCGACCGCCCAGACCAGGTTCTGGATCATCTTCGAGTACGAGGCCCGCGACAGCTCGATCGCCCCGACCACGTCGCGCGGGTCGTCGCGTACCAGCACGATCCCGGCCGACTCGATGGCGACGTCCGTTCCGGCCCCGATCGCGATCCCGACGTCCGCGGCAGCGAGGGCCGGTGCGTCGTTGACCCCGTCGCCGACCATCGCGACCTTCCGGCCCCCTTCCTGGAACCGGCCGACGGCCGCGGCCTTGTCGGCGGGCAGGACCTGCGCGGCGACCTCGTCGATCCCGAGGCGCTGTGCGACCGAATCGGCCACGGCCTGCGCGTCGCCGGTAATCATCGCGACGCGAACGCCGAGACGGTGGAGCGCGTCGACCGCTTCCGCGGATTCCGTCCGGATCTCGTCCTCGGCGGCGACGATCCCGGCAACCCGGCCGTCGACGACGACGTGCAGGACGGTCCGGCCCAGGCGGTCCCAATCGGCGGCCTGCTCGCTCGCTTCGAGGCCCAGTTCGCGCAGCAGGGCCGGGCCGCCGACCGCCACCTCGCGATCGTCCACCCTTCCCCGCGCGCCGCGCCCGGAGAGCGCCTCGAAGCCGGTCGCCGACGGGACCTCGATCCCCCGCTCGCGAGCCCCCGCGACGATGGCCCGGGCCAGCGGGTGCTCCGACTCGGCCTCGACGGCCGCAGCCAGTGCGAGCATCGCGTCCGGGTCGCGATCGGCCGCGACGTCGACGAGCACGGGTTCGCCGCGGGTCAGCGTGCCGGTCTTGTCGAAGATGACCGTGTCGAGCGTGCGAGCTCGCTCGAGCGCCAGGCGGTCCTTGACGAGCAGCCCGTTGCGGGCGCCGAGCGACGTCGAGATCGCGATGACGAGCGGGATCGCCAGGCCCAGCGCATGCGGGCAGGCGATCACCAGGACGGTCGCCGTACGGACGAGGCCGCGTTCCGCGTCACCGAGCAGCGTCCACGCAAGGAGCGTGATCGAGCCGGCCGCGACGGCCACGTAGAACAGCAGGGCCGCCGCCCGGTCACTCAGCGCCTGGGCGCGCGAGGCCGAGGCCTGGGCCGCCTCGACGAGGCGCATGATCCCCGACAGCGCGGTTTCCTCGCCGACGGCGGTCACGCGGATCCGGAGCGAGCCGCCGGCGGCGACGCTCCCGGCGATCACCTGGTCGCCCTCGGCCTTCGTGACCGGCCGGGATTCGCCGGTGATGAGCGACTCGTCGACGTCCGCCCCGCCGCCGACGACCTCGCCGTCGACAGGGACGCGGGCACCGGGCCGGACGAGCACCACGTCGTCGACCGCGAGGTCGGCCAGCGGCACGGTCTCGGTGGCGTCGCCGCGAACGCGCTCGGCGGTGTCGGGCAGGAGCTCGGCGAGCGCGGCGAGCGCCCCGCGCGCCTGGGCGATCGAGCGCATCTCGAGCCAGTGCCCGAGCAGCATGATCGTGACGAGCGTCGCGAGCTCCCACCAGATCTCGACTTCGAAGTAGCCTAGCGTGCTGGCCCAGCTCGTCACGAAGGCCACGACGATCGCCAGCGAGATGAGGGTCATCATCCCGGGCTGGCGGTCGCGCAGCTCGCCAACGGCCCCGCGCAGGAACACCAAGCCGCCGTAAACGAACACGATCGTGCCGAGAACCGGCGGGATCCAGTCGGAGCCGGGGAAGGCCGGGGCCGCGTATCCCAGCCACTCCTGCGGATCCTGGCTCCAGACAATCACCGGGATCGTGAGCGCCAGGCTCAGCCAGAACTTGTCCCGGAACATCGCGACCGAGTGGCCGGCGTGCTTGTCGTGGGCGGGTTGCTCGTGCTGGGTTGCGTGGTGGGCGTGCGATTCATTCATACTCCCCCCCAGTATGCCGAACGCGTCAAGAGCCGAGTCCGCCGGAGGGCTCAGCCGGGGTCGGGGAGCGCGGTCTCGTTCGAGGGATCGTCGAGCACGGCCGCCGTCTGCCGCTCGCGCCAGGCTGCCAGCCGCTCCGCGAGGGCGAGGTCGGACAATGCCAGGATCGACGCCGCCAGCAGTCCCGCGTTCGTCGCGTTGCCGATCGCCACGGTCGCGACCGGGACGCCACGCGGCATCTGGACGATCGAGAGGAGCGAGTCGAGCCCGCCGAGCTGCTTCGTCGCGATCGGCACGCCAATGACCGGCAGGCCGGTCTTCGCCGCGAGCATCCCCGGCAGGTGTGCCGCGCCCCCGGCCCCGGCGATGATGACCCGGATGCCCCGACCCGCCGCGGTCTCGGCGTAGCGGAACAGATGATCCGGCGTCCGGTGGGCGGACACGACTCGCAGCTCGGACGGGACACCAAGCTCGTCGAGGACCGCGACCGCGGCCTCCAGCGTGGGGAAGTCCGAGCGGCTGCCTCCCACGATCCCGACGATCGGGCCGGCCGGCTCGGTCATGACGTCGCGTCCTCCTCGTTCGTCGATTCCGCCCAACGCAGCCGGGCTCGCGCCGCCCGGGCGCGTCCGAGGGCCTGGTCCGGCGAGTCACCCGACGCGGTGACGTGCCCCATCTTGCGGCGGTCGAACACCCGGTGCTTGTCGTAGAGGTGCACCTGGATGACCGGGTCGCCGAGCGCATCCGCCATGCCTTCGATCCGCGCCGTCCGCGCCGGCCCGGTCCCGAGCACGTTCACGACCGCGGTGGGTCCGTGCGCCGCGGTCGATCCCAGGGGCAGACCGCAGATCGCTCGGACGTGCTGCTCGAACTGCGACGTGACCGCCCCTTCGATCGTCCAGTGACCGCTGTTATGGACGCGCGGCGCCAGCTCGTTGACGGCGAGCGACCCATCCTCGAGCAGGAACAGCTCGGCGGTCAGCGTCCCGACGAGGTCCATCGCCGCAGCGAGTCCCTCGCCGATCTCGACGGCGGCGCGCAGCGCCTCGGCGGGCAGGTCGGCCGGGGCCAGCGACTCGACCAGGATTCCCTCGTCGTGGGTGTTGCGGGCCGGCGGGTAGACCGCCGTGCGGCCGTCGGTGCCGCGGGCCACGATGACCGAAAGCTCGGCGGCAAACGACAGCTCGCGCTCGAGCAGCATGGCCTCGCCCGGCGGCCGGCCGAGGCGGGCGAGGGCCCCATCGAGGTCGCGATCGGTCACGATCCTGATCTGGCTGCGGCCGTCGTAGCCACCGGTCGTTGCCTTGAACCGGAGCGGCATCCCGAGCTCCGCGGCAGCCGCGCGAAGGTCCTCCGTCGTGGACACCTCGCGCCACGGGGCGACGGCCATGCCGGCCGCTTCGACGAACCGCCGTTCCACCAGCCGATCCTGGGTCACTCGCAATGGCTCGAGCCCGGGGCGGACCGGGACGGACTCCGCGGCTGCCCGCACGACTTCGGGCCCGACGTGCTCCAGCTCGTACGTGACCACGGCTGCTTGCGCGGCCAGGAGACATGCCGCGGCGACGTCGTCATAGGCGCCGACGACGACCCGGTC
>Ga0299913_10000219_pt1 | contig 32105 bp, 33 predicted proteins | sample RVTome_9_FD_201360 | JGI IMG/M metagenome (GOLD analysis project Ga0299913, IMG submission 201360) | Soil microbial communities from uranium-contaminated site in the Upper Colorado River Basin, Wyoming, United States - RVT155D38 (version 2) ... | reverse complement strand
GGCCGCCTCTGATGCCGTAGATTCGGAATCGTGTTCGACGTCGGGCTGGCCGAACTTGCCGTGATCGCCTTCGTGGCGGTGCTCGTCGTCGGGCCGGACAAGCTGCCGGACCTGGCCCGCCAGGCCGGACGACTGCTCCGGCAGCTGCGCCGGATGGCCAACTCCGCGCGAGACGACCTGCGCAACGAGCTGGGTCCGGACTATGCCGACCTCGAGCTGCGCGACCTCGACCCCCGCACGATCGTGCGCCGACACGTCCTCGAGGCGATGGAGGAGGACGAGCAGACGCCACCCCGGCGTCCGGGAGTCCGACCGCTCGAGGCAGGCGAGGTGCCGCCCTACGACGCGGAGGCCACCTGAGCGGACGGCGGGTCGGCCTGACGCACCGCGTCAGTCGCGGCGAGCGTGCACCGCGGCGATCGACGAGAACGCCACCACCACGGGTCCGCTGCCCTCCCCCACGGTCGCCTCGACGAAGTCGTGACCGACCCGGCCCAGCTGGGCCGGGTAGGTCGTCTGGTCGAGCAGCCGGACCGTGCACCGCGCGGCGCTCTCGGCAAGGCCGCGCAGGGCGGACCCGAGGCCCAGCCGTGCGGTGACCGGCCACGCCTCGGGCGGGACGGCCCCCGGAGGCAGTCCACGGGCGACGGCCACCGCCGGGAGTCGGATGATCCACGCCTGGTCGCCGGAGTCGAGCAGGCACCAGTCCTCCGCCACCCGGGCCAGCCGTCCGGCGACCTCGCCGACGCCCGTGACTCGCAGCGACACCTCGGCTCCCTGCGCCGCCATGAGCCGTGCGGCCATCCGGACCCGGGCGTACTCCGCGCGCGCCCGCTCGGCGACCTCGAGATCCCGCTCGGCGGCGAACATCCCCTCCGCCTGCTGCTCGAGCTCCTCGAGCTCGGCGAAGAGGCGGGACTCCCAGGTCATGCCGCGACCCTGCCCACCGGTCCACCGGCTGTCAACGTCTGGCGGCGCCTGTGCACAAACGCTTGACAGATGCATCATGCCGATCTTGACTGAGGCAAACGCAAGCAAACGCAAAGGTTCGCCGATGTCTCGGGACACATCGCGCGGGACGCCCACCCGTTCCGCCCTCGTGTGGCTGACCGCCACCAGTGCGGTGGTGGTCGCGCTCGCCGTCGTGCGGCCGGAGCTTGACGCAGGGCTGGGGACGCTCCGCGGGAACCCGACCCCCCGCTTCGACGACCTGCTCGCGAGCGGCGGGGCGCTGGTGCTGCTGGCCTGTGCGGCCTGGGGATGGCTCGTCGCCACCCTGGTGGTCCTGGAGTCATTGGGACGCCCGCTCCCCCGTGGTCGACGGGTCGCGCCACCAGCCGTGCGGCGCACTCTGCTCGCGGCGTGCGGGGTGTGTCTCGTGGCCGGCATGGCACCCGCGGCCGCCGATCCGGGCCGGGGCCCTGCCCCACCGGCTCCTCCGCCGGCCGGTTCGCCGGGGCCCGCCGCTGTCGTCGGCCTACCGCTGCCGGAGCGTCCGAACGACGAGGTCCGGCATCGCGCGGCCCCGACCCGTCCGCGGACCGCCCCGGGTCCGGTCGCCGGTGCCACCGCCCTCCCGGCCGGCGCCCGGGTCGTGCGGGTGCGGCCGGGGGACACGCTCTGGGGCATCGCCCGGGACGCGCTCGGCCCGGACGCCCACGCCGCCGACGTGGCCCGGCACTGGCCCGACATCTGGCGCGCCAACCGGACCGCGATCGGCCCGGATCCCGACCTCATCCATCCCGACACCACGCTGCAGCTGCCCGACTGAGAAGGAGTCCCGATGAACGAGCCGCACGACAACGTGATGACGCTGGTCGACGGCTGGTCGCCCGACCGGTCCGTCCCCACGGTGCAGGGCACCCTGGCGCTCGACCTGGCACCGGAGCTGGCGCCACCCACCGCGCCCGACGTCCCCCCTCTCGCGGGCGCGGACGTGGTGCCGGTCGCGCCGCGCGTGCGTAGCGGGCTGCACCGGTGGGCGATGCAGTTCGCACAGGCCTGCGTCGAGGTGATCGGCGGCGACCGCCCGGTCACCCAGCTGGTCCGGTGGACCTCCCCCGAGATCCACCAGGAGCTGGCCTATCGCGCCGGTGTGGTCGCGCGCGCCGGCGTACACCAGGCGGGGCAGGGGCGCGGCCGGCGCCCGGTCGTCCGGCCGCAGGTGCAGAACGTGCGCACCTGCTTCGTGTCCGACCACACGGTCGAGATGTGCATCCGGGTGCGGCACGGCGAGCGCAACCGGGCGATCGCGGGTCGGCTCGAGGTCGTCGGCGGTCGGTGGCAGTGCACCGCGCTGGAGTTCGGCTGACCGGCCGCCCGGCTCAGCCGCTGGCGCGGGTCGTCAACCCCGTGGGGCCGCCCGGGGCTCCGTGGCAGAGCTTGAACTTCTTGCCCGACCCGCAGGGGCACTTCTCGTTCCGCCCGACCCCGGCAAACGGGTCGTCTCCGTGCGTGACGGTGCCGCCCGCGCTGCTCGCGACGTCGCCGTCCTCGGCCGGGCCGGAGTAGGTCAGCTTCTGCGGGGGCCGCTGCGGCTCCAGGCCTCGCGCGGTGATGTGCGGCGTCGCCGCCTTCTCCTCCTCGACCTCCTCGGCCTCCTCGGCCTCTTCCTCGACCTGGATCTCGAGGTTGAAGAGGTAGCCGACGGTCTCCTCCTTGATGCCGTCCATGGTGGCGGCGAACATGTCGAACCCCTCGCGCTGGTACTCCACCAGCGGGTCGCGCTGGGAGTAGGCGCGCAGGTAGATGCCCTCGCGCAGGTAGTCCATCTCGTAGAGGTGGTCGCGCCACTTGCGGTCCAGCACCGAGAGCACCACCTGGCGCTCGAGCTCCCGCATGGCCTCGGCGCCGACCGCACCCTCGCGCTCGGCGTAGGCCTTCTGTGCGTCGGCCTGCAGCGCCTCGGTGAGCTTCGCGCGAGTGAGGGCGGCCCGACCGCCCGCGTCCCGCTCGACGTCCTCGAGTCGCAGGGACACCGGGTAGATCTGGCGCATCGCGCTCCAGAGCGACTCCAGGTCCCACTCCTCGGCGAAGCCCTCGGTGGCGCCGATGACGTAGCCCGCGACCACGTCGTCGAGGAAGGCGGTGATCTGCTCGTGCAGGTCCGCGCCCTCGAGCACCTCGCGGCGCTCGGCGTAGATCACGTGGCGCTGTCGGTCCATGACGTCGTCGTACTTGAGGACGTTCTTGCGGGACTCGAAGTTCTGCGACTCGATCTGCCCCTGGGCGTTGGCGATCGCGCCCGTGACCCGCTTGTTCTCGATCGGCACGTCATCGGGCACCTTGAGCACGGTGAGCACCCGGTCCACCCAGTCGGACTTGAACAACCGCATGAGCTCGTCCTGCAGCGACAGGTAGAACCTCGACTCGCCCGGGTCCCCCTGGCGGCCCGACCGGCCCCGCAGCTGGTTGTCGATCCGCCGGGACTCGTGGCGCTCGGTGCCCACGACGTACAGCCCGCCGAGCCGGCTGACCTCGTCGTGCTCGGCCGCGACCTGTGCCTTGATCCGCTCGAGCATCCCCGGCCAGGCGGCCTCGTACTCCTCGGCGGTGTCCCCGAGGGGCTCAAGGCCCTGCTTGCGCAGCTCGGCATCCGCGAGGAACTCCACCGAGCCACCCAGCATGATGTCGGTGCCTCGGCCGGCCATGTTCGTCGCGACCGTGACCGCGCCCTTGTGGCCGGCCAGGGCGACGATCTTCGCCTCGTCCTCGTGGTGCTTCGCGTTCAGCACGCTGTGCGGCACGCCCTGCTTCTTCAGCAGGCTGGAGAGCAGCTCGGACTTCTCCACCGACACCGTGCCCACCAGCACCGGCTGGCCCTTCCGGCTCCGCTCGGCGAGGTCTTCGACGACCGCGGCGTACTTCGCCTCCTCGGTGCGGTAGACCAGGTCGGGCTGGTCGACCCGGGCCATCGGCATGTTGGTCGGGATCGGCACCACGCCGAGGCCGTAGATCTTGTCGAACTCCGACGCCTCGGTGAGTGCGGTTCCGGTCATGCCGGCCAGCTTCTTGTACAGCCGGAAGTAGTTCTGGAGCGTCACGGTTGCGAGCGTCTGGTACTCCTCGCGGACGCGGACGCTCTCCTTGGCCTCGATCGCCTGGTGCAGCCCGTCGTTGTAGCGCCGACCGTCGAGGATGCGCCCCGTGTGCTCGTCGACGATCTTCACCTCGCCGCCCATGACGACGTACTCCTTGTCGCGGCGGAAGAGCTCCTTGGCCTTGATGGAGTTGTTCATGAACGAGATCAGCGGGGTGTTCACCGAGTCGTAGAGGTTTTCGATGCCGAGGTGGTCCTCCACCTTGGTGATGCCGGGCTCGAGCACCGAGATCGTGCGCTTCTTCTCGTCGACCTCGTAGTCCACCTCGCGGCTCAGGGTGCTGGCCACCTTGGCGAACTCGGCGTACCACCGCACCTCGTCCTGGGTGGGGCCGGAGATGATCAGCGGCGTGCGGGCCTCGTCGATGAGGATCGAGTCCACCTCGTCCACGATCGCGTAGGAGTGGCCGCGCTGGACGCAGTCCTCGATCGAGGAGGCCATGTTGTCGCGCAGGTAGTCGAAGCCGAGCTCGTTGTTCGTGGCGTAGGTGATGTCGCAGGCATAGGCCTCGCGCCGCTCCGCGGGCCGCATCGACGGCAGGATCACGCCGGTGGTGAGGCCCAGGAAGTGGTGGATCCGCCCCATCCACTCGGCGTGGTACTTCGCGAGGTAGTCGTTGACCGTGACGATGTGGACGCCCTCGCCGGCCAGCGCGTTGAGGTATGCCGGCAGCGTCGAGACCAGGGTCTTGCCCTCCCCGGTCTTCATCTCGGCGATGTTGCCGAGGTGCAGCGCCGCGCCGCCCTGCACCTGCACGTCGAAGTGCCGCTGGCCGATCACACGCCTGGCGGTCTCACGGACCGTCGCGAACGCCTCCGGCATCAGGTCGTCGAGGGTCTCGCCCTGTGCGAGCCGCTCCCGGAAGTGCCCGGTCATCGCCTTGAGCTCGTCGTCGCTCATCGCCACGAAGTCGTCCTCGATGGCGTTGACAGCCTTGGACACTGCCTCGAGCTCACGGAGGATCTTGCCCTCGCCGATGCGGAGGATCTTGTCGAGAATGGCAGGCACGCGTGAAGCTCCCGTGGTGGTCGATCGTGGGCCCGGACCGGGCCGCCGTCCATCGTAACGGGCATCCCCCAGTTCGGCGGTCCCGCCGTTCAGGTGAGCCCGGGCGCCAGGTCGCCGCGCGGTTCCACGGTCACGTCGTCGAGGTCGAGCCAGCCTGCCAGACGCTGCAGCTCGGACCGGAGCTGCTCACCGGTCTCCGGCGGAGCGCCCGGTTCCGCCCAGGCGCCCTTCACCTGAAGCCGTCGGCCGGGCCGATCGGCCTTGAGGTCCACCCGGGCGACGATCCGGTCCCCCAGCAGGAACGGCAGCACGTAGTACCCGTGCCGGCGCAGCGGCTCGGGCACGTAGATCTCGATCCGGTAGTGGAAGTCGAACAGTGCCTCGGTGCGCGCCCTCTCCCACACGACCGGGTCGAACGGCGAGAGCAGCGCCCGCGCCCCGACGCGCCGCGGGATGCGTGCCTCGCTGTACAGGTACGCCGCGCGACGCCAGCCCTCGACCGTGACCGGGACCAGCTCACCCGCCTCGACCAGCCGGGAGACCGCGGCCTTGGAGTCCTCCGGTGCCATCCGGTAGTAGTCGCGCAGGCACGGCTCGGTGGCCACCCCGTGGCTCCGGGCGGCCCGTCGCACGAGCTCGTCGTGGGCCTGCTCCGGGGAGGGCGTCGGGGCCTCGAGCACCCGGTCCGGCAGCACCCGTTCGGGGAGGTCGTAGAGCCGTTCGAACGAGCCGTTGCGCCGGGCGACGGTGATCTCGCCGGCGTAGAACAGGAACTCCAGGCCCTTCTTCACCTCTGACCAGTTCCAGCCCCAGTGGTTCTTGCGGCGCTCCTGCCCGCCGGTCAGGTCGGCGTCGATCTCCCGCGCCGACCGTGGGCCCTGGCGTCGTACGTCGTCGAGCACGTCGCGGACCAGGCGCGGGTTCTCCCGTGCGATCGAGCGGGGACCGCCCCACGCCTCCATGTGGGCACGGGCCATCCGGTGCTGCATGTGCGGCCACAGGTCGACCGGCATGAACGCCGCGACGTGCGCCCAGTACTCCACGACCCGCCTCGGCGCCCGCCCCGCGGCCCGGTGCAGGAGATCGGGGTCGTAAGGCCCCATCCGGGAGTAGAGCGGCATGTAGTGGGCCCGCTGCAACACGTTGACGGAGTCGATCTGCAGCACGCCGGTGCGCGCCAGGGTGCGCTCGAAGGTCCGCATCGTGGGGCGGGCATGGGGCGGGTCGCAGAAGCCCTGGGCGGCCAGCGCGATCCGGCGGGCCTGGGCCCGGCTGAGCTGGTCGGTCACCTACGGGATGTCGAGGAGCTTCTCGCGGACGGCGTACATCACGGCCTCCATGCGCGAGTGGAGCTGGAGCTTCTCGAGGATGTTGCGCACGTGGTTCTTGACCGTGTTCTCGCTGATGAACAGCTGCTTGGCGACCTCGCGGTTGTTGAGTCCCTTGGCCACCAGCCGGAGCACCTCGAGCTCGCGCTCGGTGAGTCGCAGGCCGGGGACGTGCTCACGCTCGGGCTTCGACATCTGCTTGAACTCGTCGATGAGCTTCACCGCCATCGACGGGCTGATCAGGGACTGGCCGTCGGCCACCACCCGGACCGCCTGCGCGACCTCCTCGATCGAGGAGTCCTTGAGGAGGTACCCGGAGGCCCCGCTCTTGACCGCCTCGTAGAGGTCGGCCTCCTCGTCGGACACGGTCAGCATGATGATCTTGGCGGTCGGCACGACCTCCTTGATCGCCGTACACGCCTCGATGCCGGAGCGTTTGGGCATGCGTACATCGAGCAGCACCACGTCGGGGGCTGCTCGTGAGGCGAGGTCGGTCCCCTCGACGCCGTCACCGGCCTCCCCGACCACCTCGATGCCCGGCTCCACGCCGAGCAGCATCGTGAGTCCCCGTCGGAACAACTCCTGATCGTCGACGACGAGGACGCGGATCGGCTCGGACTCGCCCGCTGTGTTCTCGGTCACGGCGCCCATCATGGCACGTCCGGGCCACCCGACGCGCCCACCCCGGGGCCCAACCGGGCCCGTGGCGGGGCGACAAGATGACCCGAACGGGCCAACCCTCGGCTCAGGACGGCATCTCCAGCGAGATCACGCCGTAGTCGTAGCCCTTCCTTCGGTAGACCACGGAGGGTCGTTCGGAGTCCTTGTCCACGAAGAGATAGAAGTCGTGGCCGACCAGCTCCATCTCGTAGAGGGCCTGGTCGAGCGTCATCGACGAAGCGGGGTGGGTCTTCTCCCGCACCACGAGCGGCCCGTCACCGGTGACCGTCACCGGGCCGACGTGTCGTTCGGAGGTCACCACGCCGCCGTCGGCCACCACCATCGTCGGCGTGGGCGCCGGCTCCACGTCGGCGAGCGCCTCGGCCACCGACACGGGGTTGTGGCGGCCGTGGTGCACCCGACGGCGGTCGGCCGCCCGGCGCATCTGCGACGCCATCTTGTCCAGCGCGAGGTCGAGGGCCGCCATCTTGTCCACGGCGGCGGCCTCGGCACGGATCACGGGTCCCTTGGAGAAGGCGGTGAGCTCCACACGGATGGCACGATCGTGCTGGCGCGGGTTGCGTTCCTTCTCGACCTCGACCTGCACCCGCTGGATGCGGTGATCGTGCTTCTCGAGCCGGACCAGCTTCTCCTCGACATGACTGCGGAACCGGTCGGACACCTCGCAGTGCCGAGCGTTGACCACAACATCCATGTAGACCTCCCGTACTGAGTGACTGCCTCACAGGCAGATTTCCGTGCAGCCCACGACACCTCCGTCGGAGGGCGCGGGGCGTGGGAATGGAGTCCGCCCGGCCGACCTGGTCTTCGACCCCACAACCGCCTGCTGAGGCTCTCGCAGCTCTGTGCCACTACCCACCTTCTCCCACCGGCCCGTCGTGTCTGACGACGGGGATGGGGCAGGACTTACTTCTAAGCCGCACCGTGATCGACCCGACCCCGGAGGGTCCGCGGGGAGTGTCCCCCCGCACAAGGTCTTACGTGGACCGCTTCGCCTGCGACTGGCTTCGGCTTGCCGCCGGGGCACCTGGGGCGCCTCGACGACGCAACCACGGACCCGGACGGACTCCATGAACTGACGCTAGTCGGTCGATCGCCGGAAGACCAGCGGATCACCCTGAACATTCCCTGTGACCCGCTTGCGCGTCGCGGCGACGGTCGCGACACCCCGCGCGTGTACACCGGACGCCGTGAGGGCGCGCTGGGCCTCCCGGGCGGTTGCGCCGGTCGTGAGCACGTCGTCGCAGATCACCACCACCGCGGCGCGGCGTCGGCGCGCCAGCCGGGAGAGCCCGGGCGAGGGGCACCACATGGCTCCGGTCAGGTTCGCGGAGCGGGCCTCCGCGGTCAGTCCGGCCTGGTCCTGCACGCGCCCGACCCGCAACAGCCGACCGGCCAGTACGTCGAGGCCGTCGAGCCGCAAGGTCTCCGCCGCCCGCCTGGCCAGCGTGAAGGTCGGCTCGTGGCCACGGCTGCGCGTGGTCACCCGGCGCGAGGGCACCGGGACCAGCACCACCGGGGCGGCGACGAGCGAGGCGTCCTCCAGCAGCGCGCGCACCGCCCCGGCCAGCAGTCTGCCCAACGGCCGCCCCAGCCCGAGCTGGGCGTGCTCCTTGTGGCCCAGCAGCAGCGTCCGCAACAGGCCGGCGTACTCCCCGGCGGTCCACGGCACGACGAGCCCGGGCGGGCAGGGAGAGGGCCAGGCGACCGTCGGGGGCACCGACAGCCCCGCGTCACAACCGGGGCAGAGGAGGGTGCCCGCCAGTCCGCACCCGGGACAGGCGGCGCCGGTCACCAGGTCGACGGCGGCACGCAGCACGTGCCCACCCTTCCCGGTCCCGCTGCCCGCGGCAACGCCGTCCGGACCCCGCTGTGGACGCCGTCAGCCGACGTAGGTGAGTGCCTCGATCCCGAACAGGGGCACCCCGGCCTCGCGCTCGGGTGGGAGCTGGAAGACCGTCCCCTCGTCGGGCACCACCCAGAACGGCAGCTCCTCGCTGGGGGCACCCACGAGCCGCACGATGTCGTCGCGCACCAGCTCGGTCGTGGTGTCGCCCGACCCGACCACGGGAGAGCCGTCCACCGAGAAGGTCCCCACCTCCGAGAGGTTCGCGATCGGTCGGTTCAGTGCGGCCGCCTCGGTCGGCGAACGCCACCCGAGATCGCTGAGGTCGAGGGGGTCACCCGCACCGCGCAGCACCGCCCGGGCGGGCGTGGCCCGGATCCGTCGTCCCTCGTGAACCAGCCGACTGACCACCACCACGTCGCTGCGCGGCCGGTCCAGGGCCGCGACGAGGCGGGAGCCGTCCCGGGAGACCAGGAAGTCGACCACCTCCTCGCCCGTCACGCCCGGCACCCTGACCCGGCGTGACACGCCGTCCGCCCACACGGTCACCATGGCGCCCTGCGGGCGCCGGTCCAGCAGCCAGAGGCGTCCGGCATGGTCCCAGGCCGGATGGAGCAGGTCGGTTGCACCCGAGTGCACGGTGCGCACGCTGCCGTGCCGGTCGTCGTCGTCGACACGGGCGAGCAGCACCCGGTCCCCCGCCTGCGTGACCCCGGCCACCTGGTCGGCGGGCAGGTCGATGGAGACGTCGCGCAGCCCGTGGTCCCGTCGCCCGAACGGTCCTCGCACGCGGCTCTCCCGCCCGTCGATCGAGGAGACGAGCCGGCCCTCACGCAATCCGAACATGTCCTCCCACGCGTACACACCGCTCGGGTCGTAGATCTGTCCGATCCCGACGGCAAAGTCCGAGCCCGTTCCCGATCCCGTGATCGGGCTGTCGCCCACCGTGACCCGGACCCGCTGGACGCTGGGGTCCTGCCGCAGTGTCCAGGCGATCTGCACGATCATCAGGTCGAGGGCCTCGGAGCCCGCTGTCGAGACGTCGCCCTGCAACGCCACCTCCGCCACTCCCGTCGCGGACACCGGCGCCGACAGGTCCAGGCTGAGTCCGTTGGGGAAGAAGCTGCGGCTGACCCCCCGGAGACTGTTCCCCGGGCCACGGATCAGGCCGCGCATGAGCGCGGTGGCGAGCTGCCCACCCCGGGGGACGAAGACCTGCTCCGGGACCAGGATCCGCCCCGTGGGGTCGAAGAAGTAGAGCGAGGCCCGACGGTAGCGCTGGTCGAACCAGGAGCTGGGCACGATCATCGCGTCGGGGGCCCGGGCGATCCGCCATTCGCCGTCCTCCCGTGTCATCGGGAACTCGATCGTGGCCTCGGCCTCGGGCAGCCGCCCCTGCCAGCTCCCGGCGGCGTCGAGGTGGTTCGCCCCCCTCAGCTCCACCTCCACCGTGCTCGACCCCGTGGGGGTGGAGGCGTCGGTGTAGGTGATCATGCGTGCCTCGGGGTTCCACGAGCCGCGTGCCTCCTCCGCGAGGAACTGCCGCGCCACCGAGGTCGTGATCGGGTTGGCGGTCATCGCGTCGAGGAAGTGGCTGACGATCTCGTCGCGCGACTCACCCGGCTGGGGCGGTCGGGGTGCATAGGGGAACCCCTCGTCGAGCACCGGCGTGCTGCGACCCGCGACCTCCTGGACCGCGCCGCTCTCGGGCAGGCCGACACAGCCCGCACAGAGCAGGAGCAGCAGCGGCACGACCAGCCTCCTCATGCGCTGGTCCTCGCCCCCGCGTCGGTGGGGACCAGTGGCAGGGGGCTCTGCCGCAGCAGGTCGCCGGCCCGCCTGGGCAGCGTGAGCCGGAACTGGGCCCCCCGGCCGGGCACTCCCCACGCCTGCAGCCATCCGCCGTGCAGGTGGGTGTCCTCCAGTGCGATCGACAGGCCCAGTCCGGTTCCACCACTCGTGCGGGCCCGCGCCGGGTCGGCCCGCCAGAACCTGTTGAAGACCAGCGCCGCCTCGCCCGGGGCGAGCCCCACGCCGTAGTCACGGACGGCGATCGCGGCCGCGTGGTCGTCCCCCGCCACGAGGATCGTGATCCCCCGCGACTCCGCGTGGTCGATCGCGTTGCCCACGAGGTTGCGGACGATCCGCTCCACCCGGCGTACGTCGGCCTCGGCGAGGCACGGCTCCGAGAGGGTCCCCACGGTGACCGCGATCCCCCGCTGCTCGGCGAGCCCGCGGGTGGTGTCGACGACCCGGTGGGCGATGTCGACGAGGTTGACGTCATCGAGGTCGAGCACGGCGGCCCCGGCGTCGAACCGACTGATCTCGAGCAGGTCGGTGAGCAGCCGCTCGAACCGGTCCAGCTCGGTCTGGAGCAGCTCCGCGGCCCGGCCCGTCACGGGGTCGAAGCGATCGCGTGCGTCGTACAGGACATCGCCGGCCATGCGGACCGTCGTCAACGGGGTGCGCAGCTCGTGGGACACGTCGGAGGTGAAGCGACGCTGGACCCGCGAGAGCTCCTCGAGCTGCCGGATCTGACGCTGGAGGCTGGCTGCCATCTGGTTGAAGGAGACACCCAGCCGCGCGATGTCGTCATCACCGATCACCCGCATGCGCTCTTCGAGCTGCCCCGCCGCGAGGCGTTCGGCCACCCGGCGGGCCAGCCGGATCGGGGTGACCACCTGCCGCGTCACCAGCCAGGTCAACCCGGCCACCAGGACCAGCAGCAGCACCCCGGCCGTGAGCAGGGCGCGGGTGACGAGGTCGAGTGTCTGCTGGACCTGGTCCATGGGGAACACGTAGTAGAGCGTGTAGTCCCCCCGGTCCGCGGGCAGCTGGATCGCGGAGCCGACCACGATGCCCGGTTCCGCGGCATGCTCCTCGCGGTCGATGGTGGTGAACGTCCAGGCCGTCGTGCCGGACCGGTCGAAGTGCTCCACCAACGGGTCCGGGATCGTGTCGAGGTCCAGGCCGGGCGAGCGTCGGGTGCCCCCGGCGGCCAGGTCGATGGGCTCGTCGCCGACCGGGCCGCTGAGCACGACGTCGAAGCCCCGCGACTGACCCCGCAGGATGACCGGCTCCACCAGCTGCTGGAGCTGGCGCGACACGTCGTCGTCGGTGCCGGGTACGGCGGCCAGGCGGGTCTGCGCGTCCCGGGTCTCGTTGGCCGCTTCGGCCACCACGGCGTCGACCCGGTTGTCCACCAGGCCGTCGCGGGTCTGCTGCAGCAGGAACCAGCCGACGATGCTCACGACGGCGGCGGACAGGAGCGCGGTGCTCACCACGATGCGCACCTGGATCGACCGGCGCCAGAACGTGAGCGCCCGCCCGAGCGCGGAGGGGAGGATGCGGGGTGCCATGGGGGGCTCCTAGGCGGAGCCGGCCTTGTAGCCCACGCCGCGGACGGTCACCACGATCTCGGGGTTCTCGGGGTCGTGCTCGACCTTCGCGCGCAGGCGCTGGACGTGGACGTTGACCAGCCGGGTGTCGGCGGCGTGCCGGTAGCCCCAGACCTGCTCGAGCAGCACCTCCCGGGTGAAGACCTGCCAGGGCTTGCGTGCCAGGCAGACCAGGAGGTCGAACTCGAGCGGGGTCAGGCCGATCTGCCCGCCCTCGCGGGTCACGGCGTGGCCGGCGACGTCGATGTTGAGGTCCCCGATCGTCAACAGCTCCTGCTCGGCACCGTCCAGGCGCCGGACCCGGGCCCGGATCCGCGCGATCAGCTCCTTGGGCTTGAACGGCTTGACGACGTAGTCGTCCGCCCCGGACTCCAGGCCGACCACGACGTCGAGGGTGTCGCCCTTGGCGGTGAGCATCACGATCGGCACGCCCGACTCCGCCCGGATCTCCTTGCAGACGTCGATGCCGTCCCGGCCTGGCAACATCAGGTCCAGCAGGACCAGGTCGGGGCGGTAGTCGCGGAAGTCCGTCAGCGCCCGGTCACCGCGGAGGCAGACCCGGCTGTCGAAGCCCTCCTGCCGGAGCACGATCGTCAGCATCTCGGCGAGGGAGGCGTCGTCGTCTACGACCAGGACCCGTGCCTTGGTGGCCGGGTCGGCCGCTCCTGCCTCGTGTGCCGCGGTCATGCCATGCCTGCCTCAGTAGCGGTACTGGTCCGACTTGTAGGGACCCTCGACCGGGATGCCGAGGTAGCCGGCCTGGTCCTCGCTGAGCGTGGTCAGGTTGACCCCCAGCGATCCGAGGTGGAGCCGCGCCACCTCCTCGTCGAGGTGCTTGGGGAGGACGTACACGCCGACCGGGTACTCCTCGGGCTTCGTGAACAGCTCGACCTGGGCCAGCACCTGGTTGGTGAAGGAGTTCGACATCACGAAGGACGGGTGGCCGGTCGCGTTCCCGAGGTTCATGAGGCGGCCCTCGGACAGGATGATCACGCTAGGGCCGTCCGCGAAGGTGAACAGGTCCACCTGCGGCTTGACCGTCTTGCGCTCGATGCCGGGCCAGGACTCGAGCCCGGCCATGTCGATCTCGTTGTCGAAGTGGCCGATGTTCCCCACGATCGCCTGGTGCTTCATGCGGCTCATCTGGTCCGCCGACACGACGTCCTTGTTACCGGTGGCGGTGATCACGATGTCGGCGACCGGGAGGCTGTTCTCGAGGGTGTCGACCTGGTAGCCGTCCATCGCGGCCTGCAGCGCGCAGATCGGGTCGATCTCGGTGATGATCACGCGGGCACCCTGGCCACGGAGCGACTCCGCACAGCCCTTGCCGACGTCGCCGTACCCGCACACCACCGCGACCTTGCCGCCGATGAGGACATCGGTGGCGCGGTTGATGCCGTCGATCAGGGAGTGGCGGCAGCCGTACTTGTTGTCGAACTTCGACTTCGTCACCGAGTCGTTGACGTTGATGGCCGGGAAGAGAAGCGACCCTTCCTTCATCATGTCGTAGAGCCGGTGCACACCGGTCGTGGTCTCCTCCGTCACGCCCTTGACCTCGCCGGCGACCCGGGTCCACCGGTCGGGGGACTGCCGCAGGCTCTCGCCGAGCACGTCGAAGATCACCTTCTGCTCGTGGCTCGCCGCGGTGGCAGGGTTCGGGGCCTCGCCCTTCTTCTCCGCCTCCACGCCCAGGTGGACCAGCAGGGTGGCGTCGCCGCCGTCGTCGAGGATCATGTTCGCGTAGCGCGGGGCACCATCGGGGCCGGTCCCCCAGTCGAGGATCTGCTGGGTGCACCACCAGTACTCCTCCAGCGTCTCGCCCTTCCAGGCGAAGACGGGGACGCCCTGCGGGTCCTCGGGAGTGCCCTCGGGACCGACCACCACGGCCGCCGCGGCGTGGTCCTGGGTGGAGAAGATGTTGCAGGAGGCCCACCGCACCTCGGCGCCCAGCGCGACCAGGGTCTCGATGAGGACCGCCGTCTGGATCGTCATGTGGAGCGAGCCGGCGATCCGCGCACCGGCCAGCGGCTGGGACGCGGCGTACCGCTCCCGCATCGCCATGAGCCCGGGCATCTCGTGCTCGGCGAGCGTGATCTCGGTGCGGCCGAAGTCGGCCAGGCTCAGGTCGGCAACCTTGAAGTCCATGGATCTCCTCGTGGTGCTGCGAGTGGGCGTGCCGCGTGTGCAGGCGTGCCCACAAGACTAGGCCGAACCCGAGCGCGGGGCAGAATCCTCGCCCGCCCCGTCGGCCCCGTCGGAAGCCCCGTCCGCGTGGCGCGAGGGCAGCAGGTGCCAGACCGCGACGACCAGCACCCCCCACACCAGGCCGGCGAGGGCGGAGGCGGCCGTGTTGACCAGCCAGCCCAGCACCGCGCCGAGGCCGGCCCCTGCGTGGTGCACCTCCTCCTCCAGCGAGTGCACCCAGCCGTACGGCGCGTGCCAGCCCAGCTCGTCCGCACCGACGAGCAGGATGTGGCCGCCGACCCAGAGCATGGCGGCGGTCCCGACGACCGAGATCACCCCGAGCAGGACCGGCATGCCCCGCACGAGCAGGTGCCCGAGACGACGCACCCCGTCGCGGGAGCGCTGGGTCAGCAGCAGTCCGACGTCGTCCATCTTCACGATGAGCGCGACCACGCCATACACCAGCGCGGTGATGCCGAGCGCGACGACGACCAGGATGGCCGCCCGGGCCAGGAACGGCTCGTCGGCCACCTCGTTCAGCGAGATCACCATGATCTCCGCGGAGAGGATGAAGTCGGTGCGGATCGCGCCCCGGACCATCTGCTTCTCCTGCTCGGGGCCGAGCTCGGTCGCCAGCACCTCCTGCTTCTCGTGGTGGGTCGAGAACCGTTCCCAGATCTTCTCGGCGCCCTCGTAGCAGAGATAGGTGCCGCCGAGCATGAGGATCGGCGTCAGCAGCCACGGCAGGAACTGGCTGAGCAGCAGCGCCACCGGCAGGATGAACACCAGCTTGTTGCGCACCGATCCGCGTGCGATCTGCTTGATGATCGGGAGCTCGCGCTCGGCGGCCAGGCCGTGGACGTACTGCGGCGTGACGGCGGTGTCGTCGATGACCACCCCGGCCGCCTTGGCGCTCGCCCGGCCGGCGGCGGCCCCCACGTCGTCGACCGAGGCTGCGGCGATCCGCGCCAGCGCCGCGACGTCGTCGAGGAGCGCGACCAGTCCGCCGCTCATCGCCACCCCACGGGGCCGACCCGGTGTCGCTCACTCATCGGCCAGTCACTCATCGGCCAGCCCCAGGGAGAGGTAGGCCGACGCGTAGCCGCCCTGCAGCAGCAGCGAGGCATAGCGGGCCACCTCGCTCGCGCCCTCGGCGCCGATCGTCTCGACGCGTACGTCGTGCTCCGCGGCCGCGGTGCGCAGCCGCCCACCCTGTTCGCGGGTGACCGGGTCCTCCGCGCCGTCGTCGAGCACCAGGAGCACAGCCCGCGGCTCGCCGCCGGCCTCGGACCCCGGGTCCGCGAACGGGTCGGCGAAGACGTCGCGTGGCCGGGCCGCCTCGAGCACCGGCAGCAGGTGCTCCGCGTCCCCCGCCAGTGCGCCGCGGCCGGAGTCGCGCCGGACGGACTCGGCGATCCGCCGCGCGGCACGCGCGGCCAGCACCGACCCGCCCCAGATGAGCGGGGTCGCGTCGGCCAGCGTGATCGCCAGGATCTTCGCGGGGTTCACCGCGAGGTCGCGGTGAGGTGAGCAGGCGATCGCCACGACGTCGAGGGCGTGGGCGACCTCCTCGGCGTCGGTCTCCGGCCCCAGGCCCACCCGGTGCAGGTAGTCGAGCATCACCACCGCGGTCGCCAGCTGGTCGCCGGTGTCGGTCGGCAGGATCGTGGTCCAGCGGCCGGCGGCGTGCTCGGCCACCATCGAGTCGGCCTCGCAGGCGACCACGACCTGGCATCCGCGCCGGACCGCCTCGGCCACGGCGGAGGCGGCCGCGGGGTCGGACCGCTCGGGGGCGAGGATCACCACCAGGTCGAGGCTGCCGGCCCACCCCGGCAGGGCGGCCGACGGCCAGGCCACGAACGGGACCGGGCACCACGGTTCCAGCACCGCGCGCAGCAGCCGGGAGTCCGGACCGGCGGCGATCACCGCCCGGGGGCGGGTGTCCCGGTTCGCCTCCACACCGGCCGTGATCGCGTCGGCGGCCTCGGCGGCAGCGCGGCGTACGCGGGCGCCTGCCCCGGCCAGGGCGCGCAGGGTGTGGTCGAGCTGCCCCAGCGCCGTCTGGTCATCGAGGCGGGACTCGTCGAAGTAGCCGGCCACGAGCGCCTCCTCAGTCCGGTCGCCGAGCCTCGTCGACGAGCAGCACGGGGATGTCGTCCCGGACGGGGTAGGCCAGGCCGCAGCCCTGGCACACCAGCTCGTCGGCCGCCGGCTCCAGGCCGCCGTGGCAGTCCGGGCAGACGATGATCGCGAGCAGGTCGCTGTCGAGGTTCACTGGCCCCTCCTGATGAGGTGGAGCACGTCGTCGCGCACCCGCACCATGGTGTCGTGGTCCGCCCCCTCGGCATTGAGCCGGAGCAGCGGTTCTGTGTTGGACGCGCGCACGTTGAACCACCAGTCGGCGTGCGTCACGGTGAGTCCGTCGAGGTGGTCCAGCTCGACGTCGGGACGCTCCGACCACGTGGCCTCGAGAGCGGCGAGCACACCAGCCTGGTCGACGACCGTGGAGTTGATCTCCCCGGACGGGACGTAGCGTTCGAACTCGGCGAGCAGCCGGGACACGGGGCGGTCGGTCTCGGCGAGGGCGGCCAGCGCGTGCAGCGCCGCGAGCATCCCGGAGTCCGCGCGCCAGAAGTCCCGGAAGTAGAAGTGCCCACTGTGCTCGCCACCGAAGATGGCGCCCGTCTCGGCCATCGTCGCCTTGATGAACGAGTGCCCCACGCGGGTGCGCACGGCGGTCCCGCCTCGCTCCTCGACGACCTCGTGCACCGCGCGGGAGGTGATGAGGTTGTGGATGACCGTGGCGCCCGGCTCACGCAGCAGCTCGCGCGCCGCGATGAGTGCGGTGAGCGTCGACGGCGAGACCGGCGCCCCCTGCTCGTCGACGAGGAAGCACCGGTCGGCGTCGCCGTCGAACGCCAGCCCGAGGTCCGCGCCCTCGGCGACCACGCGCTTCTGGAGGTCGACGAGGTTCGCGGCCTCGATGGGGTTCGCCTCGTGGTTGGGGAACGTGCCGTCCAGCTCGAAGTACATCGGCACCAGCTCGACCCGCTCCTCCCCGAGCCGCTCGAACACGGCGGGCGCGGTCAGGCCGGCCATCCCGTTGCCGGCGTCCACCACGACCTTGAGGGGCCGTCCCGTGACCGGGGCCAGCGACAGCAGGTGGGCGGCGTACGCGTTGAGCACGTCGTGGTTGCGCAGGCTGCCGGTGCGGCCGTTGTCGAACGAGCGGTCCGACCCGACCAGGTCGCGGATCTCCCCCAGCCCGGTGTCGAGCCCCACCGGCGCGGCACCGGCCCGGCACAGCTTGATGCCGTTGTACGCCGCGGGGTTGTGGCTCGCGGTGAACATCGCGCCCGGCTGGTCGAGGTGCCCCGAGGCGAAGTAGAGCTGGTCGGTGGACGCGAGGCCGATCAGCACGACGTCCGCCCCGGCGGAAGCCGCCCCGTCGGCGAACGCGCCCGCCATCCCCGGTGAGGAGGGACGCATGTCGTGGCCGACCACGACGGAGGACGCCCCCGTGACGGTGACGAACGCACCTCCGATGCGGCGTGCGAGCTGCTCGTCGAGCTGGTCGCCGACGAGCCCGCGGACGTCGTACGCCTTGAAGATCGCCTGCAGGTTGGCGGCGTCGAGGGTCCGCGACTGGGTGGGTGCGTCGGCCATGGTCGGGAGCCTAGCGGCTCCCACGTCCGATGATCAGTCCGAGGTCAGCACCCGCAGATGGCCGCGCCGGGCGGTCTCGCGACCCGTCTCCACGGCCAGGCCCGCCGGGACCTGCTGTGCCACCGGGCGGCCGGCTTCGCGGACCGCGTCGGCGAGCGCCAGCAGGTCGTCGGGCGAAGGGCCGGAGGCGGCCGGGTCCGGAGCCAGCCTCATCACCTCCCAGCCGCGAGGAGCGCTCAGGCGCTCGCTGTGGGCATCACAGAGGTCGTAGGCATGCGGCTCCGCGAAGGTCGCGAGCGGACCGAGCACGGCCGTCTGGTCGGCGTAGACGTACGTCAGCGTGTGGACGGCGGAGCGTCCACAGGCGGTACGCGAACAGCGACGGGCCGGATTCACGGAGCAGACGCTACCGCCCCGCCGGGCGTCCCCCGATTAGGCTCGCGGGGTGACCCCGTCCGACCCGTCCCGGCCCGCCTCTCGGCGGCTGCGCGACCGCCGGGGCCGGGGCATGCGGGGCCCGGCGATCCTGCCCGCGCTGGTGCCCGGGGGGCGGCGCGCTCCGGAGCCGCCCACGAGCCGACAGCGGTTCGACGCCCTGGTGCTCGACGTGGTCGCGGAGATCGAGGAGCGGTGGCGGTCCCGACTCGGCCTGGTGGAGTACGCCGTGGAGGACACCCCCCTGGTCCCCGACGACTGGCAGGGCGCGTCGGTGCCGCTCTCCTCGCTGGTGCGCGGAGGTGGGGGTACGCCCAGCCGGGTCGTGCTGTTCCGCCGGCCGATCGAGCATCGCGCCGAGACCCGCGAGGAGCTCGACGCGTTGGTGCTCACGGTGGTCGTCGAGCAGGTTGCCGAGTTGCTGGGACTGGACCCCGACGAGGTCGACCCGCGCGGTTCAGCCTGAGCCGGCGCTCAGCCGACCTTCGCGTCCAGCGTCACCGCGATCTCGCGGGCCTCGCCGCCCCGGTCGACCATGAGCGTGATCTCCTCGCCCGGCAGGTGGCTGCGGATCGCGACGATCAGCGTCGGACTGTCGGTGACCGGCCGGTCGCCCACGGCCGTGACCACGTCGCCCGCCTCCAGGCCGCCGGACTCGGCAGGACTGCCGGGTTCGACGCTCTCGATGACCGCGCCCTCACCGGACCCGTCACTGCTGACGGTCGCACCGATGATCGGGTAACGGGCCTCCCCGTCGCGCAGGATCTGGTCGGCTGTCACCTTGACCTGCTCGATCGGGATCGCGAAGCCGACCCCGATGTTGCCGGACTCGCCGCCGAGCATCCCGCCCCCGGTGGTGGCGATGGCGGAGTTCACCCCCACCACCTGCCCGCGCATGTTGACCAGCGGCCCGCCGGAGTTGCCGGGGTTGATCGCGGCATCGGTCTGCACCGCGTTGATGTAGGAGGCGAGGTCCTCGGCCTGACGCCCCGTGGTCACGGGACGGTCCAGGGCGCTCACGATGCCCGAGGTGACGGTGCTGCTCAGGCCGAGCGGGGAGCCGATCGCCACCACCCCGTCGCCGATCCTCAGTGCCCGCGAGGCGCCCAGGGCTGCGGGCTGGACCTGCGGGCCGTCCTCGACGAAGAGCACCGCCAGGTCGTAGACGGGGCTGCGGCCGACCACCTCGGCGTCGTACCGCTCGCCCCGGTGGTCCACGACCTTGATCGTGCCGTTGCTGGTGGCGGCGTCCTCGATGACGTGGTTGTTCGTGACCACGTGGCCCTGTGCGTCGAGGAAGAAGCCCGAGCCGGTCGCGCCCAGCTCCTCGTCCTCGAAGTCCGCGAGGATCTGCACGGTGCTGGGCAGCAGCTTCTGGGCAACCGCGGCGATGCTCCCGTTGTCGGCCGGCAGCGGTGGCTCCGAGACGATGTCCACGCCTCCCAGTCCAGCGTCGCTGCGGCCCGGGCCCTGGGTGGCGCTGCGCCACTCGTCAACCGCGATCCCCCCGATCGCGCCGCCGACCAGTCCCACGACCAGCGCGAGTGCGCACACCACGGGCCACACCCAGGCCGAGACCCTGGAGGGGGGCGGTGCCACGGGCCGGCCGCCGTACGGGTGGGGGTAGGCGGGGGGCGGCGCCGGCTGGCCGGGGTGGTCCGCCCGGGCCGCGGGGCCTGCTGGGAAGAACCAGCCCTCGGAGCCCGCGAGCGGCCGCGTCTGCTCGGCGGACGGCTCGGTGCCCGGACGCTGCGGTTCGCTGCCCGGTCCGTCGGGGCTCTCTGGGCCGGGGGGCGCGGGCTGGTCGTTCACGGCTCGATTCTCACCCACCGCGGCTGCGGCGTCGCCACCCGGGGCGCGAGCGCCCCGGACGCCGCCGGGGCGGCGGGCGCGACCGGCCCGGTCGTGACGGTCGTGACCGGTGCCTGGCTGGGCCGCGTGAGCGAGGTGACCGGGAGCCGCCGGTCGCTGCCGGGGGTGTCTGCGGGCGAGGCGACCCCGAGGACGCCGACGAGGGCCGCGCCGAGCGAGCCTGCCCCCAGCGCGGCCACCATGACCGCACGTGACCGGGCGGGAGGCGTCGGTCCGGCAGAGGGCCAGCCGACCGATGGTTGGCTGGTGACCGAGGCGAGCGAGCCATAGAGGTGTGGCGGAGCGGCCGGCGCGGGGGCGTGGGTCAGCCCCGCGAGTCGGGTCTTCACCCATCCCTCCCGCTCGACCTGCCCGCGGCACAGGGGGCAGCCGTGGACGTGGGACCAGAGCCGCTCCGACTCGACCGAGGACAGCTGGCCGTCGACCAGCGCACTGACGCGGGAGCCGACGTGGCCGATCACCGGAGCACCCGCTCGTCGCGCGGCAACGGCACCGGACCGGAGTAGCGGATCCGGCCGGAGGTGGGCGCCCGGTGGGCGAGCGCCTCGCGCAGCATGGCGCGGCCCCGGTGGATGCGGGAGCGGACGGTCCCGAGCTTCGTGTCGAGGATCTCGGCGATCTCCTCGTAGCTGAGTCCCTCGATGTCGCACAGCACGACCGCCGCCCGGAAGTCCGGGGGCAACGCCGCGAGGGCGTGCTCGACGTCGTCGTCGAAGGTCCGGTCGGCGACCTGGTCGTGCGGCATCGCCTCACGGCTGCCGAGTCTGGCGGCCCGCTCGTCGGAGAGGGCGTCGAACCGGATCCGCTGTCGACGCCGGGCTCCGTCGAGGAACAGGTTCGTGGTGATCCGGTGCAGCCACCCCTCGAACGTGCCGGGGCGGTAGGACGACAGCGATCCGAAGACCCGGACGAACACGTCCTGGGTGAGGTCCTCGGCGTCCGCGGCGTTGCCGGTGAGCCGGTAGGCTAGCCGGTACACCCGCTCGGAGTGCCGCGCGACGATCTCGTCCCAGCTCGGCACGGCGTCCGTCTCGGCCACGGAGTCCTCCTCGGACCTCTTGCGTCTCACCCTGACCTCGCTCACGCTAGGGACCGCTTCTGAGAGGAACCTGAACCCGTTGTCGCTCCTCGATGACCCAACGACTCCCCCTCCCCGGTTGTTCCCGCTCCACCCCTGCCGCACCACCCTGCCGGAGAGCCTCGCCGTCGGCGCCGCGTGGCAGCGGGCCGGGCACGCGGTAAGGTCGCCGCAACGCCGCGTCGCACGTCCCCAGGAGGCAGCCATCAGCACCGGAATCAAGCCCGCGAGCTGGGCCTACGCCGAAGAGTTCGTGCCCGAGGACGAGGTGCTCGCGGCGGCGCGGGCCCGGGCCGAGGAGGTCGGCGTGGTGCCGGTCGGCGCCGGCGCCGGAGCGGCCCTGCGCTTCCTGGCCTCCGTGCTGGACGCCCGGGCGGTCGTCGAGATCGGCACCGGCACCGGCGTCTCGGGCCTGTGGCTGCTGCGCGGCATGCGCGCGGACGGCGTGCTGACCACCGTCGACGTGGAGGCCGAGCACCAGCGGCTCGCTAAGGAGACCTTCGGCGAGGCCGACATCCCCGCACAGCGGGCCCGCACCATCCCGGGCGCGGCCCTGGAGGTGCTGCCCCGGCTCACCGACGGCCACTACGACCTGGTGTTCTGCGACGGAGACAAGCGGGAGTACGCCGCCTATCTCAAGGAGGCGATGCGGCTGCTCCGGCCCGGTGGCGTCGTGGCCTTCGACAACGCCCTCTGGCACGACCGCGTGGCCGACCCCGCGCAGCGCGACGAGGAGACGGTCTCGATCCGCGAGCTCGGCCGGACCATCGCGGAGTCCGACGACCTGGTGGGCGTGCTGCTCCCGGTCGGCGACGGGCTGCTCGCGGCGAAGAAGGTCTGGGTCCCCGAGGCCTGACCCCGGCCGCTGCCGGTGGCGTGCGTCAGCCGCGGGGGCTGGCCGCGAATCCGCCAGCACCCTCGGCGATCGCCACCACGTCGCAGGGCTCGACCGCCACCGGTGCCGAGCCGATGATGAGCGAGCCTGGCGAGTCCGCCGCCCCCTCCTCGAACGCCGCCTGGAAGCGGGCACGCGCCTGCGCATCGACGAAGACGTAGCACCCTTCGAACCACGCACCGGGCGACATCCGCCAGGTCTTGAAGCACAGCCCGTCCATGCCGGTGAACCGGGCATGGGAGGTCTCGGCGACGTAGTCGGCGAGCCGCTCCTCGACGCCGGCCGGCGCGTCCGCGAGCGACCAGCGGACGGTCAGCCCCCTCATCGGATGCCCGCGAGGGGGTTGGGTGACGCCAACCAGTGCAGCAGCGTCCTGACGCCGAAGCCCGTCGGCCCGGCGGTCCACTCGTCCCAGGCCTCGGGGGCGTCGCCGACGGACGCGATGTCCAGGTGGGCCCAGGGAACGTTGCCGGTGAAGTGCTGCAGGAACAGGGCCGCGATGATCGCGCCCGGGCCCCCGGGTGCGTTGTCGGCATCGGCGACCTTCGAGGAGAGCTTCTCCTCGTAGTCAGGGGCCAGCGGCATCCGCCACAGCCGCTCGCCGGCACCCTCGCCGGCCGCCAGCAGCGCCTGCGCCAGCGTGTCGTCGTTGGCGAAGAGTCCTCCGGTCCGCAGCCCCAGCGCGACCTTCATCGCCCCGGTGAGGGTGGCCACGTCGACGATCGCGTCGGGTTCGAGGTCGGCCACCGCGTGGGCGAGCGCGTCGGCGAGCACGAGCCGACCCTCGGCGTCGGTGTTGGTCACCTCGGTGGTGCGGCCGCCGTAGTGGCGTACGACGTCGCCGGGCCGGAAGGCGGACCCGCTGATCGCGTTCTCGGCGGCCGGGACCAGCCCGGTCACCCGCATCGTGCACCCGACCGCCGCGAGCGCGGACAGCGTCGCGATCACCACGGCGCCGCCGGTCATGTCGCGCTTCATGTTCACCATGGCCTCGGCCGGCTTGATCGACAGGCCACCGGTGTCGAACGTGATGCCCTTGCCCACGAGCACCACGTGGCCGCGTGCGCGGCGGGGACGGTAGTCGAGCCGGATCAGGCGGGGCGGAGTGGCCGAGGCCCGGCCGACCGCGAGGATCCCGCCGAAGCCGCGCTCGGCGAGCTCGACCTCGTCCATCACGCTGATGCGCAGGTCGCCCGCCGCCGCGGCGTCGGCTGCCTGTGCGGCCAACCATCCGGGGTTCTTCAGGTTCGAGGGGGTGGTCGCAAGGGTGCGGGCCCGCCAGGCCGCCGCAGCGATCGCTACCGCCCGGTCGAGCAGTGCCGAGCGGGACGTGTCGTCGGCCAGCACCACCCGGCGTACCGGTCGAGCGGCGGGGTCGTCGGACCCCCAGTGGAAGCGGAAGGAGGCCAGCGTCAGACCGACCACGAACGCGCGGAGCCCGTCGTCGTCGGCCAGCCTGGTGAGCGTGCTGACCACCTCGTCGCGCCCGCGCAACGCACGGCCGAGGGCCGCCCCCGCACGCCGCAGCTCGTCCGGCGTCGCCTCGCCGACGCCCACCAGCGCCACCAGCGCCGTGGGGCCGTCCGGCGTCGCATGCAGCGTGACCTCGCCCGGCCGGCCGGACGCGCCGTGGGCGGCCAGCACCTCGACCAGGTCGTCCGGGATCGCCTCGGCACCGGGCCCGACCAGCGGCGCGTCGGGACCCGGGAGAACGGGCAGGGCCAGCACGGCACCGGGATCGGGGACCGTGTCGAGACCGGTCAGGGCGAAGGCGGGAGGCGTGACAGGGAGCGGTAGGACGGCGTCAGCAGGCACGGGACGTCAGCCGGTGACGCCCTTGAGCGCGTCGCCGAGCGCGGTTGCTTCCTCGGCGTTCAGTTCGACAACAAGGCGGCCACCGCCCTCGAGCGGGACCCGCATCACGATGCCGCGTCCCTCCTTGGTGACCTCCAGCGGACCGTCGCCCGTCCGCGGCTTCATCGCCGCCATCCGCGCACCTCTTCCTGTGTCTCGTCGCGCCCGGTGGCGCAGTACGTCCGCCCCATTATTCCCCATGGCCGCGCGTGGCCGGCATCGAGCCGGACGCGCGGCTGGCAGACTGCGCCCCATGCACGCCCGCTCGGCACTGTTCGACGTGTACGGCGACCACCTGCGCACCCGCGGCAACCGGGCGCCGGTGGCCGCACTCGTGCGGATGCTCGAACCCGTCGGGATCGCAGGACCGGCCGTGCGCACCGCGATCTCGCGCATGGTGATGCAGGGCTGGCTCGAGCCGGTGACCCTTCCGACCGGACGCGGGTACGCCGCGACGCCGCGGGCCGTTCGACGGCTCGACGAGGCGGGCGACCGGATCTACCGGACCCGGGACCGCTCCTGGGACGGCCGGTGGCAGCTGCTCGTGCTCGAGCCGGTGCGGGACCGCTCGACCCGCAACCGCGTGCGGGCCGCGCTCGGCTGGATGGGGTACGCCGAGCTGGCGCCCGGTGTCTGGGTCAGCCCGTGGGAGCGGCCCGACGTGGACGGGCTGCTGGCCCGCGAGCGGGTGGGCTCGAGCCGGGCCACGGTCACGGACTTCGACCCGCCGTCGGCACCCGCCCAGTGCTGGGACCTGGCCGCCCTCGGCGAGGAATACGCCACCTGGCTCGCGGATGCCCTCGAGGGTGACGGCGAGCGGGACCCCGCCGATCCGGACCGCAGCGACTTCGCCGAGCGGTTCCACCTCGTCCACCAGTGGCGGATGTTCCTGTTCCGCGACCCCGACCTCCCCGACGCGCTGCTGCCCGCCGACTGGCCCGGCCACGCCGCCGCGGCACACTTCACCTCGGAGGCGGCCCGCCTGAAGCCCGGCGCGGACCGCTTCGTCGACCGCTGCCTGTCCGCCCCCTGAGAGGACTCCGATGCCAGACCAGCCCACCGACCCCGTGCTCCTCGACGTCACCGACGGCGTCGCCACGATCACGCTGAACCGGCCGGACGCGATGAACAGCCTGGACATCGCGACCAAGGAGGCGCTGCTGGCCGCCGTACGCAACGCCGCGGAGGACCCGGCCGTCCGCTGTGTGGTGCTTACCGGCACGGGTCGCGCGTTCTGCGTCGGGCAGGACCTCAAGGAGCACATCCGGCTGCTGGAGGCGGGGTCGAGCGACGAGCTGTTCACCACCGTCGAGCGGCACTACAACCCGACCGTCACCCTGCTGGCCACGATGGACAAGCCGGTGGTGGCCGCCGTGAACGGGGTCGCGGCCGGAGCGGGCGCCAGCCTGGCATTCGCCTGCGACTTCCGGATCCTCGCCGACGGGGCGGGCTTCAACCTCGCCTTCACCGGCGTCGCCCTGTCCTGCGACACCGGCATCTCCTGGACCCTCCCGCGGCTGGTCGGGCGGGCCCGGGCACTGGAGCTGCTCTACTTCCCCAGCACGCTGTCGTCAGAGGAGTCCCTCTCCGCGGGGCTGGCCACCAGGGTGGTGCCCGCCGACTCGCTCGCCGACGAGGTGGCGGGGCTGGCGCGTCGGCTCGCCGACGGCCCCACGGTGGCGTACGGCTCGATCCGGCGGTCGGTCGCCAACTCGGCCGGGGCGTCGTTCGAGGAGGCGGTCGCGTTCGAGAAGGAGATGATGACCCGCACCGGCGCGACCCGGGACCACCAGGCCGCCGTCGCGGCGTTCGTGGCGAAGCAGAAGCCGACGTTCGAGGGCCGTTAGGGCAACGCGGCGGTCGCCACGGCCCCGACGAGGTCGGCGACCGAGTCGACGATCCGGCTCGGGCGATAGGGGAAGGTCTCGATCTGGTCCGGCCGGGTCGACCCGGTCGTCACCAGCACCGTGCGCAGCCCCGCTTCGAGCCCGCTGATGATGTCGGTGTCCATGCGGTCCCCCACCATCACGGTGGTCTCGGAGTGGGCCTCGAGCCGGTTGAGCGCACTGCGCATCATGAGCGGGTTCGGCTTGCCGATGAAGTACGGCGACCGGCTGGTCGCCGTACTGATCAGGGCGGCGACCGACCCGGTCGCGGGGAGCGTGCCGAGCTGGCTGGGGCCGCTCGGGTCCGGGTTGGTCGCGATGAACCGGGCGCCGGCCTCGATCAGCCGGACCGCGCGGGTGATCGACTCGAAGGAGTACGTGCGGGTCTCGCCCAGCACGACGTAGTCCGGGTCCCGGTCGGTCATCACGTAGCCGATGTCGTGCAGCGCGGTGGTCAGCCCGGCCTCCCCGACGACGTAGGCCGACCCGCCGGGTCGCTGCTTGTCGAGGAACTGGGCGGTGGCCAGCGCCGAGGTCCAGATCGCGTCCTCGGGAACCTCGATCCCGCTGCGCCGCAATCGCGCCTGCAGGTCGCGCGGGGTGAAGATCGAGTTGTTGGTGAGCACCAGGAAGCGCCGGCCCTCGCGCTGCAGCGCGCCGATGAACTCCGCGGCGCCGGGGATCGGGACCTCTTCGTGCACGAGGACGCCGTCCATGTCGGTGAGCCAGGTCTCGATGGGCTGCGACTCGGTCATGGCTTCAGGCCGGCGAGGGCCGCGCTCAGATCGCCGACGTGAGGTAGGCCCACGTGAACACGCAGACGCCGACGAGCATGCCGACGTGGGCCAGGATCGACAGCCCCGGCCCCTCGCTCCACTCGTCGGACACCGCATCGGCGGAGTGCCGTCCGCGTGAGGGGATCCAGCGCACCAGGATCATGAGCCCGGCCACCGTGGTGATCCAGAACAGGGCCAGCCCCGCGACCCCGATGAGGGAGTTGCCGTCGTTCTCCCCGATCCCGGTGAGCAGGAAGGCCGTCCAGGTCATGAAGGCAGCCAGCCCCGAGATCGTGTGGGTGTTGAGCAGGGCGTGGGAGATCTGGAGCCGCCCGGCACCCCGCTTGTCGCCGCCCAGCCGCACGCGCGTGAGCACCACCACGAGACCGGCCAGCCCGGTCAGGATGTAGACGGTCAGGGGCAGGGACACGGCCCGAGTCTGCCCTACTCGGCGGCCGGGTCGCCATCACCGGCGCCGTCGGCGGGTCCCTGCCCCGCCTCCAGCTGGGAGGCCAGGCGGCGCAGCAACGCGTCCACCTCGTCCATCCGGTAGCCGCGCAGCGCCAGCGGGAAACGGATCCGGCGCAGGTCAGAGCCGGTCAGCTCACCCTCTTCCGGTACGTCGACCGGTGGCGCGTCGCGGTCGGGATGGGCCAGCGGGCCGCCGTACCCGGATGCGACCAGCGCGATCCCCCCGAGGGCGAGCACCAGCAGGATCGCGAAGAACCACATCATCGAGGCGTCACTCCGGCTGCCGGGCGGGCGCCGCGGTCGGCCCGCGCCCCTCGCGGGCCTCGACCATGAGCCGCACCGCCACGTCGACGTCGTCGGTGAGCGTGACCAGGTCGAGGTCGCGCTCGGAGATCTTGCCCGTGGCCAGGGCGGAGTCGCGCAGCCAGTCGATCAGCCCTCCCCAGTAGTCGCTGCCGAGCAGCACGACCGGGAACGACGTCACCTTCTGGGTCTGGACCAGCGTGAGCGCCTCGAAGAGCTCGTCCAGGGTCCCGAGGCCACCGGGCAGGGCGGTGAAGCCCTGGGTGTACTTCACGAACATCGTCTTGCGCGCGAAGAAGTAGCGGAAGTTGATTCCCTTGTCGACCCAGGGATTCAGCCCGGCCTCGAACGGCAGCTCGATGCCCAGTCCGACGCTGACGCCGCCGGCCTCGGACGCGCCCTTGTTCGTCGCCTCCATCGCGCCCGGGCCACCGCCGGTGATCACCGCGAACCCCGCGTCGACGAGCTTGCGACCGAGCTCCTCGCCCTGCGCGTAGACCGGGTCGCCGGCGGGGGTGCGTGCCGACCCGAACACGCCGACGGCCGGGCCCAGCTCGGCGAGCGCGCCGAAGCCCTCGACGAACTCCGACTGGATCCGCAGCACCCGCCACGGGTCGGTGTGCACCCAGTCGCTGGGGCCGCGCGAGTCGAGCAGGCGCTGGTCGGTGGTGCCGCTGTCGACCTGGGAGCGGCGCATCACCACCCGGCCGCGATGCTTGTCATGGGTGGCGGCGTCGCCACTGGCCTCCTGGGTCATGCCCCTCCTCCCAGCCAGCTGCGCAACAACCGCTCGCACCGCTCGATGTCCTCGAACGGGACCCGCTCGTCCTGCTTGTGGGCCAGCAGTGGGTCGCCGGGGCCGAAGTTCACCGCGGGGATCCCGAGCGCGGTGAACCGGGCCACGTCGGTCCAGCCCATCTTCGGGTTGACCTCGCCTCCGACCGCCTCGACGAACGCCGCCGCCGCCGGGACGCCCAGACCGGGGAGCGCACCGGGCGCGGTGTCGGTGACCGTCACGTCGTACCCGGCGAACACCTCGCGCAACCAGGCCTCTGCCGCTGCCTCGTCGCGGTCAGGGGCGAACCGGTAGTTGATCTCGACCACGCACTCGTCGGGCACCACGTTGCCGGCCACCCCGCCGCGGATGAACACCGCGTTCAGGCCGTCGTGGTACTGCAGCCCGTCGATCACCGGGCGGCGCGGCTCGAGGTCGGCGAGGATCGCGAGCACCGGGGCGGCGGCGTGGATCGCGTTGGATCCCATCCAGCTGCGCGCACTGTGGGCACGCTCCCCGGTGGTGCGCACGTCGATCCGCATCGTGCCCTGGCAGCCGGCCTCGACGCCCGCGTTGCTCGGCTCCATGAGGATCGCGAAGTCGGCGGCGAGCAGGTGGGGGTGGTGGTCGGCAAGCTTGCGCAAGCCGTTGTGCCGCTCCTCGATCTCCTCGGCCTCGTAGAAGATCCAGGTGACGTCGCGGACCGGCCTGGCCAGGGTGGTCGCCACCTTCAGGGCGACCCCGACCCCGCCCTTCATGTCGCAGGACCCCAATCCGTGCAGGTGGGTCTGGTCGCGGCGGGCCGGGAGGTTGTCGTTGGCCGGCACCGTGTCGAGGTGGCCGGCGATCACCACCCGCTCGGAGCGGCCCAGCTCGGTGCGGGCCACCAGCGTGTGCCCGTGCCGCTCCACCGCGAGGTGCCCGCACCCCCGCAGCGCCTCCTCCACCGCGTCCGCGATCGCCTGCTCGTCGCGGCTCTCCGAGGGGATGTTGACCAGTTGTTCGGTGAGGGTGACCGTGTCCGTGCTGACGTCGAGCTCCATAGCCCCCCATCCTGTCAGGCCTGTCGGTTTCACAGGTTAGGTGGTGATACCTACGCTTACCTCACGAAGTTTCGTGAGGTAAGCGCCAGTTTCACCACCTAACCTGTGAAACTGGCGATCCCCTCAGACCCGCGTCACGGAGACGGAGAGGTCGGGGGCGTCCACGAGCGTGTACGACGTGGCGAGGGTCTCGCGGGCGATCAGGGACTGGTGGGCGCGGGCGGCGGCCAGGACGTCGGCGGGGCCGGCGAGGGTGAGCCCGATCCGGTCGGAGACGTCGAGGCCGGCGTCACGCCGGGCCTGCTGGACCGCCCGGACCAGGTCGCGGGCCAACCCCTCCGCCTCGAGCTCTGGAGTGACGGCGGTGTCGAGCACGACGAAGCCGTGCGCGAGCATGCCGGTCGCGGAGTCGGCGCCGGAGGCGGCGACCGTCTCGAGGGTGTACTCGCCCTCCAGCAGCGCCAGCCCGCCCGCGGTCACCGTGCCGTCGGCGGCGACGGACCACTCACCCGACTTCGAGCCCCGGATCGCCTGCTGGACGTCGCGGCCCAGCCGGGGGCCGGCCGCCCGCGCGTTCACGGTGAGCCGCTGCTCCACGCCGTACGACGCGGCCTCGGGGTCGTCGGCGTCGAGCAGGCGCACCTGCTTGACGTTCACCTCGTCGGCGATGATCGCGGTGAAGGGGGCCAGCGCCTCGGAGTGCGCGGTCACCACCGTCAGCGACGCGAGCGGCAGCCGGTTGCGGAGCTGGGCGCCCTTGCGCAGCCCCGAGGTGGCCGAGCAGATCTCGCGCACGAGGTCCATGGCCGCGACCAGCTCGTCGTCGCGCGGCAGGCCGTCGGCGTCCGGCCAGTCGGCCAGGTGGACCGACCGCTCGCCGGTCAGGCCGCGCCAGACCTCCTCGGTGGTGAGGGGAAGCAGCGGCGCCGTGACCCGGCAGACCACCTCGAGCACGGTGTAGAGGGTGTCGAACGCATCCGTCGTCGAGGAGTCGCCCTCCTCGCCGGTCGACCAGAACCGCTCCCGCGACCGGCGGATGTACCAGTTCGTGAGCACCTCGAGGAACGCCCTGGTGTCGTCGCACGCGTGCGCCACCTCGTAGTTGTCGAGGTGGTGGGTCATGGCCTCGACGTACTGCCGCAGCTTGGCCAGCACGTACCGGTCGAGCGGGACACCCTCCGGCCCGGGGTCGGGCCGCCACCGGGCGTCGTACCCCACTCCGCCGTCCCCGGAGGGCGCCGCGTTGGCGTAGAGGCTGAAGAAGTACCAGCTGTTCCACAGCGGGATCAGCACCTGCCGCACGGAGTCGCGGATCCCCGGCTCGGTGACCACCAGGTTGCCGCCCCGAAGGATCGGCGAGGACATCAGGAACCAGCGCATCGCGTCCGCGCCGTCGCGGTCGAACACATCGCGCACGTCCGGGTAGTTCTGCAGCGACTTGCTCATCTTGTTGCCGTCGGAGCCGAGCACGATGCCGTGGCTGACGCAGGTCTCGAACGCCGGCCGGTCGAAGATCGCCCCGGCCAGGACGTGCAGCGTGTAGAACCAGCCCCGGGTCTGGCCGATGTACTCCACGATGAAGTCGGCCGGGAAGTGCCCCACCACGGAGCCGTCGGCCGTCCCGTCGAACCAGTCCTGGTTCTCGAACGGGTAGTGCACCTGGGCGAAGCTCATCGAGCCGGAGTCGAACCACACGTCGAGCACGTCGGCCACCCGGCGCATCGTGGACCGGCCGGTCGGGTCGTCCGGGTTGGGCCGGGTCAGCTCGTCGACGAACGGCCGGTGCAGGTCCGGCTCGCCCGCCGCGTTCCGCGGCAGCCGGCCGAAGTCGCGCTCGATCTCCTCGAAGGAGCCGTAGACGTCGATCCGGGGGTACGCCTCGTTGTCGCTCTTCCACACCGGCACCGGGGACCCCCAGAACCGGTTGCGGGTGATCGACCAGTCGCGGGCGTTCTCCAGCCACTTGCCGAACTGGCCGTGCTTGATGTGGTCGGGCACCCAGCGGATCTGCTCGTTGAGCTCGCGCAGCCGCTCCTTGAACGCGGTCACCTGCACGAACCACGACGAGACGCCCTTGTAGATCAGGGGCTCGCGGCAGCGCCAGCAGTGGGGATAGGAGTGCTCGTAGGTCTCGCGACGCAGCAGCACCGTGCCCGGGCTGACGCTCCCGGCGGAGCCGGTCCCGGCCGTCGCCGCCTTCAGGTGGTCGATGATGTGCAGGTTCGCGTCGAAGACCAGCATGCCGGCGTACTCCTCGACCGGATGGGTGAACCGGCCGTCCTTGCCGACCGGCATCACCGGCTCGATCCCCTCACGGTCGGTGACGATCTTGTCGTCCTCGCCGAAGGCGCCGGCGCTGTGCACCAGCCCGGTGCCGTCGCCGGTGGTGACGAACTCCGCCTCCACCACCCGGAAGGCCCGGTCGTGCCCGGCGTAGTAGGAGAACGGCGGCGCGTAGGTGAGGCCGAGCAGGTCCCGCCCGCGCAGCCGCGCCACCACCTGATCC
>Ga0299913_10000218_pt1 | contig 32116 bp, 30 predicted proteins | sample RVTome_9_FD_201360 | JGI IMG/M metagenome (GOLD analysis project Ga0299913, IMG submission 201360) | Soil microbial communities from uranium-contaminated site in the Upper Colorado River Basin, Wyoming, United States - RVT155D38 (version 2) ... | reverse complement strand
AAGTCCACGCTCTTCAATGCACTGACGGCGGCAGAGATACCGGCGGAGAATTATCCGTTCTGTACGATTGAGCCCAACGTGGGCGTCGTTCCGGTGCCCGATCCCCGGCTCAAGGCACTGAGCGACATCGTCAAGCCGCAAAAGACGATTCCGACGACCATGGAATTCGTCGACATTGCGGGCCTCGTTGCGGGCGCCTCCAGAGGCGAGGGTCTCGGAAATCAGTTTCTCGCCAACATACGTGAAACGAATGCGATCGCACACGTGGTTCGTTGCTTCGAGAACGACGACGTGGCGCACGTCGCGGGAGCGATCGATCCGGTGGACGACATCGACACCATCAACACCGAACTCGCACTTGCGGACCTCGAGTCGGTCGAAAAGCAACTATACAAGGCGGAACGTAACGCAAAGGCCAACGACAAAACCGCCATAGCCATCCGCGACGGCCTGCGCAAGGTGAAGGCACATCTCGATAAGGGTGCGCCCGTTCGCACGCTCGAGTTGAACGACCGGGAGAGAATTTGTCTGGACGGCCTGCATCTCATTACCGCCAAGCCGGTGATGTACATTGCCAACGTCGACGAGAGCCACAGCAGTCGCAGCGACAATCGGCACCTCGATGCGATGCAAAAACTTGCCGACAGCGACGGGGCAGTCGTCGTGCCGATCTGTGCCGCCATCGAGGCCGAGATCGCGCAGCTCGACGAGGCGGACAAGGCCGATTTTCTGGCCGACCTCGGTCTTGACGAACCCGGCCTTGATCGCGTCATTCGCTGTGGCTACAAGCTGCTCGGCCTGCAGACCTTTTTTACCGCCGGCGAAAAGGAAGTTCGTGCCTGGACCACCCGGGTCGGTGCGACAGCGCCGAAGGCCGCGGCGGAAATTCATACCGACTTCGAAAAAGGCTTCATCCGTGCGGAGGTCATCGCCTACGAGGATTTCATCGCCTTCAAGGGCGAACAGGGCGCCAGGGAAGCCGGCCGTCTACGCCTCGAAGGCAAGGAATACATCGTAAAAGAAGGCGACATCCTCCACTTCCGCTTCAACGTCTGACCCCCCGTACCCACCGTCTCTACAATGTCCCATCGAAACGGCTGTAGGAGCCGACCGCCATGGATGGCGGGAATGCAGATCACGCAGGAGCGGTTATCTGCCGCCCTGCGGGCGATCCCACGACTCCGTACCCACGGTCTCTGCAATGTCCTATCGAAACGGCTGTAGGAGCCCGCCCTGCGGGCGATCCCAAGTTCGGCCCAGCGATCTTCCCGAAGCGCCCAACAAACCCGCTAATGCCAAGCCACCTCACTCGATTCCACCCGATACAAAACATAATCCCGCAAAGCCCTCGCCGTCGCCTGTTCCAGGTACGGAATCCGTATCGCCGACCCCGCCGCCAGAAAAATCCGCACGGTTGCAAGCTCCCGGCGCCTCTGAAACGGCGATTGTGTGATACTCACGCGCTGCACTTTGCGGTGCAGCCAGGCAAGCACACGGAATCCAATCAGCCCGCTGCGCAATGCAAGTCCGTCCCGTCCGTACAGGACTCCGTAACGTCTGTACTTCTGCCAGACGATAGCGGCCGAGGCCGGTATCCACAGCAGCGCGACCATCGCCGCCATGCCCGATGAATTCCAGTACAGCGCGGTCGCCAGAAGCGCGGGCGCGACGCCGAAGAGCACGATGCGGGAACGAAGATAGTAAGGGGAGATCCTCTGAAACCCGGGCGTACGCGGATCCAGCGAAAGCCCGGTGAACTCCTGCGGAAAGAACTCTGCGCCGAGATCCTGAAGCAGGTCGCCGGTGCAGACCGGCACGACGAAGTCCGAGCGTCGGCCGGCCGTGCCGCTCGATGCCTGCCGTGCCCTCAGACGAAAGCGGCGGAACAATCGCAGCACGACATGCTGACCGGCGTACAGCGACTGTACCTTGCTTCGATTTACGGAATGTTCATGGCGCGTGAGGAGGCCCCCGGTTGAACGCAGTACATCCGCGTCGATAACCAGCTCGTACCGATGATAACGAAGAAAGGCACCTAGAATCGAGATGGCAAAGAGCAAAACCAGAATGCCGAACGCCAGCAGAAGCCCGAATGCCAGGCCAGGCATCAATGCCGTCTGAGCCTGGGTCAGGAACTCTACGACCGCGCTTTCCTCCACGATCTCGCCGACCTCCCGCTCCATGTACTCGGTGATCGGACCTATCAGTACCAGCAACAGAAAAACGCGATTGCTGGAGAGGCCGATACGGACCATATCTCCCGCCGTCAGTTGCAAGAGCGTTCGAGCTGAAGGCTCGCGGCGTTCCGCGCCGTCACGCGAATCTGCGGCATCGCCCGCACTCTTCGGCACACGTCTTATGCGGTCGCGAAGCGCCCTCGCTGCTTCGGCACGGATCGCCGGAAGGTATCCTTCCTGACCCGATGAGCCGGCCGTGTCGAAGCTGACCGTCAACAGCCCCAGCATTCGGAAGATCACGTTCTGCTCGGTATTTACCGCCTGCACTCGCTCGAACTTGATGTCGAGCTGTGTCCTCTTCAACACGCCGTTACGGATCAGCACCGAGTTGTCCGTGATCCGGTAACGGAAGAACCAGTAGCGCAGGATCGCAAGAACGATCGTGCCGAGCACGAAGGCACCGATGCCGAAAGCCAGCTTGTCCTTCATGTCGCCCTGGAAAGCCACGAGAAAAGCGGCCAGGGGAGCCAGCGATTGGACGGCATTTTTCGCGATCGCCTGATAGATCTTGCCGATGTAAAAGAGCGCCGCGAATGGCGAGGTGCGATGCCAGCCGTCAGTGTCAGTCGTGCTCAATGCTGGCCCCGGCCTTCTCGAGAATGAACAGTCTCAGGCTTTCGGCGGCGTCGGCGGGCATCCCGTGGATTTTCAGATCGCCGGCGGAACCGCCTGCGGTGAAGAGTTGCAGCGTGGCCAGTTTGAAATGCCGGTCGAGAGGCGTGCTGCTCGTTTCCACATGCTGCACGCGATTGAAGGGAATCGCCGTGATGGTTCGCCAGAATACGCCGGAGCGGTACAGAATATCCTTGTCCCTTATCGCATAGCCCTTGCGAGCCACGCTGACAAGAGGCCACCACAGGCCGGAAACTCCGCCGACGACGATCAGCAGCCAGGCCAGGCCGAACAGCCAGCGCTGGCCGATTGGCAGCGGGGCCACCTGCAGCACGAGGACGCCGAGCGATGCAATGATCGTCGTAATGAGCGACTGAACCTGCAGCCGCCTGATGTAATTCGCGGCAAGAGGCTGCCATGCAACATCGTCCGCCGCCGGCAGTTCGTCCAGCGCGATTTCGGGATTCTCGAACACTCGGCGCCTCCGGCCAGGGAGACGGCATTATAGGGGCGCTGCGCCTTCCGGAGCCAAGCATGCGACGGCGGTCGGAGCTCCGCGCAACTTACGCGGTTGCCGCCGCCTTGACAGCGAGCAAGTCGCGTCCGACAATTTGCGGCCTTTCGCTCGCCCGTTCCCCGCAAAATGGTGATGTAGCTCAGTTGGTCAGAGCGACGGACTCATAACCCGTAGGTCGGTGGTTCAATTCCACCCATCACCACCACCTCGACGATCCGCATGGGCACATTCGGCCCGGCTACGACTTGCGACGTCCTTCCGTCTCCCAGGTCCATTGACAGAGCCACAATTGTACGTACAATGTGCGCATTGGAAGGAGCGAGCTATGACCGCGAAGGCGACACGCCGATATAACCTGCGCGCGACCGATGAGCAGGCCGCACTGATCGATGCTGCCATGCAATTGGGCAATGAGCGCAGCGTGACGGATTATATTCTCGGCAGTGCCGTTATGGTTGCCGAGCAACGTCTTATGGCCCGCAACGATTTTCGCCTCACCTCGCGACAGTACCAGAAGTTTCTCGACGCGCTGGACCGACCTGTGCAGGATAAACCGCGTCTGCGCCGCTTGATGACAGAACCAGGCGCGTTGGAAGAGCCCGAGCGGCGTCCTGGTTGATTGCCGGCCCGGAACTCCTTACCCGTAGACACTCGCTGACGGAGTTCGACTGCGGCAAACAGTCGCTCACCGACTGGTTACAGCGATTTGCAATGCAAAGCCAGGCAGGCGACTCGGCACGCACTTACGTGTTCCATCGGGACATGCGCGTCATCGGATACTATTCCATCTGTCCTTCGAGCATCAGTCGCGAAGCCTCCCTGGCCAGAATAATTCGTGGGCTGGGTCGGTACGACAGCGTTCCCGCAATTCTGATCGCCCGGTTGGCACTCGACAGAAACGAGCACGGGCAGCGATTGGGAGCGGCGCTGCTGAAGTACGCTCTTCTCCAGGCTATCGAAGGTGCTGGTGCAATAGGCGGCAGGGTAATTCTTGTCCACGCGCTGGACAAAGAGGCGAAAGCCTTCTACGGGCACTTCGGCTTCGAACAGTCGCCGGTTGCAGAGCGGACACTGATGTTATTGATGAAGGATGCGCGAGCGAGTATCGCGAGCTGACGACCCGCATGTTGAAATTGACCGACCAGACCATCTTGATCACCGGCGCCTCGCGGGGCATCGGCGCTGCCACCGCGCGAGTCGCCCTCGAAGCCGGTGCGACCGTGGTCGGCAGCTACAACAGGAGTGCGGGCGCACTGCAGGACCTTGCCGCGGATTACGGCAGCGAGCGGGTGTATGCCCTGCAGTCGGAGCTGGCAGAGCCTGGCGCGGGCCCCGAGCTTTGGCGACGGGCATTGGAGAACGTTGGGAAGATCAATGGGCTCGTGAACAACGCCGGTATCGCGCCTGCGACGAAGCTCGACGGAGACTACGACCGCTGGCGGCAGGACTGGTCGCAGGTGTTGCAGGTCAACACACAGTCCGTGGCCGACCTTTGCCGGGAGGCGGTTCTCTATTTCAAACCCCGGGGTGGCGGGCGCATCGTTACCGTTGCGAGCCGCGCCGCGTTTCGTGGCGACGGTGTCGACTATCTGCACTATGCCGCAAGCAAGGGCGCGCTCGTTGCGCTGATGCGATCCATCGCGCGCGGCTATGCTTCGGACAGAATCCTGGCCTTCCTGGTCGCGCCGGGCTGGGTGAACACCGACATGGCGTCGATCGTCCGTGAGCCCGGCAACGAAGGCATGCTTGCCGAAATTCCGATGGGGGAGGCAGCGCCACCTGATGAAATCGGGAACATGATCGTCTTTCTGCTGTCCGGAATGGTGGACCACGGTACCGGCGCGACCTTCGATATCAACGGCGCAAGCTACGTGCGTTAGCCCGGAGCGCCTTTTCCGAGTGTGTTAAATTGTGCCGGCCAAGAGCCATTACACAAGAGCAATAACAAAGAGGTGGGTATGACCGCGAGTCACTATCGGTTCGGATTGACAGGGCTTCTGTGTGCGGTCGCGTCCCTGGTGTTGCTGGCATCCGTCGCGCCGCTTGCCTATGCGCAAGCCGGCGCCGATCACATTCCTCGCCGCGACGAAGGGCAGGGACCTTTCAATCGCCTGATACTCCGCGGCGTCAACCTGATCGATGGCACCGGCGCTCCGATGCGCGGGCCGGTCGACATCGTGATCGAGAATGATCGCATCGCCGCGATCCACAGCGTCGGCGCGCCTTTGCTCCCCATCGATCCGGAGGGCCGCCCGCCCCTCGACGGAGGACGCGAGATCGACCTCCATGGTGCGTACGTGATGCCGGGGTTTATCGACACCCACCTGCATCTGCATCACATGGATTCCGGGCAGAAGGTGCCGTCGGAATACATCCTGAAACTGTGGCTGGCGCACGGCGTCACGTCCGGGCGGACCGTCGGCTATGACGGAACTCTCGCCGAAGAGATGGGCATCAAACGCCTGCTCGACACCAACGAGATCACGGGACCTCGCATACATCTCTACCCGTTCTTCGGGACGGAAGAGGCAGGGCCGCTCGATACCCCCGAGCAGGCGCGCGATCGCATCCGGCGCATCAAGCGCGCGGGAGCGGTCGGTGTCAAGTTCTTCGGCGCTCCTGAAGAGATTCTCTGGGCGGCGCTCGACGAGGCGGAAAAGCAGGGCCTGAGTTCGACCATGCATCATGCACAGCTGAACGTTCTGCATGCGAACGTGCTGGCAACTTCAGCACACGGCCTGAAAGGCATGGAACACTGGTACGGACTGCCGGAAGCGATGTTCGTCGACCGGCAAATTCAGGACTACCCGGCCGACTACAACTACAACAATGAGCAACATCGTTTTGCCGAGGCCGGCAGGTTATGGCAGCAGGCAGCGAAACCCGGTTCGGAAAAATGGAACGAGGTAATGCAGACGCTGCTCGATCGCGGGTTTTCGCTGTCGCCGACGTTCACCTCCTACCTTGCCAGCCGCGACCTCATGCGACTGAGTCGCGCGCCGTGGCATGAGATCTACACCCTTCCGGGTCTGTGGGAATACTATCGCGCGAACCGCGATGCGCACGGCTCATACTGGTTCGACTGGACGCTGGAAGAAGAGCTGGCCTGGAAAAAGAACTTCCGCCTCTGGATGACCTTCGTCAACGAGTACAAGAATCGTGGCGGTCGCGTGACGGTGGGTTCCGACTCCGGCTACATCTATAACCTTTACGGCTTCGGCTATGTCCTGGAGATGGAACTCCTGCGCGAAGCGGGCTTCTCTCCCCTTGAAGTGATTCACTCTGCGACTATGCAGGGAGCAAGGCAGATCGGTATTGCGAACGACGTCGGCTCGGTGCAGGTGGGAAGGAAAGCGGACCTCGTCGTAACGCGAGAGAACCCCCTGGCGAACCTGCACGTCCTGCTCGGCACCGGCACCATCAGGTTGAATGACGAGAGCCGCAAGGTGGAGAGAGTCGGCGGCGTGACCCATACGATCAAGGACGGTATTGTCTATGACGCGCCGGCATTGCTCGAGGATGTTGCAGAGATGGTGCGTGCCGAGAAAGATCGGCAAGGTATCGCGCCCGGAATCATGCCGATCGTGAATGCGGACTGACTAGCCCCGGTATCCGTCAGGTGGGTTCGCCCGGGTCGGATTTACTGCCGCCGCGAAAATCGGGCGACATCGAACGGCCGCAAATCAATCGCCGCCTCACGCCCGCACGCGAGATCCGCGACCAGCTCCCCCGTTATCGCCGCCATCGTCAGTCCGAGATGCTGGTGACCGAACGCGTAGAAGAGATTCTCCGCAACCGGACTTCTGCCGATCGCCGGCAGGTAGTCGGGTAAGGTCGGGCGGGCGCCCATCCATCGGCTGCGGGGCTCGCCGAAAGGCAGGCCGAGGTCGTCGATATGCCGCTCGAGTCTCGACCATCGCGCTTCCGTCGCCGGCCTTTCGTGTCGCGCGAACTCGACGAAACTCGTGGCGCGCAGCGCCGACTGGAAGCCGGTAACCACCATGAAGCGGTCTTCGAACACGATCGGCGGCATATCCGCGGGCCATGCCTGCCGTGCCGACTGAATGTGATAGCCGCGCTCGGCGACGATCGGCGCGAACACGCCAGTCTGACGCAGCAATCGTCCCGAACTGACTCCGGCGGCGATCAGAACGACGTCGGCGGTGCGAGATTGGCCATCATCCGTCATCAACGATGCACCGGCATCCGCGGAGACAATCGCCGTTGCGCGCGCCTGAACGAAGGCGCCGCCTGTCGCCCCGATCGACGCTTTGATGGCATCCAGCAGCAGCCCCGGGTCCCTTACCTGACCCGAGCCCTCGAAACGGATCGCCGCATGCAGATGTGACGTAACCAGCGCCCGCAACTGCGCGAGTTCCGCCGCTGTCGCCTCGCGCCAGGTGGCACCGCCGGTGTTGGCCTGTTGCCAGTTCGCCAGCGCGTCTTTCGCCGTTCGCGCTGACTCCCAGACGACATAATGGCCCTGTTCCAAAAGCAGCTCTGGACAGCCTGCATCGGTCACCAGCCGCCGCCAGGCCGGCAGCGCCTGCTCCATGCACGCAGTGAGTGCGGCCGTCCCGCTCAAGAATCGGGTCGTGCCCGAGGCGCGGGCCATACGCAGGAAGAACGGCAACCACACGCGCATTTCGCTGACCGGCGTGGCGATCGGACCGTCGCCCTTCAAGAGCATCCCTAGTGCCTTTTTGAACGAGGCCACAGAAGCCAGCGGTTCGACTTGCTCGACGGCAATATGGCCGGCGTTACCCCACGACGCGGATCCTGACGCGCTGTTTGCGTCCACGACCGAGACCGAGAATCCCTCGCGCGCGAGCCGATGCGCGCAAGCGAGGCCTACGATTCCGCCGCCTACCACAAGCGCCGTTTTCTGCTGTACCGTCATCGCGGAGCACTTAACCTTGTTGCTCGCCATTGGATTCCTATACGGTATACGAAATTGAAGTAACGACGGAAGCCCAGATGCAGATAATCAAGTGGGACGACGTACCGCTCGAAACGGTAAACGACGGCATGCAACGGAAGATCGTTACCGGAGAACGAATGACGGTTGCGCGCATCTGGTTCAGGGACGGCTTCCTGGTGCCGCTGCACAGCCATGAAATGGAGCAGATCACGCAGGTTGTCTCGGGCAGGATGCGTTTTCGCTTCGGTGAGGATCGCGCCTGTGAGCTGGATGTCGGGCCGGGTGAGGTGGTCGTCATTCCGTCGAACCTGCCGCACGAAGCCCTGTGCATCGGCGACGTGGAAGAGGTGGACATGTGGTCGCCTCGCCGCGACGACTGGCTGAACGGAACGGACGACTACCTCAGAATCAAGAAAGGTCAGTAAAGAACATATACGGTATTATCGTCCGCAGCCCAGGCATGAGGACTTCTCCGTTGCGCCTAACCCCCGTCCGTTGTTTAATGCGCCGCTTGTTTTCGACGTTGAACTCATGCAAAGACCGACCAAAGAAGAATTCAAACAGGCCCTGCTCGACCGCCTCATTTATTCCGTAGGTAAAGACAGCAGCCATGCGGTCCCCAGGGACTGGTGCGTGGCCCTGACGTTGGCCATCCGCGATCACATTGTCGATGCGTGGATGGATTCGACCCGCAAGACCTATGAGACGGGGGCGAAGCGGGTCTATTACCTCTCGATGGAGTTCCTCATCGGCCGCCTGCTGGCGGATGCGATGTCGAATCTCGGCCTGACCGACGTTTGTCGTGAGGCACTGGACGCGCTGGGCGTCGACTTTGAAGCGGCCATCGCCAGTGAGCCCGATGCGGCTCTGGGTAACGGCGGCCTCGGCCGGCTGGCTGCCTGCTTCCTCGATTCGATGTCGACGCTCGGCATTCCGGCCATGGGTTACGGCATTCGCTATCAACATGGTTTGTTCCGCCAGCGCTTCGCCGACGGGTGGCAGATCGAGCAGGCGGAAAACTGGCTGACGATGGGCCATCCCTGGGAGTTCGAGCGCCTGGACTCGAGCTACATGGTGAGTTTTGGCGGCGTTGCCGATCCGGACAAGGCTCCGCAGGATCGTTGGCAGCCCGCTGAAACGGTCATCGCGAGCGCCAACGACACGCCAATCACCGGGTGGACCGGCAGGCACGTCAACACATTGCGGCTGTGGTCGGCAAAAGCCGCGGGGAATTTCGACCTCTCGAGGTTCAACCAGGGCGACTACCTTCGAGCGGCGGCGGAGGAAGTTCTCGCGGAGACGATCACGCGCGTGCTCTATCCGGACGACTCGACGGAACAGGGAAGACAGCTGCGCCTGAGCCAGGAATATTTCTTCACGTCCGCGTCACTACAGGACCTCGTGCGGCGCTACCTGCAGGATCACGACGATCTTCGCGCCATGCCGAACTTCGTCGCGATACAGCTGAACGATACGCACCCAGCGGTGGCGGTCCCGGAACTGATGCGCCTCTTGACGGACGAGCACGGGCTCCCGGCGGAGGAGGCGTTTCGTGTCACACATGAGTGCCTGAGCTACACGAACCATACCCTCCTTCCCGAGGCGCTTGAACGCTGGCCGCTAGAGCTTTTCAAGAAGATACTGCCGCGGCATATGCAACTGATCGACTTCATCGATCGACAGTTCATGGCATTGCCGGAAATCAGCGCCAACGGCGTCAACGTGCACGAGCTTACGACCGTCGACTACGACAACGGCGGCTCGGTCCGCATGGGCAACCTGGCCTTCATCGGCAGCCATCGGGTGAACGGCGTTTCAGCATTGCACACCGAGTTGATGAAGCAGACTGTGTTCAAAGGCCTGCACTCGGTGTATCCCGAGCGGATCGTGAACCTGACCAATGGCGTGACGCCGCGGCGCTGGCTGCACAACTGCAATCATCCGCTGCGCGACCTGTTGAATGAGACGATCGGAGATGGATGGGTGGCTGACCTCGGCAAGATCGAGGCTCTGGCGCAATTCGCGGATGACGGCGCGTTTCGAACGTGCTTCGCGGCGGCCAAGAGAAAGAACAAGGTATATCTCGCCAACGAAATTCTGAAGCGTTCGGGGCCGGCCGTGAGCCCGGACGCGGTGTTCGACGTGCACGTCAAGCGGATTCACGAGTACAAGCGTCAACTGTTGAACGCCTTGCATACCGTCGCACACTATCAGGCCATCAAGGCCGATCCGAATGCGGACTGGCTGCCGGTTGTGAAACTGTTCGGCGGCAAGGCGGCGCCGAGTTACCAGATAGCCAAGCTGATCATCAAGCTGATCAACGACATTGCGACCGTGGTGAACAGCGATGCTGAAGTCGGGGACAGGCTCAAGGTCGTCTATATGTCCGACTACAACGTTTCTCGCGCCGAAGTCATCATTCCGGCGGCCGATCTTTCCGAGCAGATATCGACCGCGGGGATGGAAGCATCGGGAACGGGGAACATGAAGCTCGCGCTGAATGGCGCGCTGACGATCGGCACACTGGACGGAGCGAACATAGAGATTCGCGATCGTGTCGGACACGACAACATGTTCATCTTTGGACTGACGGCAGAGGAAGTCGCAGAAAAGCGCCGGCAGGGATACGATCCTCGCAAAATAGTGGAGGGCAATCCGCGTCTGAAGGCCGCCTTGGCTGCGATCAACAACGGTACGTTTTCGCCGGATCAACCGGATCGCTTCGCGCCGCTGATAAGGAATCTTTATGAAGGCGATTACTTCATGAATACGGTCGATTTCGAATCCTATTGCTCAGCGCAGGCGCGTGCCGTCGATGCATATCGGGACAGTGCCCTGTGGTGGCGGGCAGCGGTATTGAATACGGCGCACGTCGGGTGGTTCTCCTCCGACCGCACTATTCGCGAGTACGATGAAAAGGTGTGGCGCTCTCGCTCGAAACAGGTCGCCTGAACGTCCTTCCTTTGCGATCTGACGTGACCTCACTTCCAGCGGAGATCGAGACGCCCCGGCTTTTCCTGAGACCATGAGGACGTCGAGCACGTGCTTGGATATGCGTGCGATGAAGGATGGCGGTGGTCGGCGTGCACGAAGCGCCGGACGGAGCGATTGACGCCGGTTACCCGACTTGCATCGGGGTCACTCGCGCCAGATACTGCATGAGTGAGCCAGGTGCTCAGCAGCAACTTTAGCTCGGGAGGCGACAGAGTTGACTATCCTCAAGCCAACCATTCACCGAATAATGAAGATCTGGTGGTTCCTCCTCTGGAGAACAGTGCTGTTTGGCGCCATCGCAGGATTTGTGATGGGATTCATTCTCGGGATTTTGCTCCTTTTTACGCAGGTCGAGGAACAAACGAAAATCCTGATTTCTCAGAGCGCAGGACTTCTCGTCACCATTCCTGTTGGAATATGGGTTCTGTCTTTGCTGTTTGACAAAGCATTTGCGGATTTTCGAATCGTGCTCGTGTCGTCGAAAGACGATGGGCCCTCCGATACCTGACAAGTCTCGGCTGCCCGGACGTGTCTGTCACGACTTCGGCGACGATGCAACGGTTCGCTCAGGGTGCGAGTGACTCGAACCAGCGGGCACCGGACAAAGGCCGCCGCACGCCGCATCTGTTCCGCAGCTTGCACCCGCAGACGATGCGGGAGATACTGAGTTGCCAGAGGGCTCAACGGCCAGGCTTCAACGGTCAGATTCATAACAGCAAATACAACAGGAATCAGAGCATGTTTACACAGGCGTCCATCGTCGCTTTGGGGCTATTTCTGATCGTCAGAGGGACAACGACCGGAGACTACACCTCGGTTGTCCTTGGCGTCCTTGTCGCAGCGTTTGCCTCGTGTACGTTGTACAGGCTGAAGACCGGAAAGTGACGTCCGTCGCCGCAGTCGAACCCGACTGAGCCGATCCCGTCACAACCGGCAGGGATCCCCGACCATGTCATCCTCTGATGCTTTCAGGATACACAGGCTCGGGCCTGCCGACATCGATCTGATGGGGGCGATGCTGACAACCTTTGGCGAGGCTTTCGATGAAGTCGATACCTTCAGCAAGGCCAGGCCCGGCCCGAACTATCTCCAACGCCTGCTCGACAGCGATTATTTTATTGCGCTCGCCGCGCTGAAGGAGAGGGAAGTCGTCGGCGGACTCGCGGCCTATGAGCTGCTCAAGTTCGAGCAGGAGCGCAGTGAGATCTATATCTACGATCTGGCTGTTTCAGCACCGCACCGACGCCAGGGTATTGCGACTGCGCTGATTGCAGAACTCCGCAAGATCGCGAAAGGCCGCGGTGCCTACGTTATCTTTGTGCAGGCGGACTACGGAGACGAGCCTGCCATAGCCCTCTATACGAAACTGGGTACGCGCGAAGATGTCCTGCACTTCGATATCGAGGTCGGCCAGTAGTGCGCCATCAATGGCGCCCCTGTCCGGGCGCCGATCGCTTGTGCGATGCTGATGATGTCGACGAGACGGGGTTGATTCCGAGACGTTTGTAAAGGTCGGCCATCAGCCATGCCGGACCGATCAGCAGGAATTGGAGATCCTTGAAAAACGAAGGCTTCTTCCCCTCGATTTCGTGACCGATGAACTGGCCGATCCAGGCGATGACGAATACGCCTGCCAACAACTGCCAGAGCGGGAACGTCAAGGTAGTATCGAGCCAGTAAACGGCACTGAACATCACAACACCAACCAGTACCATGCCACCCGCAAGCGCGGGTGCCAGCACCAGGTAGTAGACAATTGCGAGTGCCATGAGGAGCGTGGCCCAGTTCAGCCACGGACTCAATGCCGCGAACTCCGGTACCGGAATCAGCCACAACAAGCCAAGCACGCTGAACAGTATCGCGGGAACACAAATCCAGTGTATTGCCTTGTTACCAGGGTGACGATGACTGTCACTGTATTCGTCCAGCCACTGGTGCATCGTGCGCATCGCCTTGCCCTCCGGGTGCCGAATTGAAACATTAGCGCTGAGCGGCGCGGTGCGCAAGGAACGACGTGGAGCATCGCAACGTGCGTGGCCAGACGACTCGCTGGACGTCTTGCAAATGCGGGTGGTCGGCAAGATACTGGCGCGATCGAGCACGAAGGAAAAGCAATGTCTCGAAAGGTCCCTTCGCAGACCGCTACGACCCGTCTCCTGCAGGCAGCAGGATGATCGCTCGCCGGGAATTTCTCGCGGCGGCAGGCGCGATGTGGTTTGCAGGCGCAGTATCGGGGTGCGACAGGAAAACCGGAGGATCCGAATTGTACGGCTTGATCGGAAAAATGCAGGTTGTATCAGGGCGGCGTGATGCGCTGATTGCCATTCTCATCGACGGTCTCAGCGATATGCCGGGCTGCCTCAGCTATATCGTTGCACGGGATCCGACAGATGCCGAGGCAATCTGGATAACCGAAGTCTGGGACAACAAATCAAGTCACGAAGCATCGCTGTCCCTGCCGTCCGTGCAGGACGCCATCGCCCGCGGCAGACCGCTTATCGCCGGATTCGGGGAACGATTCGAAACGGAGCCGGTCGGCGGATACGGCCTTCCCGGCTGAACTGCGATCGGTGTCAATTTTGCGTTGTGTAGCCTGACAACTCTCGAGAGCATCGATTGCGGTTGGCCGTGCCAATGAACTCGATCCCGGTCCCTCGTGAGCTTCGCAGTGAGCGGCTCTTTTTTCGTCCGTGGCAGGAAGCCGATGCCGTGCTCTTGCTCCCGGTGCTCGAGGCTAACGTAGACCATCTGGCGGACTGGATTCCCGAGCACGTTTCCGCCCCGGCACCGCTTGAAGAACTCAAGCTCCGCCTCGCCGGGTTCGCGGGCGATTTTGAGGCAGCCCGCAACTGGCGGTTCGGCATCTTTCCCGAAGATCAGAGCGGTGTGTTCGGTGAGGTCAGTCTGTTCCCAAGATCCGCGGAAGGGCGTGTCGATCTCGCGTTGGCAGACCGCCTGGAAATCGGTTATTGGCTCCGTCAAGACGTAACAGGTCGAGGCTATGCTACGGAGTCGGCTCGCGCCATGCTCGGGCTGGCCGTAGCAATGCCGGGCATCGATTCGGTCGAAATACATTGCGATCCCCGAAACAACGCCAGCGCTGCGGTTCCGCGGCGCCTGGGCTTTCGCCTCCTGCGTCCGGGAGTCGAGCAGGGCTTGACGCTTCCGCAAAATGAAGCTGGAATGCTTTGGTCATACGACGTACGTGAAGTTGCCTCAGTCGGCTCGATGTGAACCTCGCAGTAGTGCTGAGCCTCGCTGCTTCGCCTGACACATCCCGATGATGAACTTGCAGCAGCCCGCTGCATCCGGCAACCAACTCCTCGGACGATCCTCGTGTATACAGTCCTGCAAGTCGTCGCCGTTGCACTGGTATCTGTCGCCATGGCGCTTTCATTGGCTCACGCACTCGAGTTCCCGGGCAAGATGCGCCTCGACAAGGAAACGTATTACGGGATGCAGTCCATCTACTATCCGGGGTTTACGATTGGTGGGGGAGTCGGGGAGGGCGGCGGGACCATCGCGACTGTCATTCTGCTGTTTCTGACCCCGTCCGGAAGCGGGCAGTTCTGGCTGACCCTCTCGGCGTTACTTTGTCTGCTTGCCGTGCAAGCCGTCTACTGGATATTCACCCATCCGGTAAACAACTTCTGGGTTGCCGGCGAGAAACTCGACCGCTTTAGCAGTAGCTTCTTTTCCTTTGGCACAAAGCGATCGCGGAAGGGGGCCGGCCAACGGGACTGGACGCAGTTGCGCGACCGTTGGGAGTACTCGCACGTCGCCAGGGCTGCGCTTTCCGCGACGAGCTTCGTCCTGCTCCTTGTCGCCACCGCGTCGGGGGCGGCCTGACGAAAATCGTCCCGTCTCTTCCCTGCGTTCAGCCAGGGTCCGAACGCACCAGGATCAGCCCCGCCAGAGGTGGCAGAGTCAGTACGACGCTCTGACCGCGCCCGTGCCACGGCACGGCTTCGCTTTCGATTTCTCCGGGGTTGTACAGGTTGCTGCCGCCATACTTCGCGAGGTCCGAGTTCATGATCTCGACATACCGGCCTTCGTCGGGTACCCCGACCCGGTAGTCGTGCCGTACCACGGGCGTAAAATTCATCACGACGACAGCTTTTTGCTCCGGCGCATGCCGCAGGAAGGCGAGGACCGACATCGCGCTGTTGTCGGCGTCCAGCCATTCGAAGCCTCGTGAGTCGCAGTCCCACCAGGCAAGCGAGGGGTAGTCGTGTTGCAGCCGGTTGAGATCGGTGAGGAGTGTGGCGATTCCGGATGGCCCCGCTTCATCGCATCGATGCCATGGCAGTGACTCGGTAGCATTCCATTCCCCTGTCTGCGCGAACTCGCCGCCCATGAAGAGCAGTTTCTTGCCCGGAAAACTCCATTGGTACATGTAGAGCAGGCGCAGGTTCGCCAGGCGCTGCCAGTCGTCGCCGGGCATCTTGTTGAACAACGAACGCTTTAAGTGAACGACCTCGTCGTGCGACAGCGGCAGAACGAAGTTCTCGTTGAATGCATAAGTCGGCCCGAAAGTGAGCCAGTTCTGATGATGATTGCGGTAGATCGGGTCCTTGGCGAAATAGTGCAAGGTGTCGTGCATCCAGCCCATGTTCCACTTGAGATGAAAGCCCAGTCCGCCTGCGGTGACCGGGCTGGTCACGCCGCGCCAGTCGGTCGACTCTTCGGCAATCATCAGCCACTCGGCGCATTCTCTGGCGACCGCGCTGTTCAGTTCACAGATGAAGTCGATTGCCTCCAGGTTCTGGTTGCCGCCAAGGCGGTTGGGAACCCAGCTTTCACCCTGACGCGAAAAATCGAGATAGAGCATCGACGCGACGGCATCCACGCGCAGCCCGTCGACGTGGAATTCGCGCAGCCAGTAAAGTGCATTGGAGATGAGGAACGAGCGCACTTCGTTGCGCTCGTAGTTGAACACCAGCGTGCCCCAGTCGCGATGCTCGGCTTTCCAGGAGTCGTGATACTCGTAGAGGCTCGTACCGTCGAATTTGGCGAGCGCATGCGCGTCGCGCGGAAAATGCGCCGGTACCCAGTCCAGCAGCACGCCGACGTTCTGCTGGTGACAGTGGTCGACCAGTGCCCGAAATTCGTCAGGAGTGCCGTGCCGGCTGGTCGGCGAGAAGTAACCGGTGGTCTGGTAACCCCAGGATTCGTCAAGCGGGTGCTCGCTGACCGGCAGCAATTCGACGTGCGTGAACCCGAGCCTCAACACATGGTCCGCAAGCTGCGAGGCCAGCTCCCGATACGACAGAAAGCTGTTGTCCTCGCCACGGCGCCATGACCCGAGATGCACCTCGTAGGTGGACATGGGCGCGGATTTCCAGTCGCGGCGCGAGCGCCGGGTAAGCCAGTCTCGGTCGCGCCAGGTGTAACCGGTTTCCGGCATGACCAGGCTGGCCGTCGCCGGCCTGCGTTCAGTGAACTTTGCGTACGGGTCGGACTTCAGCGCGATACTCCCCGTCTCACGGTTACGCAGCTCGAACTTGTACGGACCTTCCCGCAGTTCGGGCAGGAACAGCTCCCAAACGCCGCTCTGCCCGCGAATGCGCATCGGGTGGCACCGGCCGTCCCACTCATTGAAGTCGCCGACCACACTGACGCGTTCGGCGTTCGGCGCCCACACAGCGAAAAGCGTGCCTTCGATCCCGTCAACGGTTCTGGCATTTGCGCCGAGGAATCGATAGGCGGCCGTGTGCCTGCCTTCGTTGAAGTTCGCCAGTTCGGCCTCCTCGATCACCGGTCTGAAGGAATACGGGTCGTACCGGGTGCGGCGGTGGCCGTAGCTGTCTTCAGCGAGCAATCGGTAGTGTCGAGGAAGGTCTCCCGTGTGGCCTCTGAACTCGAACAGATCGGTATCGCCAATGCGCTCCATCGGACGCTTCTCTGACTCCACGAACACCTTTCGGGTGCGCGGCAGGAAAACGCGGACGAAGGCATTTGCGCCTTCGCCGTGTCGGCCCAGAACCGCAAACGGGTCGTGATGCCGTGCCTCGATGAGGCGGATGGCGTCTACGTCTCCCGCCGAGAGAGTGCTTGTGTGCCGGTGAGAAGCGATCGGTAATCCTCGGATTTTGCCCTAGGGGTCTGCGCGGTAGAAGCCGAACGGGCTGCGGCTCTCCCACTTCGGCCCTGTTTGTCGATCCTCCTCGTCACATAGTCACTACTATGCTCCTCGGACGATCGACCAACCGGACTCGAAGTGGGAGACCCTCGCCTCATTCATTTCTACCGCGCAGACCCCTAGCGTCGCGCCGCAGGCGTCTGCGGGTAGATGATCGTGCCGCGAATGTAGCATACTGCTTTTGCCGCCTACGTTTCACCGCCCCGAGGGCGACAGGAGCATCAGATGCAACCTCGACGATCCGGCCGTTTTGTCAGTAGCCTGACCCGCAGCACGATGGCGGTGATCATGGCGGGCGGCCGCGGCTCGAGGCTCGGCGATCTTACGGCCAATCGCGCGAAACCGGCGGCGCCCTTCGGCGGCAAGTTCCGCATCATCGATTTTCCGCTTTCGAATTGCGTCAATTCCGGCATCCGGCAGATATTCGTGCTCACCCAGTACAAGGCTCATTCCCTGATCCAGCACATCAACCGCGGCTGGGGTTATCTGCGTGGTGAATTCGGCGAATTCATCCAGATCGTGCCGGCGCAGCAGCAACTGGGCGAGCAGTGGTACCTCGGGACCGCCGACTCTGTTTACCAGAACCTGAGTATCGTGCGGGAAAGCCACCCGGAGCACGTTCTGATCCTGGCCGGAGACCATATTTACAAGATGGACTATGGACCGATGATTGCCTATCACACCGACAAGGAGGCCGACATCACCGTCGGTGTGATCGAAGTGTCCCTTCCGGAAGCCAGGTCTTTCGGCGTCATGACCGTCGACGAAAACAACCGCATCGTTCGTTTCCTGGAAAAGCCGGACAAACCGGAACCGATGCCCGGTTCGACGGACACGGCGCTGGCCTCCATGGGCATCTATGTCTTCGATACCGATTTTCTTTGCGACAAGCTGATCGCCGATGCTGCCGATCCCGGGTCCGCGCACGACTTCGGGCGAAACATCGTGCCGGGCAGTATCGACCTGGAGGAGCGCGTCTATGCGTATCCCTTTCACGACGTGGAAACGAAGGCGCAAAGTTACTGGCGAGACGTCGGAACCGTGGATGGCTTCTTCAAGGCCAACCTCGAGCTGGCGCAGGTGCGCCCGGAGTTGAACCTCTACGACGACCAGTGGCCGATCTGGACCTACCAGGAGCAGCTGCCGCCCGCCAAGTTCATTCTCGATGAGCCCGCCAGACGCGGCGCGGCGTACAACTCGCTGGTTTCCGGCGGCTGCATCGTCTCCGGCGCCGAGGTGCGCGAGTCCGTACTGTTTTCCAACGTGCGCGTGCGCGAAGCGTCGAAACTGCTGAAAGCGGTGGTGCTGCCTCGCGCAAGCATCGGTGCCAACTGCCGCATCACACAGGCGATCATAGATGAGGACTGCGTCATTCCCGACGGTACCGTTATCGGCGAAAATGCCGAAGAGGACGCGCGACGTTTCTGGCGCACCGAAGAAGGTGTCGTACTCGTCTGTCCCCACATGCTGCACTGACAACCCCCGTTCCGCCACGCAGCGCGACCCGGCGCCGGGATGACGCGAGAAACCTCATGACAGCGTTTTATGACACACCCTGAACTGCACCTTGTCCTGTGCTGGCACATGCACCAGCCGCAGTACCGCGATCCGCGTGACGGCCGCTGGCGAAGGCCATGGACCTGGCTGCACGGCATCAAGGACTACACCGACATGGCTGCGCATCTGGAGACCGTTCCGGGCGCGCGTGCGGTAGTCAACTTCTCGACCGTGCTCCTCGAGCAAATCTCAGTCTACGCCGAGTCCATCGCCAAGTGGAAGCAGGACGGCTCCGCCGTCGGAGACCCACTGCTCGACGCGCTCGGCGGAAGCGTCCCCTATTCCGGGCTTTCGGACGAAAAAAAACTGGAACTCATGGCTTCCTGCCTGCATGCCAACAGGGCGCACATGATCAAAGCATTTCCCGCGTACGCGGCCCTTGCGGTGCGAGCCCGGATCGCCATCGAACAGAAACGACCGCTGGACGAGGCGCGATTCCGCGACCTCCTGGTCTGGTATCACCTCGCGTGGACCGGCGAAAGCCTGCGCCGTGAGTCTCCGATACTGCATGGCCTCCTGCGCAAGTCCGAAGGCTTTAGCGACGAAGATGCGCGCCAGCTGCTCCTCCTGATCGGCGAAGTGGTGGCTGGCATTATTCCGCGGTACCGCAAACTTTGCGAGACCGGACGCGTGGAGCTTTCGCTGACTCCGCACGCCCACCCCATATTGCCGCTTCTTATCGACATGGAAAGCGCCCGGGAGTCCCGACCGGAGGTGACCCTGCCGGAAGCGCGCTACCCCGGCGGCGAGGAACGGTGCCGCTGGCATATCGAACGCGCGCTGACGCTGTACGAGCAACATTTCGGAGTACGGCCGCGGGGCTGCTGGCCCTCGGAGGGCGGTGTCAGTGAACCGGTCCTGCCGCTGCTGCGAGAATACGGCTTCGAATGGACGGCAACCGGCACCAATGTGCTCGAGAACTCGATCGGCAAAGGTGCAGAGAGCGCGCACTTTCAGATATGGCGGCAGTCGGGAGAGAACGGCATCGCCTGCTTCTTTCGCGACGACGAGCTTTCCGACCGCATCGGGTTTCAATACTCACAGTGGGGCGCCGAAGATGCGGTAAACGACCTGATTGCGCGTCTCGAGGCCATCGGCCGAGACTGGAAGGGCAGCGCGCCGCCGATCGTCAGCATCATCATGGACGGCGAGAATGCCTGGGAGCACTTTCCCTACAACGCATGGTTTTTCCTGCAGCATCTGTATTCCCGGCTGGTCGTGCATACACACATCCACCTGACGACGTTTTCGTCATTGCTGGACGATAAGCACGATGAGGGCGAGCTTCCGCGGCTGGTGGCGGGCAGCTGGGTGTACGGCGACTTTTCCGTGTGGATCGGCGATCCGCAGAAGAACCGGGCGTGGGAGCTCTTGTGCGCCGCGAAAACAGCCGTGGACCGGGTACTCGGGAGCGGTCGGGACGTCGATCGCGAGACTGTCCTCGAGCAGCTCGGCGTTTGTGAAGCGTCGGACTGGTTCTGGTGGCTGGGCGGCGGGAATGCTGCCGAGGACAGTGCGGCATTCGACAGTCTGTTCCGGGAACATCTCGGTGTGCTGTACGACATGCTTGGCGAGACGGCGCCCGACAACCTGGCGGAGGGGATGATAGCCGGCGATGCAGTCGCCGACGCGGAAGGCGCAATGCGCCGCGCCAATCGCTGACGCGTCGTTGATGCCAGCCCGCGCAATCGGTGAGATATCCGGGCCAGGCGAGCCAGTGCTCAGGCGGCGCAGCGCCGGCATCCTGCTGCATCCGACCTCGCTGCCGGACGGCCGGATCGGCGATTCCGCGTTCGCCTTCGTGGATTTCCTGCGGTCGGCCGGTTGCGCCGCGTGGCAGCTGCTGCCGCTGGGTCCGACTGGTCGTGCCCGGTCGCCATACAGCCTGGTATCCGCGTTCGCCGGCGCCGCAAGGCTTCTGCCGGACGACATTCTGCTCCGCGAGGCTGGCAGGCCACGCGAGCTCGCCGACTTCATCGAGCGCGAGCGGACCTGGTTGCACGACTATGCGTTGTTCACGATTCTGAAAACACGCTATGACGATGCACCGTGGTGGCGATGGCCTGCCGAGGCGCGCGACAGAAAAGCCGGGTTCGTCACCTTGCAGGCGAACCGGCAGGCCGAAGCCATGGCCGAAGTGTTCCGCAGGCAGTTTCTGTTTTCGCTGCAGTGGGAGGCGCTCCGGCGGTACGCAAACGAGCGCGACATTCTCATGTACGGCGACCTGCCGATGTTCCCTGTTGCGGATAGTGTCGACGTCTGGGTCAACCGACACCTCTTCAAGCTCGAACCGGACGGCCGCGCTAGCGTCACCGCGGGCGTGCCTCCCGACCTTTTCGCTGCGGACGGACAGAGCTGGGGCAATCCTGTGTTCGACTGGGATGCGATGCGTGTCGAGGGCTTTCGCTGGTGGCGCGAACGCGTAGGTCATGAGCTGCATCGCTTCGACCTCCTGCGCTGGGATCATTTTCGTGGTCTGCTTGCCACCTGGGAAATTCCGCGGGGCGCGAAGACGGCGCGGGAAGGCGAGTGGCGCGACGTGCCAGGGCACGAGCTGCTCGCCGCCTTGCGACGGGACCTTGGTGCGTTGCCGCTGATCGCGGAGAACCTCGGGATCATCACGCCGGACGTCGAGCGATTGCGCGGCGACTTCGCTTTGCCGGGAATGCACGTGTTCCAGTTCGGCTTCGACGGAAGCGAAGACAACCCGCATTTGCCGCGCAATCACGAGACGCAGGGCGTTGCATATACCGGGACGCACGACAACGATACGACGCTCGGATGGTTTCGGTCGCTCGCTCCTGAAGTCCGCGCGCGCGTGCTCGAGGAAACCGGCGGTGCCGAAGCAGACATGCCGTGGCCGGCAATACGGGCTGTGTTGCGATCACTCGCGCGACTTGCCGTCGTGCCGATGCAGGATTACCTGTCGCTGGATTCGGCACACCGGATGAACAGGCCCGGCGTCGCGGAAGGTAACTGGCTGTGGCGGATGGAGCAGGGCGATTTGTCGGAAGGACTTGCCGAGAAGATCCGCGAGTCGGTTCAAGCTGCAGGCAGATAAGCTTGTGCGGTCGCCCGCAATGGCGGGCTCCTACAGCGCTCGATCCCGGCGAAGAAGTACTCTGTAGGAGCCCGCCCTTGCGGGCGACCACCACATTCGCGGCTCCGTTACCCGGCACGCATCCGCACCGTCTCCCCCACGTCGTTCAGAATCTCCCTCAAGCGGTCATAATCCGGATGCCGGAGCCGCATCCACGCATTTGCCATGTACCCGTCTTCGATCGGTTGCGTCGGCGTTCCCACCGACGGCAGGTGCGCGGCTACGATGCAGTCTCCGTAGCGGCGGCTGATTTCATCCACCCCGGAATAACCACTGACGTTTCCATCCCGCTCAGGTCGTAACGCGATCATCCCCGCGGAGTACCGGCGCGACGGTTGCCGGTGCGAGCGCCCGTGCACGACGGCAGAGGCCCATTCGAAGTAGAGATCGAACTCGTTTGCGGCGTTGTACACGTCCCATTGACCGACACCGGGCGGTCTGCATCCTATCTCCGAAAACTTGAGGCCCTTCGGTCCGAAAAACCATTCCATGTGAGTCGCGGAGGTTCCGATCCCGAGGGCGCTGTTCACTCTGCGGGCCATCTCCCGAACCTCGGCATACCCCGGCGAATCGATACGGTTCGTCGTTACCATCTGCGGCGAGATCCAGCGTTCGCGCATCGCCTCGAGCACGTTCGGGTAATAGTGCGTAATGAACTCGTGCATTACATTGCCATCGACGGTCAGCGTGTCGAGGAATCCTTCGTGCCCATCTACGAACTCCTCGATGGCCACCGCCTCGCCTCCGGCCAGCGCCGACTCACCGATTACGCGCTCGAGTTCGTGCTCGTCGCGGACGCGCCAGGTGCCGGAGGCGCCGGCGCCGGCAGGCGGCTTGACGATCAACGGGTAGCCGACCGCGTCGGCAAACTCCCGCGCGTCCCGGGGGGACTTAGCCCGGGTCGACTGCGCACAGGGAATGCCGGCGCCACGTAGCGCTTCTTTCATTGCCGGCTTGTCGCGGCACAGGTATGCCGTCTTTACGGACGTCCCGGGAATGCCCGCCGCTTCGCGGACGACAGCAGCCGTCATGATGTGCGCTTCGACGGTAGCCTCCAGGCGGTCGACCCAGAGCCTGCTTTGCACGGTCCTGACCGCCTGCAGCAATGACGGCTCGTGCACAACCGATCGGACCTGCACGTAGTCGTTGAGCCAGCCGCGCATTTCCGCGCCGAGTGCCGTCTCCGGACGCTCGCCGATACCGATGACATTGGCGCCGGTTGCGCTGAGGGCGCGGACGAACTCGCGCTGGTTGTAGGGGAAAGCGGGTTCTATGAAGATGACGTTCATGGTTGCGGTCCTGGGGATCTGGCGTTTGAGTGAGTTGCCCGCAATGGCGGGCTCCTACAGCGCTCGATTCCGATGAAGAAGTACTCTGTAGGAGCCCGCCATTGCGGGCGACCATGCCCAGCCGTCGCGGAAGCGCTCAAACCTTCCCGCTAATTCGCCGGAAAAGGTCGACGTATTCCTGCCCCTGCTTCTCCCACGAGTAGTTCTTGCGCATGCCGTTCTGCATCATCCGTCGCCACACCGGGCGGTCCGGATACAGGTCGAGTGCCGTCTCGATCGCCCACCGCAAGCCCCACTCGTCGTAATCGCGAAACACGATTCCATCACCCTTGCGCGTAGCGGCATCGTAGAGCTGAACCGAATCGGCAAGCCCGCCGGTTTCCCGCACGATCGGAATCGTCCCGTAGCGGAGGCTGTACATCTGGTTGAGGCCACAGGGCTCGTAAACAGAGGGCATGAGGAACATGTCCGCGCCCGCCTCGATCCAGTGCGCGAGCTTGTTGTTGTAGCCGCGATAGAAAGACACCCGACCCCGGAAGAAATCATGCAACCAGCGGAAGAAGTGCTCGTGGCGGGATTCTCCGCTGCCGAGAACGACCATGGAAAAATTCCGATGTTGCAGCAGATCAGGAAGTACCTTCTCGATCAGGTCGATGCCCTTCTGTGAAGTCAACCGAGTGACCATGCCGATCAGCGGCTGACGCACGCCGCCTTCGAGACCCGTCTCGCTCATCAACTCGAGCTTGCAGGTCTTCTTGCCGCTCATGTTACGATGCGAGTATGTCGCCGGGATGAGTTCATCCGACTCGGGATTCCACTCCTTGTAATCGACCCCATTGAGAATGCCGACCAGGGACCCGGCCCGGTCCCGGAGCAGGTGTTGCAGACCCATGCCGTGTTCGTCTCCCTGGATTTCGCGGGCGTAGGTCGGACTGACCGTCGTGAGGAGATCGGCGTGCAGCACGCCGGTCTTTAGAAAGTTGATGCGACCGGCCGCCAGATCGTCCTGGTGCAGCTCGTGCACGGCTCCTTCCAGTCCGATGTCGTCCAGCACGGTTGCGCTGACGACACCCTGATAGCCAATATTGTGGATCGTCAGCACCGAGCGGGTCGTGTCGAACAGGCGGTCCCAGGCGTAACGGGATTTCAGGTAGAGCGGGATGAGGGCGGTATGCCAGTCGTGGCAGTGAAATATGTCGGGCGAGAACCCCATGTTCTGGCACATCTCGATCGCAGCGCGGGCGAGAAGAATGAACCGGAGGTGCTCGTCGCCGTCGTTCGTATAGATGCTGCCCCTCTCGTAGAACTCAGGGCAACGCAAGAGGTAGATGGGGAGGTCGGTTCCGGGCAGAAACGTGGTGTCGACGGAGTAGCGGCCCTCGTGGGCGCCAAGTTGGATGGGCATGTTCTGCAGATATTCCACGGGCACGATATCGAGCTTGTCGGTATCGATGGCGGAGTATCGGGGCAGCAGAACACGCAGATCATGGCCGCTGGCGTGCAGATAGGCCGAAAGCGCCGAGCAAACGTCTGCGAGTCCGCCCGTCTTGGCAAGCGGCGTCAGCTCGGACGTTGCCAGGCAAATTCGGAGCGGCTCGGGATCGGGCGCCTTCTTCTTCGGTCGTGGCATGACCGAACTCAGGCGAACTCGGCCAGGTACTTCGGCAGCATCTCGCGCCACGTCGTCCAGCTGTGATCGTAGTGGAGGCCCCATGGGTCGACGCGGTTAGGGACGCCTTTCGCGCCGAGTACCGACGCCATCCGCCACGATTCCCCGATGTCCTCCCAGTCGCCTTCGCCCGTCGGCATCAGAATCATGCGTTTCTGTAGAGCCTGCAACTGCTCGCCGTGGAGGTCTGGCAGGTAGTGGAGCGGTGAAGAAAAGTAGAAGTCCCGGTTGACATTGCCGTCGACGTATTTCGAGAGATCGAAAGTGCCGCTCATCGCAATCGCCATCCTGTATGCATCCGGATGTCGGCAGACGGTGGCGACTGAATTGAATGCCCCGATGGAAGCGCCGCCTGCGATGATCTCCAGGTTGTCGGAACGACAGTCATTGCGGATCGCCGGCGTCACTTCATGATAGATGTACGCATCGAACAGATTCTGCAGCCTGGAGCAATACTCCGGCGAGTGGTGACCGGATATCCACGCCCTTCCGGCGATGCTGTCGACGGAGTAGACCTTGATACGTCCGGTATCGAGCAACGGCTGCAACGCACTGATCATGAGGAAGCGCTCGATCTCCTCCGCGTCGCCTCCGGCCGTCGGGAACATCAGAATCGGCGCGCCAAAATGTCCCCAGCGGACCAGCTGCGCCTCCTGCTCGATGTTTGGTGAATACCAGCGGAAGAACTCCTTGGCGATCATCCCGCAAGCTTCCCCTCGGTCGCTCGCCAGTTCTGAATGCGCTGCCAGAAGAGTTCCGTGAACTCATCAATCTCGTGCGCCGGGAACAGGGCTTCGACTTTCTGTCGAACGGCGTCCCGGACGATGTCGGTACCGAAGAACTCGAGGGCGACCTCGTCGAGGTCACTCAGGTGCGCGTCGCAGAATTCGTAGAAGCGGTCGGCTTCGAACCGATCCTGAGCAATTGTCACATAGTCCGCCAGTTTCTCCTCGAAGGGCTTGTCCTCGTCGGCTATGCGGAAGTACTCGTGCCAGTTCAGGTTCGTATTCATGCGCCGGTTGGTCGCAGCGCAGAACACGGACCAACGCAGGTTGGCCTTGATCAACCAGGGAAAGTGGAAATGCAGCGACGTGACCTGGGAATCCGGGCAGGCGTTTGCAAAGTCGATGGGATACCAGGTACCGCTGCTGCGCAATGCTTCGCAGGAATTGAAATCCCAGCCAAAAAACGCGTTGATCACCATCGTCATGTTGGCCAGGTGGTTTTCTTCCTGGATCGAGAGGAAGTCGACGTCCATCCGGTAGCGATCGTGCAGAGACGCGCCAGGGTCGTAGTTCACGCAGCGCCATTGCGGGCCAAGTCCGATGCAACGTACAAAGGAATCGTGCTCGGGTACGGCTTTTTGCAGGTGCATTACTCTCGTTCCGCTTTCATCGTAGGCGTGGCTGAGCTGCTCCCTGTCACGGATGGCGGTGACGCCGACCCATGCACCGCCGTCGTAAGGCTTCATGAAGAGGGGATAGCCGATGCGGTCACCGATGGCGCCGAGGTCGAAGAGCCTGGCGTAGCGCTGCAGCGTCGGCTTCAGATCGGCCGACTCCGTATAGGACTTGGGCGGGATCAGCCATGTCTCCGGCACCGGGAAGCCAAGCCGCATCATGGCGCAGTAAGTAGTCTGCTTCTCCATGGACTGCAAGGTCCAGGGGTTGTTGAACACGTAAAGGTCATCCGTGATGATGGCCTTTTTGATCCATTCGCGCGACGTGTGGTACCAGTGTGTCAGGCGGTCGATAACGAGATCGTAGCTGCAAGGCTGGCGCAAATCGAAAGGCTCGATGTAGATTCGCTCCACATCGAACTTCAGCGTGTCCTTCCCGGATGGGATGGCAAGGTCGAGCTTGCGAAGCAGCGCTTCGTAACAGATCGGCCAGCAGATATCAGCACCGAGGGAAAGCCCGATGCGGCGCGTCTTTGTTGCCACTACAGAATCCTGTTTCCGGTTCCGGATACTATAGCGTGTAAGCGGTGGCGGTTCGCCGCCGCGGTTTACCGGGCGCAATGTTCATTCTGCAGGCCGAACCGGCGGCCGTAGCCTTTTTCTTCATAAATACAAGAGGTTAATTGCATGAAGCCACGGATTACTGTCATCACCATCGGGGTCGACGACTTGGAGCGGGCGCTCCGCTTCTATCGCGACGGGCTTGGCCTGCCGACGGAGGGCATCGTCGGCCAGGAGTTCGAACATGGGTCGGTGGCGTTCTTCAATTTGCAAGCGGGCCTCAAGCTGGCCATCTGGCCTCGGGAAAGCATCGCCCACGATACCGGTCTTCCCCGTAGCAATCCGAATGCCACAGAGTTTACGATAGGCCACAACGTCGCCTCGAAAGCAGAAGTCGATGCGGTCATCAGTCAGGCTGAAGATGCCGGTGCCACGGTGGTGAAGGCGGCGCAGGGAACTTTCTGGGGCGGCTACGCGGGTTACTTTCAGGATCCTGACGGACACTTGTGGGAGGTTGTGTGGAATCCGCACATTCAGGTGGCGTAATCAAAAAAAGCCGGCAGTGAACGTCGTTGTCAACTTTCGAGGCAGTCAGTTCGATGATTCGACGCGCAGCGCACAGCGATCTCGAGGATATAGCTCGTATCTACAACTACTACATACTCAACGCGATTGCTACATTCGAGGAGGAGCCGATATCGGCGGGTGAAATGGCGGGGCGTCGCGACGCCATAGAATCGGCGGGTCTTCCGTGGCTGGTTGCAGAGCAAGGGGGGCAGGTCGTCGGCTACGCGTATGCCGGCAAATGGAGCGGGCGGTGCAGCTATCGCTTCAGTGTCGAGAGTACCGTGTACGTCGACCCGGCCGCAGTCGGTCAAGGTGTCGGCACGGCCCTGTACAAGGCGCTTCTCGACACTTTACGGCACAAATCCGTGCACGTCGTTATCGGCGGCATAGCGCTTCCCAACGCCGCCAGTGTAGCCTTGCACGAAAGGCTTGGCTTTCAGAAAGTGGCCCATTTCAGGGAAGTCGGCTTCAAGTTCAACCAGTGGATAGACGTCGGATACTGGCAGACGGCTCTTGACGCCGGTCACTGCTGATACCCGGCTCAAAAGACGACTCCACTTGCAGGTTTGCGGACGCGGGTCGGTAGCGAATCGTAGTGGAAGCATTCCACGAGGTCGCGTATCCGCCTACTCGTAAACCATCCACAAGGGTCCCGGGAACAGCCAGGAAAGTCCGATTCGCAGCCGGTCGCGCCAGTTTTCCCAGTTGTGCGCGTCGCGCACTTCCTCGAAACGCACGTCGATACCCTGGGACTGCAGTCGCGGCACCAGTGAGCGGTTCTCGTAAATAAGTGATTCGTACATGCCGCAACTCATATAGACCTTTCCGGCGAGTTCGCCCGTCTCCTCGCGAAACGTGTTCATGAATCTGGCGACGGGGTCGAACACCGCAGTGCGCGGATGTCTTCCCAGGTCGCTGAAGGCAAACGACCCGGACTGCAGCAAGAGGCGGCGAAAGAGGTGCGGGTGACGCCACGCCGCGTGAAGAGCGGCCACGCCGCCGAAGCTCGCGCCCATGATGCCTCGAGCGGTGCCGTCGTCCAGAAGGGGGTAGTTGTCCGCAAGGTGCGGCAACAGGTCGTGCGCGATGAATGACGCATGTCGCTCATCCCCCGAATATTCCTTGAGCCGATCCGGCGATTGCGTCAACGCAACGATCATCTGCGGGATTTCGAGGTAGTGAATCAGGTTGTCGAGGACGGTCTTTAGTTCGGCGTACCTCATGTAATCGTGCCCATCATGAACGATGAGCAGCGGATAGCGTCGCTTGCGGCGGAAGCGTGCGGGCACATAGACATTGACTCCACGCGTCTCGCGAAAGGCGCTGCTTTCCACGTTGAGGGAATCGATAGAGCCGCTACGGGCTTCGGCATCGTGGAACGTCCACTCCGGACGTTCGTAACCTGCTCCCTGGCAAACGGAATTGGCGCCAAATGGATCGTGTGCAAGTACGTCGTTCAGTGGATCGACGATCAGCCGGCGATGGCCGCCGGCATCGACTTCGAACTTGTATTCGATACGCGATTCCGCCGGCAGCTCGATCGTCGATACCCATAGCTCAGTGCCGTTCAACAGCTGGAATGGCTGCGCGGCGTCAAAGCCCGATATCCAGCAGCGCAGGTAAACGGCGTCTGCCGTGCCGCGGTAGACAAACGTCACTTCGCTGCCGTCGACCAGTGGAAACTCAGAGCTGGCGATAAACGCGTCAATCTCGGCCTTCTTCGGTGAACCTCTGCGGAAGAGTTTTCGCAATGCGGTGTTCACAGAGCCTTTACCTTTCGTAACCTGCCGGCGTCGGATATCCGACGTGCACCGTCCGCTCCCGCGAGTTCGCCATCGACGAATCGCAGCGACGTTCCGCTGTCGAGCGTGACGCAGACCGCGGGAGCGAAGCGTCGACACAGGAGCTGCATGCGCACGCGGTCGGATGTCCTGAGACGCGTACGTGCATCCGGAAACAGAACCTGGCGATTGACAAGACCGAGTCCGGGCCCGAACAGCTCCGGATTACGACGCCCTTGCGGCGGGTTGTCGTGAAACAGCACGATGCGGTCGCTCAACGCCATGGCGCCCGCGGACCACGCGACGAGATTTTTGCCCGCCAGCAGGCGGTCGAGTCCGAACAGGCGCAGGCGGTTGACCAGCACCGCGACGTTACCGCCGGTGATGAGCACTGTCTGGACGTCGCCAAGGAGCGCGGATATCTCCGAGGTGTGACGGGACAGAAGGACGTGAGTCGCGATGTTGAAGGCTGCGTCGAATTCCCTGTGAACGCCGCAGACCCGACGCATGTGATGGCGATCCAGGGCGCGTAGCTGCGCGGTCGAGTGCCGCTGCTCGGCATCGATCAGGGTCGCGTTGCCTCGGGCACGCAGCATCTGTCGCGCGGCGCTCAGGAGGCGCCGCAGTCGCAGTCGATAGAGCCGTTGCAATGCCTGAAGCGCATTCTGCCGGGCACGATAGGCGAGAAGCAATTCCGGGGACGCGGCAAAAAGCTCTTCGGCACGCTGATATAGACGGAGATCGACTAGCGGGCGCCGGACGACGGCTTGGATGTCATCGATATCACCTTCCGCCTCCTGCCACCCGGCAGAGACTACCGCGACGGGACCGTCCGGGAGGGCCGCATCGACGATCGCCGTGCCGAGGTTGGTAACAGGTCGCTGGGGGCCCAGAAGAATCCTTTGTGGCATCAGCGTTTCGGACCCGGCGAGCGCAACGCCAATACCCTGTACGAGCCCGCGGTTGCGGGCGGCATCTCGCGGAAAAGCGCTAGGTTGCGGCTCACGGGCGCCACAATCCGTGGCAGAGATACAGCACCACTGTTAGCAACAGTACGGCTGTCGCCTGGTGCGCCGCTGCAAGCACCAGCGGCACCATCAACAGTACCGTCGATATTCCCAGCGCTACCTGCAGCACGGCCGTATGCAGTAGGGCAGTGACGCCCGGGCGCAATCGGGCGGGTAGCTCGCTTTTTCTGGCGAACGACCAATACAGGACGATTATCAGAAAGGTGGTCAGGGCCAGCACTCTGTGATTGAACTGCACCGCTGCCATATTCTCGAAGGAATTCAGCCATACCGGAGACAGCGCCGTTACGTCGGGCGGTATCCAGTAGTTTCCCATTTTGGGGAACGTATTGTAGATGAGCCCGGCGTCAAGTCCGGCAACGAAGCCTCCGGAAATGATGGTTATAAGGACGAGTACGCCGAGCAGGAGCGTCCTTAAAAACCAGGGATGTGGTCGCGCCGCGCCTGCCGACCGAAGAAGCGACAGTGCAATCCAGAGCATGTACGCGTAGATTGCGATTGCGGCAAGCAGGTGGGCCGTCAGTCGGTACTGGCTGACTCGGGGATTGTCGACCAGCCCGCTCTTGACCATGTACCAGCCCAGTACGCCCTGCAGTCCGCCCAGCACGAACATCAGCCCGTACTTCAAGAGCTCGTCTTTCCGTATATACCCCCGCCACAGGAAGTACACGAACGGTACGAGAAACGCGAGGCCGATAAGTCTGCCGAGCAATCGATGCAGATACTCCAGCCAGAAGATGCCTTTGAAGTCGTCGACGGTCATCCGAGAGTTGACCCTCTCGAATTCCGGCGACTGCTGATACATCTCGAACGTCTGCTGCCAGTCCTGCTGCGAGAGCGGCGGTAGCACGCCCATGATTGGCCGCCAGTCCACAATCGACAGGCCCGAACCGCTCAAGCGTGTGACACCTCCGAGGACGATCATCGCGAACACCAGGGCGCACAGAATCAACAGCCAGAGCGCGACCCTGCGCTTGTTTCCGGCCGTTGTTTCCTGCATGACGCGAACACCTGCTGCAATGTCGAAGGCGCGCAATATTAGCAGGCGGCGAAGGCCGTCGCAGGAAACCTTCCGGTGCCGGACATGCGGTGCCGGCGGCTGCCGTCGCGGCCACGGACAATCATGAGATAGGTTGTAATGCTTTTATCGTTCTGTTTCGGTACCCGGAGGGCGCATTGACTGCGTGTCGCCGCTAACGAAACGATGCCAGCGATCAACCGCCGCGGCATCGAAGCGGTTGTTCCGGATCAGTTCGTCGCCGAATGCTTCGAAGTCCGCGGTCAGCGGGGAGGGTTTTGCTGCCCACCATGCGCGCATGCCGGGATGCGAAAGCCACCACCCTATCGTTGCCTCCCAGCGCGCCCATACGCCCCGCGGCAGCGCCTTTGCGCGCGACTGATGAAACATGAATTCTGCGGTGCCGAAGAGGTCGTACAGCGCCCACGCATAACGAATCCGTTCCGCTCGGGAAAGCCGCCCCGGGTCTTCGGACCCCACCGTGAACACACGGTTGAGATCAGGCTCCGCGCTCACGCGCGCCTGGAGCGTCGACATCCGCTCCAGCAAGCGAGCGTAGTTTTCAGATCGTAGCGATTTGGTGTTCATACGTACCTGGTGTGCCAGGTAAATCAGGGAGAGGACTACAAAAAAACCGCCAACAAACTCACCCAGTTTCGCAAGCGTGTCGAGATCCATGCAAATCTCCGGTTATTGGTTATTACTGTTCAAGACGTGACCGGAA